>Ga0334722_10000804_pt1 | contig 43324 bp, 43 predicted proteins | sample C3_bottom_MG_FD_207210 | JGI IMG/M metagenome (GOLD analysis project Ga0334722, IMG submission 207210) | Sediment microbial communities from Yellowstone Lake, YNP, Wyoming, USA - C3_bottom | ecosystem: Environmental > Aquatic > Freshwater > Lake > Sediment | place: USA: Wyoming | collected...
AGAAGATCAGCAGGCCGGTGCAGGACAAGAAGGAAATTGCCCAGGTAGGGACTATTTCTGCAAACAATGATTCCACGATCGGCGAGCTGATTGCCGATGCCATGGACAAGGTCGGTAAGGATGGCGTTATTACGGTTGAAGAGGCAAAGAGCATGACGACATCGCTCGATGTTGTTGAGGGCATGCAGTTCGACAGAGGCTACTCTTCCCCCTATTTCGTTACAGATCCCGAGAGAATGGAATGCAATCTTGATGATGTCTTTATACTCATCAACGAGAAGAAGATTTCTGCCATGAAGGACCTGCTCCCCATACTCGAGCAGACCGCGAAGATGGGCAGACCGCTCATGATTATTGCTGAAGAAGTAGAGGGGGAGGCCCTTGCTACCCTTGTTGTCAATAAGCTCCGCGGCACGATTCAGGTCTGTGCAGTCAAGGCCCCGGGCTTCGGCGACCGGAGGAAGGCGATGCTCGAAGATCTCGCAATCCTTACGGGCGGCACGGTCATTTCCGAGGACCTCGGCATCAAGCTTGAGAGCATCAAGATCACTGACCTTGGAAGGGCTAAGAAGATCACCGTTGATAAAGAGAACACCACCATTGTCGAGGGCGCAGGTGACCCGAAGAAGATCGAGGGCAGGGTCAAGCTGATCAAGGCGCAGATCGACGAGACAACCTCTGACTACGACAGGGAGAAACTCCAGGAGAGGCTCGCCAAGATCGTTGGCGGCGTCGCCGTTATCAATGTCGGAGCAGCTACCGAGACCGAGATGAAGGAAAAGAAGGCAAGGGTTGAGGATGCACTCCATGCAACCCGTGCAGCAGTTGAGGAAGGGATTGTACCGGGCGGCGGCGTTGCACTTCTCCGCTGCGTCAGCGTACTCAAAGGCCTGAAGCTTGAGAACCATGATCAGCAGGTGGGCGTTGATATTCTGAAGAGGGCTCTTGAGGAGCCTATCCGCCAGATTATCTTCAACACAGGCCTTGAGCCGTCTGTTATTGTTGAGAAGGTCAAGAGCTCGAAGGAAGCAAACTATGGATTCAACGCAGGGACTGAGGAGTACGTTGACATGCTGAAGGCCGGGATTGTTGACCCCACAAAGGTCACGAGATGCGCCCTCCAGAATGCATCGTCAGTTGCATCCCTGATGCTGACCACCTCGGTGATGATCGCTGATCTTCCTGAGGAAAAGCCAGAAATGCCCGCAATGCCTCCGGGCGGCGGCATGGGCGGCATGTACTAAGAAACGCAATCTTCTGAATATGCAGCAAAGGCAAAGGCGGGGACATCCCCGCCTTTGTCATTTCCGGTCTGTTTCTGGACATTTTGCGTGCCATCTGTCATTCTAACTATATGAAAAAAAGCGTACTTTTCAGCCTCCTCGCGACCTGCGCCCTGTTTCTTGCGTATGCCGGATTCGAATTGTTCGTCCCGGTCCAGTCGGTCGGAAAAAATACCGAGATCCAGATCCCGAAGGGTGCAACCTTCCGTCAGGCGGCTGATATACTGGTCAGGGAGAAGCTGATCAGGGACAAGAAAATCTTTATGGTGCTCGGAAGGCTTACCGGCGCGGACCGGAAGATACGGGCAGGCTTCTACTCCGTCTGGACGAGCATGAGCCCGTTTGAGATCTTCAAGATCATCCAGAGGGGAAAGATCATTGAGTTTGAGGTGAAGATCCTCGAAGGTGATTCGCTGAGGGAGATATCGGAGGCCTTTGCCAAGACAGGGATCGCCACGCAGGAGGAGGTAATGAACCTTGCATATAACAAGGACTTCCTCTCATTGTATGACATCACGTCCCCGAGTATCGAGGGTTACCTCTATCCTGATACCTACCTGATTGCCAAGGGGGTGAACCTTGAGGATGCATTGGGGCTGATGATCGACCGGATGCGCGAGAAGTTTGACGATGAACTCAGAGCCAGGGCAGAAAGCATCGGCATGACCGAGGCTGAGGTCCTGTCCCTTGCATCGATTGTTGAAAAAGAAGCGGTTGTTGATTCCGAGCGACCGGTCATTGCGGCTGTTTATCATAACAGGCTGAAGAAACATATGCTGCTTCAGGCAGACCCGACGAGCATCTACGGGGTGAAGAGCTCTAAGGAAAAGATCGTGAAGGCTGATCTCCAGCGGCAGACGCCTTACAACACCTACGTCAACAAAGGGCTGCCACCGGGTCCTATAGCGTCACCCAGCCTGAAGTCGATTGTCGCTGCCGTCAACCCGGCAAAGGTCTCCTACCTCTATTTCGTCTCGAATAATGACGGCACCCACGTATTTTCTGACAACCTCGGCCAGCACACCGAGGCGGTGAGGGCTTACCGTGACAAAAAGAGGATGAAGGAAGAGGGATAAAAGAGTGAAAAAGAGACGAAAGACGAGACTCATACATGTGGGGCATGTCCCTGTCGGCGGCGGCAGTCCGGTGACTGTCCAGTCGATGACCAAGACCGATACCCGCAATACTGCAGCCACGGTCAGCCAGGTCAGGTCACTGGCTGAGGCCGGATGTGAGATCATCAGGATAGCGGTTCCGGACATGGAGGCGGCACTGGCGCTCGGTCCGATAAGAAAGGCCTCGCCGATACCGGTAATTGCCGATATCCATTTTGACTGGCGTCTCGCCCTTGAGGCGGTGCGCCAGGGGATTGACGGCCTCCGGATCAATCCCGGAAATATCGGGGCACGGTGGAAGGTTGCTGAGCTGGTGGAGGCCTGCAGGGAACGGAAGATCCCTGTTCGCATTGGTGTCAACGCGGGATCCTTGTCAAAAAAACTGCTTCAGAAGCATAAACATCCGACACCGGAGGCCCTTGTCGAGAGCGCATCCGAGCATATCGAAATCCTCGAGAAGCTCAACTTCCGGGATATCAAGGTCTCTCTCAAGGCATCGAATGTCCTGACCACGGTCGAGGCATACCGGCTCTTTGCGAAGTCATTCAGGTACCCGCTCCATATCGGCATCTCAGAGGCAGGTCCCTCATTTTCGGGCATCATAAAAAGTTCGGTTGGACTTGGGATCATCCTTGCCGAGGGCCTCGGCGATACGATGCGGGTCTCCCTTTCCGCCGATCCCCATGAAGAGGTGCGGGTTGCCTATGAGATCCTCAAATCTCTTGGCCTGAGGACCCGTGGACCCAACATCATCTCCTGTCCGACCTGTGGAAGATGCCAGATAGATATCCGTGGACTGGCGGCAGAGGTGGAGGACAGGCTGAAAAACCTCAAAAAGCCGATAACCGTGGCGGTGATGGGTTGCGTGGTGAACGGACCCGGCGAGGCGCGTGAGGCGGATATCGGGATCGCCGGAGGAGCAGGGACAGGGCTCCTCTTCAGAAAAGGGAAGATCATAAAAAAGCTGGATGAAAAGGATCTTCTCGATGAGCTGATGCAGGAGATCGGGAAACTATGAGAGAATTTTCTGTTTATCAGGACGATGACGGATCGTGGGTTGCGGAATGCCCGGAACTTCCCGGGCTGCGGGTCAAGGGCAGGACCGAGGCCGAAGCGCTTCAGAAGATAAAACAGGCGCTGCTGACGTACTACCCCTGCAGGTGCGAAGATTAGCTGCGGTATAATCCGGAAGGTACAGCCTTCAAAATCCTCTCGATTCCGGCCAGGTCTCTGATTATCGAGACAACGTCAAAGCCGTTGCGGGAGGAAATTTCAGCCACCGCACTGGCCTGCCCATATCCGAGTTCCAGGATGAGTGAACCGTTTGGTTTCAGGTATGGTCCCTCCTTGCTGAGGATTGCCCTGTAGAAATCGAGGCCATCATTGCCTCCGTCGAGAGCGTCTACCGGTTCCCAGTCTTTCACTTCTCTCTGAAGTTCGGATATCTCGCTGTGTATGATGTAGGGCGGATTGGCAGTGATGAGATCAAACGCCTCTCCCTTTCTTATTGGCCCGAATAGTGAGGCCTTCCTGAATGTGACATTCGTGATGTCGTTTGACGAGGCATTTTTTCTGGCGTAATGCAATGCTTTCGCCGATATATCGGTACCGATGACTGTGGCCCCGGGAAATTCCCTGGCCAGTGCGAGTGCAATGCATCCGCTGCCGGTACAGAGGTCCAGAATATCAGCTGGCAGGTCTGGATTACAACTGTTCAATGTCTTTGCTGCTTCTTCTACCAGCAGTTCAGTTTCAGGCCGCGGGATGAGTACCCCTTTTCCGACTGCTATCTTCAGTCCGCAGAACTCGACATGTCCGACGATGTACTGGACCGGTTCGCCCTTTGCCCTGCGTGTCGTCAATCTCCTGATCTTCGCGAGAGTCTGCGAGGCTATATCGGGGTTGTCAAGAAAGGCGGTCAGCCTGTCTGTGTCTGCAGCATGCCAGGTGAGGATTTCAGCATCTGCAAGAGGGTCGTCAATGCCGGCCTTCTCAAGGGTTTCAGTTGCAGCGCGCAGAGCATCGAGGATTTTCATTAGATAAGACTTGTGGTGCTGAAAAGTCTAGGTGACTTCCTTCAGCCGTTCGGCATTGAAATAGTTACTCATATTGTCGAAGACTTCGTCCAGATTGCCTTCCATGATCTGTTCGAGTTTATAGAGGGTCAGGCCTGTCCTGTGGTCGCTGATACGGTTCTGTGGGTAGTTATAGGTCCTGATCCGTTCACTGCGGTCTCCTGAGCCGACCTGCGACTTGCGCTCTTCCGCGCGTTCCTTATCCTTCTCTTCAAGTTCCATCTCATAGAGGCGGGACCTCAGGACCTTCATCGCCTTCTCCCTGTTTTTTGTCTGTGACCGCTCGTCCTGGCACTGGACAACGAGATTCGTCGGTATATGGACGATCCTGACAGCGGAATAGGTCGTATTGACACTCTGCCCCCCTGCTCCGGATGAGCAAAAGGTGTCGATCCTCAGGTCCTTCTGGTCGATCTTGACATCGACGTCTTCTGCCTCGGGCAGCACGGCAACCGTAGCGGCAGAGGTATGGATCCTTCCGGAGGCCTCGGTCGAAGGAACGCGCTGCACCCGGTGGACGCCGCTTTCATATTTGAGCCTGCTGTAGGCGCCTTTCCCGAGGATCGAGGCGACTACTTCCTTTATCCCCCCGAGTCCTGTCGCGTTCATGCTGATCAGCTCGACTTTCCAGCGTCTGGATTCTGCATATTTCGAATACATCCGAAAGAGGTTTGCGGCAAAGAGAGCGGCTTCCTCTCCGCCGGTCCCTGCCCGGATCTCGAGTATGACGTTCTTGGAATCGCGCGGGTCGACCGGCAGGAGCATCAACCTCAGCTCCTCCTCCAGAGCCGGCTTCTTTTTCTTCAGGTCTTCGAGCTCAGCCTGGGCGAGCTCCTTCAGTTCCGGGTCGCTGCTGTTGAGGATCTCCTCGGCCGCCTTGAGGTCCTGGACCACTGTTTTATATTCCCTGATCTTTTCGACCAGAGGCTGCAGTTCTGAATGTTCCCTCGAATATTTTTGAAAGTCCGCCTGGACGCCGAGTATTTTTGGGTCCATCAGGAAATCGGTCAGGTTTTCGTATTTTTCCTCTATCTGCTTGAGCTTATCGAGCATGCTCTTCCTCGAGCTTCAACACCTCGGTCAGCGCCATCAGTGCAACCTCGATCTGCGCGTCGTCGGGTTCGCGGGTTGTCAGTCGCTGAAGCAGAAGGCCCGGCATGATCATCAGCCGCATCAATGGATTGTGCTGCCATTTTGCCGAAAGCTTCAGAAATTCAAACGATGACCCGGCTATCAGGGGTATGAGGATGATCCGGGAGAGAAATTTATAGATAAAGGGCCAATGCTGGGGGATGAAGGAGAAGACCAGGATGCTGACAACCATGACGATCATCAGGAAACTCGTCCCGCAGCGCGGATGCCGCGTGCTGTATTCTCTGGCGCCTGCGACGGTAAGGTCCCTTCCCTCTTCATAGGCATGGATTACCTTATGCTCGGCCCCGTGATACATGAATATCCGGGCCATCTCCTTCCAGAGTCCTATGAGCACGACATACAGTATGAAGACCATTACCCTGACCAGACCATCGACGAGATTGAACAGCAGGGAACTGGTTGCTATCCCCTCGAAGAGGAGGCCCATGAGTTTTGTGGCATACAGCGGCAGCAGGATGAAAAGTCCAATGCTCAGCAGGACCGAAACGAGTATCGTGACAAAGATCGAGCCCTTGCTGAGTGTCTCTCCTTCGCCTTCTTCGTAGGCCTTGCCGGCCGAGAACTCGATTGCCCGCATCCCGATGCTGAGGGCCTGGAAAAGGGCGATGACGCCTCTCACCAGGGGTATCTTCAGAAAGCGGGGAAGGGGGGTGAGCTGTTCTTTCTTGAGGTGGATGCTGCCGGACTGATCACGCACGGCGACGGTCCAACTGTCTGCAGCCTTCATCATGACGCCTTCTATGACCGCCTGGCCACCGATGTTTTTCACGCGCAACCTTCTTCAGTCTGGATTTGTAAAGAAAAAAACAGGAAACCCATACAGGTTTCCTGTTTTATCAATGAATGCCGCCCGCTACTTGATTGCGTATTTTTTCTTGAACTTCTCGACACGCCCTTCAGTGTCCATAAGCTTCTGCTTTCCGGTGTAAAACGGATGGCACCGTGCGCAGATATCAAGATGGATATCATTCCGCGTGGATCTTGTGGTGAAGGTCTCCCCGCATGCGCAGGCAACCTTTACTTCTTTGTAATCTGGATGAATTCCTTCTTTCACGTCTGTCCTCCTGAACTATAATGTTTATTGTAATAAATCCGGTCCTTTTTAATCAATCTAATTACGGTGACTGCTTTGCCGACATACGGGAGCCAACCCCTGCGAGTTCGAACATAAACCGGACCGAGAAATCCCCCGGCCGCTTTATCGTCTCCAGTTTCATGCTCCAGCACTGCCTTGAATACTTGAGTGAAAACATAACATCCCTCAGCCCGGCCCCTTTTGCGTCATACCATAGACTGCTGGTTATCTGGATATTCTTCACGGGGCTGAATTCTGCCCCCGTCGTATAGACATTAATCTCCTCTGCCCTGTTGAACCGTTGACCGAGAGACAGGTTTACCGTCGATATCTTGAAGCTCAGATCAGAACGAGCTGTCTCCATTCTGTGTGTGTAATAATCGTAGGTTGTGTCAACCAGCAGGGCCACGGGAGTTTTGACCCCCGCTTCTATCCGAAACGGAAGGAGCGGTCTGTCTCCGCCGTACGTATCGATGCCCTGCGTTAGCTTCACCGAGACTGCCTCGCTGCCCTGAATGATCCCCCTGTTGAGGATGCTGAGCTCTATCTGTGACGTCCTGCCGAAGAGCTCGGTTGCATCATAGACAGGCAATGCCTGGGAACTCTTCGGGGAGTATACAAAGTGATACCGGAGTGACGGTTCAATGACATGCGTAAAGAAAGGGAAATTCCGGAAAAGACTTGCGTGGGAGCTGACGTCATACTCGAATGCTCCCCTCAGGGAGTCTTTTTCATTGTTCGTGTCCTGTCCCTTGTAAAAGGCATAGCCCGTTCCCCTGAGTCCGACCGTCTGTGACAGCGTGATATCGTTTCCGAGGCGATGGATCATCCGGGGATAAATGTCCAGTCTCCCAGCCGAGACCCCATCCTGCCGGTACAGGTCTGCAGCGGTCACTGCCGCAGAGAGCATGGCATCCCCCACCCTGGTGTAGTTGACGATGTACCCTGCCTCGGGAAGCTTCTGCGGTGCGGAGACTGCATCAGCCGCCACCTGAGGCTGCAGGTCGACCAGGTATTGTGACAACAGATAGAGCCTTCCATTTGGCATGGCCAGGTTGATTTCACCGTTCGATTCCAGAAATCTCTGAATCCTGACCTCCCGGTAGCTGTGGTATTCCTGGTAAAAATCTTTCTGGTTGACATAATTCAGATTGAGAAAGCCCGTGACCTTACCGCGGTCTCTATCCTCATGCAGTGCCCGGACTTCGAAAAAGTCCCTGTCGAGATGGGTGTCCCGGATATGATATGCCCACCAGGAGCTTTTGACGCCGCCGGGTTCGACAAAGCGGTATTCAAGGCCTGTCCCTATGCCGCGTTTGCTGAAGGTGTCGATTATGAATGTCGCGTCCCTGTTTTCAGCGATAGCCCAGTAGAAGGGGATATTGAGGCTTATTCCGCGCGCATTGCTGTAGCCGGGTGTCGGCATCAGGAACCCCGTTTGTCGTTCGGTATTCAGTGAGGCCCAGAGATAGGGGGAATACAGCACCGGAAGGCCTTTTATCCTGAAGGAGATATCCCTGGCCCTGATCGTATCCCCCATGACAGCGTTAAATTCTTTCCCCCTGAAGCACCAGTCCGGGACCGGGGTATCGCAGGTTGTAAAGGTCGCCTCGGGACTGTAATAGTAGTTATCCCCTCTCTTTTCAATAACCTTGCCTGAGAGATGATAATTGTTCTTTTTTTGGAAAAAGGCCGCGTCATAGAGCTTTCCCGTCTTTGCATCAAGATTCATATCAGCCCTGCCTGCAGTAAGAGAGGTTTCGTGATCGTCATACCGGACGTTTCCCGTGACGGTCAACTCTGAGGTCGCTTCTGAATAGACCATTTCATCTGCCTTGATGACCGCATCAGCGCGCGTTGCAGTTACTGATCCGGTCATGCGGTACTGCTGTGCGGCAGAATTGTATTCAAGTGTGTCCGAGGTGATAACCGTTGCCTGTTCTTCAGCAAAACAGGGACTGGTGAATAACAGAAGGCGAACGGTAAACAAAACGAAGGCAACCGCAATGAATCGGCAGGCAGACAAAAGGGCTCCGGCCGCCGGATGCTTTGCGGGTCCTGTTTGAGAGGCAGGTATCTTTAATCCGGTATTATGCACAGTTCACGTTTATTACTCCCTGAGTCTTGAGAGGATGCCTGGCTGTCCGAGGAACTCCCTGGCCTCTCCGATAGTATAAAATGATCCGGTGATCACGATCAGATCTCCCTCCTGCCGGAGACTTCTGGCAAGATCTATTGCCCCGGCAACGGTTGGGGCGTTCCTTACCTCATGGCCGAGCGAGGCCGCCAGAGCCGCCAGTGCTGCAGGTGTTGCTGCCCGTCCGTAGGCCGGGGCAGTCACAATTATTTCTGCCGCTATCCCCATGAGCGGTTCGAGGATGCCTGCGACGTCCTTATCTCCCATTACCCCGAGCACGGCAATGATCCTCCTGAATTTTGAATCGAGCAGCTGCTGCAGGTGGTCCGCGAGCACCCGGGCTGCGTGAGGATTATGTGCGCCATCGATCAGGACCGGAGGATTATCAGAGATCATTTCGAGTCTGCCGGGCCAGCTGACCCGGCTGATACCCGCGGGAATATCGAACTTCAGGCCGGGGTGACTTTCCTGTATAACCTCGGCAGTTTTTATTGCGAGAGATGCATTGATGATCTGATGCAGTCCTGCCAGCGGAACCGACAAGGCATCATAGCTGAGTGTACCCCGGTAATTGAAAACAGGTGCTGAGGGATCAGACGGCACACTTTCCGAAAAAAAGTCTCTTCCGTGGACGAAGAGTTGTGCGCCCTTTGCAGCAGCGCGGTCCGTCAGCACACGAAGGACTTTCCCGGGCTGGCCGGCCGAGACGACCGGGCGGCCCTGTTTTATGATCCCTGCCTTTTCCCCTGCAATTTCCGCAAGGGTGCTGCCCAGAAATTCACGGTGGTCATAGTCGATCATCGTGATGACCGAGACCTCGGGGTTGATGACATTCGTGGCATCGAGTCTGCCTCCCAGGCCGGTTTCGACCACTGCCCATTCGACCTGCATCCTCCTGAAATGAAGGAAGGCCATGGTCGTGACCACCTCGAAGAAGGTCGGGCAGAAATCCTCCATGCCTTTGGCAACATCCCTGACCTCTGCAGCCAGTTTGGCGACCTCCTGCTCAGTGATCTCTTCTCCATTGATCCGTATCCTCTCGGTGAAGCTTACCAGATGGGGGGAGGTGAAGAGCCCGGTCCGCAGTCCGGCGGTGCGCAGGATCGATTCGATCATTGCTGCGGTTGATCCTTTGCCGTTGGTCCCGGCGATATGGACTGAACAAAAGGCCTGGTTCGGTTGATCAAACGCGGCCATCAATCTCCGGATGTTGTCGAGGCCGAACTTCATCCCGTACTTCTGGAGGCCGTAGAGATAGCCAGTCGCGTCCTGATAGCTCATGTGAGGAGTTCGATAATCCTGGCGAGGGTCTGTTTGATGTCCTTCCGGTCTACGATCTTGTCGATAAAACCGTGTTCAAGCAGGAATTCCGCCCTTTGAAAATCATCCGGAAGCTGCTGCTTTATCGTCTGCTCGATGACGTTCTTGCCGGCAAATCCGATCAGACTTCTCGGTTCGGCCAGGATAAGGTCTCCCAGCATCGCAAAGCTCGCGGTCACCCCGCCAAAGGTCGGATCAGCAAGGACCGAGATGTAGAGATTCCCGCTGTCTCTGAGCCTGCCGATCGCGGCAGAGACCCGGGCCATCTGCATCAGCGAAAATATGCCCTCCTGCATGCGCGCACCGCCTGAGGAGGCGAAGGTGATAAGCGGCCGTCGGGCCTCGATCGCCGCCTCTGCAGCCCTCATGATCTTTTCGCCAACCACTGAGCCCATGCTCCCCCCGATGAAGGCGAAGTCCATGACCACGATGATGACCGGAATGCCGTTGACCGTTGCCTCCCCGGACAGGGCCGCATCATCAAGTCCGGTCTTCTTTTTGTTGTCAAGGAGTTTATCTTTGTAAGGGACTTTGTCCCTGAAATTCAGCGGATCATCAGAGGCAAGCTCCGCATGCGTCTCGATAAAACTTCCCTCGTCAACGATGAAGCCGAGCCTCTCCCGGGCACTGATCCTGAAATGGTAATTGCACTTGGGACATATCTTGAGGTTCTTGTCGATTTCCTTGCGGTAGATGATCTCCTTGCAGCTGTCGCATTTCACCCACAGCCCTTCAGGTATCTTTACCTTCTTGTCAGTCTTCGGTTCTTTTCCTTTTTTAAACCATGCCATATATTTATGTGATGGGACCGTCCAGCAAATTTCCGGCTAAATCCTGTAGGATTTGCCGTCCTGCAGTATTTCGATCTGCTGCATGCCGAGCCGGGCTATTTCCTTTCTGATCTGTTTTATGTACTGCGGCTTCGGGTGCGTAATGAATACCCTGCCGGGGAAGGTCTGCATCTTTGCGAGTTCTGCAACGAGCATGCCCGGCGTCAGATGGCCTGTCTTAATTGCCAGAGCCTCCAGAGCGTTCGGGAAAGAGACTTCGATGATGACGGCATCGAGCTTGCCTTTGGTCTTCCATATTTCATGTGTGGGGCCGGTGTCCCCGGTATACAGCAGGGTCTTTCCTTTATCGTCCCTGACGACATAGCCGACAGCCGGGACCGTGTGGTTGACGCGGTACGCCCTGATCGCATAGTCACCGACCCTGAATGTCTTCCCTGGGGTGACCTGCTTCAGCTTTAAGACCGGCTCGATCGATGCCGATATCTTGGTGAAATCAGGCCAGATCTTGTCGTTCAGCAGGTTCTTGCTGAGAGAATCAAGTGTCTCCCTGATGCCATAAAGCGTGACGCTGTGACTTGCCCTGGTGATGATGATGTTGTCGGCGAGGAACGGGATGCCCTTGATATGGTCGAGATGAGAATGGGTAATAAGGATGTTCTTGATCGCTGCCTGCCCCCTGGCTGAAAGTTTAGACCCGATGGTGCCGGCATCGAGCAGGAGTTTGCCGTCTATCATGAATGCCGGGGGGTTGAATCCCGGAAATTCAGCACCCGAGCTGCCAAGGACTTTTAATATCATGACGCTTCCTTTAACGCATCGATATGCCGCACGAAACACCCGACGATATCTGCGTCAAACTGTGTCCCTGTAAACCGTAGCAGCTCAGCGACTGCCGTCTGTCTGCTGAGTGCCCTCCGGTAAGGCCTGTCCGTCGTCATCGCATCAAAGGTGTCAGCCACAGCGATGATCCTGGCGAGGAGAGGAATCGCATCACCGCAGAGCCTGTCGGGGTACCCTGTCCCGTCAAATTTTTCATGATGGTTCCTGACCCCGGGGATAATATGCCGCAGCTTCCTGACATGCTCCAGGATTTCAGCCCCGAACTCCGTATGCTGGTTCATGAGCACCGTCTCATCCCTGTCGAGCCGGTCATTCTTGAGGAGTATGCTGTCTCTGACCCCTATCTTGCCGATATCATGGAGGATGGCCGCAAGCCTGAGTTCTTCCATCTCATTGTCCGGCAACCCCATCGTGCGGCCAATCTCAAGGCTGTAGTTCATGACCCGCTGCGTATGCCCGCCGGTATAGGGGTCCCGCTTTTCGATCGTCTCCGCCAGGGCCTGTGCCGTGTCGTAAAAGGTTTCCTTCAGCTCATGGTAAAGGTTGGCATTTTCGATTGCCGAGGCAACCTGGTTTGCAAGAGCGGACAGGATATTTTTATCATCTTCGTCAAATGCAGCATCTTTCTTGTTGATTGCCTGCAGCACGCCCAGGGGTTTTTCCTTTGTCTTAACCGGAACACAGACCATGTTTCTTGTCTCGAAGCAACTCTTCTTGTCAGCCCCCTGGTAGAATCTCGGGTCCGAGCGGGTATCGTTGATGATGACCGGCTGGCCGTTGTCCGCAACCCAGCCCGCTATTCCCTGGCCCTTTGCCAGTCTGATCTCGTTGAGGACCGTGCCTTTATCCCCCAGGGCGACTTCGAAGAAGAGATCCCCGGTCGACTGGTCGATCAGCAGGAGACTGCCGGTTTCTGCATTGACGAGGGTCGTCGCCGCCTCAATCGCCCTTCTGCGTATCTCGCGTGTATCCAGGGTAGAGTTGACGAGCGCGGAAAGGTCCATCAGGGTGGTGAGCTGCTCAACCTTCCGTTGAAGTTCGTTTTTCATTGAACAGCTTTTCTGAGCGACAGAAGATATCTGCTGATCTCTTCATCAGGGTTTTCGACCTGTCTGACAATGGCGCTTCCGACGATGACGCCATCGGCGAACTGCGAAACCGTGGCTGCCTCATCAGGACTCGATATCCCGAAGCCGACGGCAACAGGGGTGCTGCAGTTCTCCTTTATATGCGCTATGTGTGAACCGATCGATGCATCCATGGAGAGGTTTGCTCCGGTGATGCCGGTAATCGAGACATAATAGATAAAGCCCCTCGATGCCTGTGCGACCTTTTTGATCCTTTCTTCCGTCGATGTCGGGGCGAGGAGGAATATCGTGTCGATCCCGGCCTTCCGGCAAAAGGCGATCAGGTTCCCGGCCTCATCAGGGGGGAGATCAGGGACGATAATCCCGTCGACTCCCGCTGCTGAGGCATCCCGGGCGAACCGTTCTTCCCCATATTTGAAGATGGGGTTGTAATAGGTCATGAGGATAAGAGGCACCTGTGTCGTCTTCCTGAGGTCCGCCACAAAGGCAATCACGCTGCTCAGGGTTACCCCCTGCTGAAGAGCAGCCTGCGCAGCCTTCTGGATCGTCGGACCGTCCGCAAGAGGGTCCGAAAACGGGACGCCGAGCTCAATGATGTCCGCCCCGGCAGCTTCGAGAAGCCTGATCAGTTCCCCGGTCCTCTGGAGGGTCGGATGTCCGGTCATGATATAGGGGATAAAGGCCTTTTGGCCCTTTTTCCGGAGCTCACTGAATTTTCTGGTGATTCGGGAGGTCACAGTTCAATCCCCTTTATCCTGGCCACATGCTGGACGTCCTTGTCCCCGCGGCCCGAGAGATTCACCACAATGACCGTCTCTTTTGAGAGCGCCGGAGCCCGTTTGATCGTCTCTGCCAGTGCGTGTGCCGATTCAAGTGCAGGGATGATTCCCTCTGTTCTTGAAAGCAGTTCAAAGGCATTGAGGGCCTCCTCGTCATTGGCATACGTATACTCCGCACGTCCGGAATCCTTGAGATATGCATGCTCAGGTCCGACCGAGGCATAATCAAGACCGGCTGAGACCGAGTGGGTCCCGAGGACATTGCCGTCGTCGTCCTGGAGCAGATAGCTTTTTGTGCCCTGCAGTACCCCTATCGAGCCGCCGGCAAAACGGGCCGCATGCTCTCCGGTTTCTATACCCCGTCCCCCTGCTTCCACCCCGATCATCCGGACGCCTTCGTCGGACAGAAAGTCAAAGAAAAGCCCGATCGAGTTGCTTCCGCCGCCGACACAGGCGATGAGGTAATCAGGAAGCCTGCCTTCAGCCTTCATGATCTGCTTTTTGGCCTCTTTGCCTATAACAGCCTGAAAATCGCGGACCATCATCGGGAAGGGATGCGGACCGAAGACCGTACCCATGACATAGTGGGTCGTCCTGACGTTGGTTGTCCAGTCACGAAGTCCTTCGTTGATGGCATCCTTGAGCGTCCTCGATCCGGTTGAGACCTCGATGACCCGCGCTCCGAGCAGTTTCATCCTGAAGACGTTCAGGGACTGGCGCGCGATATCGTCAGAACCCATATATATGTCGCAGGACAGCCCGGTCAGGGCCGCACCGGTCGCTGTAGCAACGCCGTGCTGGCCAGCCCCGGTTTCTGCGATCAGGCGCTGTTTGCCCATCTTCTTCGCGAGGAGCGCCTGTCCGATGGCGTTGTTGATCTTATGGGCACCGGTATGGGCCAGGTCTTCCCGCTTCAGATAGATCCTGGCTCCGCCGAGCTGCTCTGTCAGGCGTTTTGCAAAATACAATGGGGTCGGCCTGCCGATATAGGTCGCCTGCAGCTGTGCAAGTTCCGCTGCAAAGCCGCTGTCTTTGGCTGCAGCCTTATAGGCTGCCTCAAGTTCACTGAGGGCAGGCATCAGCGTCTCGGGTGCAAACCTTCCGCCATACAGGCCAAAATACCCCTTCTTGTCAGGTAATCTTTTTATAACGCCCCCTGAATACTCTGTATTTTTGACTCACTATTATATCCAAAAAGCAACAAATATGACAGCAAAGGGATTCTGTTCCGGAAGCTCACCCGGCCGGGGTCATCAGGCTGTTTTCTGCACTGGAATTCGTCAGAACCAGCGTGCTAAAATACCCGATCACTATTCACAGGACAGGAAATCAATGGCTGACGTGCTTCCATTCAAAGGGGTTCTGTTTAATGTACCGAAGATATCCAAGTCATCAGGAGAAGAGCTTCTTGCGCCTCCTTATGACATCATCACGCCTGAATACAAGGACGAGCTTTATGCTAAGAGTCCCTATAATATTGTCCGTATAGACTTCGGCAGGGAACTGCCGGGGGATGATGATAAAACCAATAAATACAGCAGGGCACGCGCCTTTCTCGATGCCTGGCTGGCCGAGCAGGCCCTGACGGCTGATGAAGGCCCCTGTTTTTATTCGTGCGAAGTTGACTACAACATCGACGGGTCCGGAAAAAAACTGAGAGGCTTCCTCGGCCTTGTAAGACTTGAGGAACTGGGGAAGGGGAATATCCATCCCCATGAATGCACCCACTCAAAACCGAAGAAAGACCGCCTTGATGTCATGAAGTATTGCGAGGCGAACGTCAGCCCTATTTTCTCCCTGTACAACAGCCCTGCCCGCAGGACCTCCGAAATCCTTGCCCGGGTAAACCAGGGTGCGCCGTATATCGAGGCCAGTGATCCCGACGGCTCAGTCCACCGGCTCTGGAAGATATCCGACCAGAAGACTGTTGCGACTATTGCGCAGGAACTCGGCGGCAAGGCGGTTTTCATTGCTGACGGGCACCACCGGTACGAAACAGCAATCGAGTACCAGAGGGAGATGCGCGCAAAAGAGGGTGACCCGGCAGAATTGAGGCCGTATGATTACGTATTGATGTTCCTTGCGAACATGTCTGATGAGGGCCTGACGATCCTGCCGACGCACCGGCTGGTCAGAGGGGTCCCCGCGGATGCCCTTGATCTGCTCAAGACTGATTTCGAGGTTGAGGAGCTTCAGGAGTGCTGCGACATCGCCGGGGTCATTGCCGGGAAGCGGGATGTTTTTGGATTTTACAAAGGCGGTAATATCTGGTATAAATTAAGCTACCGGGGGGAAGGCGTCCCGGGGATCGAGCCTGTACTGAAGTATCTGGATGTAACAGTCCTTCACGAGCTGATATTCAAAAAACTGCTTCGGGTGACTGATATCTCCTACGAGATGGAGGTCGGACGGTGTCTCCAGCTGGTGAAGTCCGGGGAGTATGAGGCAGTATTTTTTCTTAACCCGACACAGGTTGAGGATGTCGAAAATGTGGCGCTCGCCTCGCTGAGGATGCCTCCGAAATCGACCTATTTTTATCCGAAGCTCATGACGGGCATGGTATTGAACGTATTTAAATATTCTTTTTAATGGGAGGTTGATATGGCAGTGCGGGTAGCGATTAATGGTTTTGGACGTATCGGCAGAAATTTCCTGAGGACGAGCAACGGGGTCAAGGACTTCGAGATCGTGGCGATCAACGACCTGACTGATGCCGCGACCCTGGCACATCTCCTGAAATATGACTCGGTGCACGGCATATTTGGCGCGGACGTATCGACAAAGGACAACAGCCTGTTTGTTGACGGCAGGGAGATCAAAATATCCGCAGAGAGGTCCCCGGAAAATCTTCCGTGGAAAGCCCTCGGCGTTGATATTGTTGTTGAATCGACCGGCCTCTTTACCGACCGGGAGAAGGCAGCAAAGCATATCGATGCAGGCGCAAAATGGGTTGTTATTTCAGCGCCTGCAAAAGAGCCTGATGCAACGGTCTGTCTCGGCATCAACGAAGAGACGCTCGACCCGTCAAAGCACCACATCATTTCGAACGCATCCTGCACGACAAACTGTCTTGCCCCTATTGCCAAGGTGCTTCACAAGGAATTCGGTCTGGTCAGAGGCCTGATGACCACCATTCATTCCTACACGAACGACCAGAGGATCCTCGACCTTCCGCATAAGGACCTCAGGCGGGCCAGGGCAGCTGCCCTGTCGATGATCCCTTCGACCACCGGTGCTGCAAAGGCGATCGGGCTGGTGCTCCCTGAACTCAAGGGCAAGCTCGATGGTTTCTCTATGCGGGTAACGACTCCGAATGTCTCGGTTGTTGACCTCGTGGCAGAGCTCAGCAGGAAGGTGACCGCAGAGGAGATCAATGCGGCTATGAAGAAGTGGGCTGACGGGCCCATGAAAGGTATCCTGCAGTATGCCACCGAACCGCTGGTGTCGATCGACTACAACGGGAACCCTCATTCCTCTATCTTCGACGCTACCCTGACGAAGGTGATGGAGGGCAACATGGTCAAGGTCATCTCCTGGTATGACAATGAGTGGGGCTACAGCACGAGGCTGAGAGACCTTATTTCGTATATCATCAAAAAAAGAGGATAAGTAATGCCAAGGAAAAAGAGTGCAGCAGCGGCAATGGCGGCGGTCAAGGATGTCCTGAGCAAACTGGCGATCGACCAGCTGCCTATTAAGGGCAAGCGGGTCTTTATCCGGGTTGACTTTAATGTGCCGCTTGACGATAACCTGCATATAACGGACGACGGGCGGATCCGCTCGACGCTCCCGACGATCAACTACGCGATCGACGAAGGCGCTAAGGTGATCCTTGCTTCACATCTCGGCAGGCCGAAGGGCAAGCCGGATCCGCGCTACAGCCTTGCGCCGATCGCAAAGAGGCTCCAGCGTCTTCTGGACAAGGACGTGGTCTTTGCCCCTGACTGCATCGGGACACAGGTCGAAGGCCTTGTAGCAAAGATGAAAGACGGGGATGTCCTTCTCCTGGAGAACCTCAGGTATCATGCCGAAGAGGAGAAGAACGACGAGGAGTTCTCAAAGGGGTTGTCGAAACTGGCTGATTTTTATGTGAACGATGCCTTCGGTGCCGCTCACCGGGCCCATGCCTCGACCGTCGGGATAACGAAGTTCCTGCCGTCGGCCGCGGGCTTTCTGATGCGGAAAGAGATCGAGTATCTGAAGGGCGCGGTGGAGAACGCTGTCCGGCCTTTTGCTGCGATACTCGGCGGGGCAAAGGTTTCCGGCAAGATCGGCGTGCTTGAGCATCTGGACGGCAAGGTCGACAAGGTATTGGTCGGCGGCGGCATGGCGTTCACTTTTATCAAGGCGATGGGGTATGAGGTGGGTGATTCGCTCGTCGAGGCAGAGATGCTGGAGACGGCGCAGAGGATCAGGAAAAAGCTGAAGAGCGAGGGCATAAAATTTTATCTCCCGGTTGACTGCGTGATTGCCCAGTCCCTTGAACCCGGGGCAGAGACAAAAATCGTCCCGACCATGGAGATACCGAAGGGGTGGCGTGCTCTGGATATCGGACCTGCCACGGTCAAGCTTTTCTCCGAGGCGCTTGCCAATTGCAAGACGATCCTCTGGAACGGACCGATGGGTATTTTCGAGATCGACGCATTTTCACGCGGGACGTTTTCGATAGCCCATTCTGTAGCAGATGCCTATGCCCTGACGATCGTCGGTGGCGGTGACACGGACCTGGCCGTACACCGGGCGGGTGTTTCCTCCTCGCTCTCCTTTATCTCGACCGGCGGCGGTGCATCGCTGCAGCTGCTGGAAGGAAAAGAACTGCCGGGTATTGCAGCCCTGACAGACAGAAAACCGGACAGATAACGGGTGTCATCCTCGGGCCTGCCTGCCGGCAGGCTTGACCCGGGGATCCAGAACATACTGAAGACACTGGATTCCCGATTAAGAACTTCGGGAATGACGGACAAAAAGCAGAGTTTATGAAAAGATTTCCAATAAAAAAAGCCCCCTGGATTTATACTGGATCGGGGGGGCTTTTTTTATTGGAATTTATCTCTACCGGTCAGTTCGTTATTAAACGTATTCCAGCTGGGGGTCGGTAATTTTATGCGGCAGTCTTTCGTTGGTAAGGGGTGAGAGTATCCCCCGCTTCAACTCAACGATCGAGGGGCTCTTGCTCTCGAACTGTTCTATAAGGAATCTGGCAGCCACTTCCGGCCTGATAATTTCTCCGCACGTGAAGATGTCGACAGCAGCATACGCATACTCGGGCCATGTATGAATTGAAAGATGAGATTCTGCGATAATGACCATGCCGCTGATGCCGAAGGGGTTGAACTCATGGAAGGATATGTCAACAATTGTCGCCCTTGCTTCCTTTGCCGCAGAGACCATCATATTTTTGACCTTCTTAAGATCCTTGATAATCTCCGGGTTACAGTCCCGTAACTCAACTAATAAATGGGTACCTAAAGCATGCAATCTTTTACCCCCCTTCCTCGTGGGATTATTCAGGGCTCAATCAGCCCCGCTTGAGCCTATTATGTTAGCTCAATAAAAGACCGTCTGTCAATAAAACCGCCCCTTGCTCCGGGTAAAACAGTAGAAATGTCAGGGAATGACCTTGTTCAGCTGATACTCGACAATCCCCGAGGCCCCTGCCTTCTTCAGCTTTGGGATCAGGCTGCAGATCAGCACTTCGTCGACGACAACGTCGAGGTCATACCACTCGGCATCCGAGAGGGTCGAGATCGTTGGGGAGTGCATCGAGGGCAGCAGGCTCATGACACGCTTCAGGTCTTTTTTCGCGACGTTCATCTTCAGACCGACCTTCTCCTCGGCCGCCAGGGCACCCTGGACCAGCATGACGATGTTTTCCATCTTCTGGCGCTTCCACTTGTCCTGCCAGGACTTCCTGTTTGCGATGAACCGCGTGCTCGACTGGAGGATCGTCTCGACGATGCGGAGATTGTTCGCCCGCAGGGAATTTCCGGTCTCGGTCAGCTCGACGATAGCGTCTGCAAGGTGCGGCGGCTTTACCTCGGTCGCCCCCCAGGAGAAGTCTATCTCGGCCTTGATATTCCTGGCCTTCAGATACCTCTTGGTGAACCCGACCAGTTCAGTCGCGACCCGCTTGCCGTTGAGGTCCTTCAGTGTTTTGATCTTTGAATCGTTCGGCACTGCCACGACCCAGCTGACCGGCCTGAGCCCCTCTTTTGCGTAGTTGAGTTCAGCGACCTCCTTGACGTCAGCGCCCTGCTCCATGATCCAGTCATAGCCGGTGAGGCCGCAGTCGAGGATGCCGCTCTCCACATAGCGCGCCATCTCCTGGGCGCGGATCAGCATCGAGGATATCTCGGTATCGGTAAACGAAGGATAGTACGAGCGGCTCGAGACCGAGATGTGGTAGCCGGCCTTCCTGAAGAGTTTCAGCGTCGATTCCTGCAGGCTGCCCTTCGGCAGTCCGAGTTTCAGTAATTTCTGTGATGGTTTCATATATGGTTCCTTCCTGCTATGGTGTTGTTTTATTGGTGCTCAGTCTGTTCCTTCTGATCCTGATCGTGTTTGCATGCGCCTCGAGTCCCTCGATGTCAGCTATCGTCTCTACCACTCCGGAGAGTTTCATGAAGCCCTTCTTGGTGAAGCCGATGAGGCTCGAGCGCTTGTAAAAGTCGTAAACTCCCAGCGGCGAGAAAAACCGCGCAGTGCCGCCGGTCGGAAGCGTATGGTTCGGTCCTGCAGCATAATCCCCGAGCGCCTCGGGCGTCCACGGCCCGAGAAATATCGCGCCCGCATTTTCTATGGCCGGCAGCAGGTCCATCGGGTCTTCGGTCATCACCTCAAGATGCTCAGGGGCGATCTCATTCGATAGAGCGATCGCCTCATCCAGATTGCGCGTGACGATGATCGCACCATAGGCAGCGAGAGATTTTTCAGCTATCTTTTTTCTCGTGAGCTTTGCCAGTTGCAATTCAAGTTCAGCGGCCACCCGCTGGGACAGGGACTTCGAATCAGTCAACAAGACAGAGGAGGCGAGTTCGTCATGCTCTGCCTGGCTGAGGAGGTCTGAGGCGATAAAGGCTGCATTGGCCGAACTGTCGGCGATGATCAGGATCTCGCTCGGACCGGCGATCATATCTATATCGACCATACCGAAGACAGCCCTTTTTGCCGTTGCCACGTAAATGTTTCCGGGTCCGACGATCTTGTCGACCCGCTTTATGGTATCAGTCCCGTATGCCAGTGCCCCGACAGCCTGCGCCCCGCCTATTGCATAGACCTCTTTTACTCCCAGCATTCTTACTGCAGCCATGACATAGGGGTTGACCTCCCCGCCTGACGACGGCACGCAGAGGGCGATCTCTTTCACCCCGGCGACCTGGGCAGGGATGACGTTCATCAATACGGTTGACGGATAGGCGGCCTTGCCGCCGGGTACATAAACGCCGACTCTTTTTATCGGCCTGACCGCCTGGCCGAGGATCGTCTCACTGTCGCCGGTCGTCCAGGTATGCTCGACCTGCATCTCGTGGAACCGCCTGATCCGCTTCTCTGCCACCTCGAGCGCCTTGACCACATGGGGGGCAGCCTTATCCGCAGCCCGGTTGATCTCCGCAGGGGTGAGCTTCAGCTTTTTTGTGCCCTTGAAATCGAATTTCCGCGTATATTTCAGGACAGCCTGATCGCCGTTTTTCGAAACGTCCTTCAGTATATCCTTGACCGTTTTTTCTATGGTTTCACTGACGCCCGCGCCGCGCTGCCTGAGCAGGGCCAGAAATGCCATGACATCCTTTTTGGTTTTCAACTGTCGCATGTCCTTAATTCTAAAGCTAACAAAGCAATTATGCAAGGGCCGGGGGCTATCCGGAGACGAATTTTTCCGGGCTGTGCTTTTGAAGCTTGCGAAGCGCCGCAAAATTCTGTATTATCAACAGGTACACCATTGGGAGCGCATAGGGTTCTGGTGTCCCTCCCGGCCTTCAAAGCCGGTGTTTCCTGCCAAAAGCGGGAAGGGTGGGTTCGATTCCCACACGCTCCCGCCATACTTTTGTTTAATATCAAGACGTTATAAGCTTCAAAGGCCGCCACCAAACCGTCATTAAAAACTTGAGCATAGATAAGTTCTTCAGAGTGGTCGGAATGAGCTAAGTCGCTTTCTCTCCCAGTTCAGGAATCGCGGTTGCTACCTCATAGATCTTTGTCACGAGCCAGTAAATAACCTGCTTGGGCCAGAGCGCACCGCACACCGCGCTGCGGGCATACCCATACTCGCCGAGAAGATAACAATTTTCCGACCGCGGGCAATTGTCGTTGTCATGATTGGCATTGTTCCGCATGTCGAACACGCCTGTGATATAGCTAATGCGCTTGATATTCCGCGTCATCTCCTTCCTTTTCCTGCGATGGGACACCAGCATCAGTATGTTGACGGGCTGCGTGAGCTTATCCAGCGTGAGGTTTAGAGGTCGGTGGTGGGGTCAGGTTTGCATTATCGTATTTGAAGAAGGACCTGTCTAACTGACACCAGCTCCCGCGCTCAGCAATAATAGACAATTGCCTTGCCCCGTTTACCGGAATAGTGAAATGAACGGAAAGGTTCTATATGTAAAAAGGATGTGCCATCCCCCTGCGGCGTCAGGCCAATAAGTTTATTTGCATTGTCGCTCTTGATTTCCTTATGGCCTTTATTGTAATTTTAATTACCGTAATCTGTATTACGACAGAGGAATATAATGAAATTCTACAATCGCAAGAACGAACTCGCGGAGTTAAACAAGCTTTACGAGCAGGCTGGCAAGTCCGCAAGATTAACCGTCATTACCGGACGTCGCAGGGTCGGAAAGACCATGCTGGCACTCGAATTTACACAGAAATACAAACACCTCTATCTCTTTGTCTCGAAAAAATCTGAGCATCTGCTCTGCATGGAATATCTTGAAGAGATCAGAAAACACTTTCCCCTCCCAGTAATAGGGGAAATAAAGACCTTTAAAGATATCTTCCTGCTCCTTGTTGAGTTCTCAAGAAAGGAACGCTTTACGCTGATTATAGATGAATTTCAGGAGTTCTATAATATCAATCCCTCGGTCTATTCAGACATTCAGCACCTTTGGGATGTAAATAAATCATCCTGCAGGCTTAACCTGATCTGTATCGGTTCTGTCTATTCCCTCATGCATAAGATTTTTGAGGAGTCAAAAGAACCTCTGTTCGGAAGGGCTGACAGAATATTATTTCTCAGGCCCTTCTCTATCAGGGATATGCATACCATTCTGATTGATCATGGCCATAAGGATGGAAAAACGCTCTTTGATTGTTACGTGATTACCGGTGGAATGCCTAAATACATCGACATACTTGCATCAAACGATGTTTTTCATTTTGACAGTATGGTCGATTTTATTCTTGCCGACAACTCTCCTTTTCTGTATGAGGGCAGGAGCCTTCTTATCGAAGAATTCGGCAAAGAATACGGCACGTACTTTTCGATCCTGGAACTGATAGCGTCCGGCAAGACCGCTAGAACAGAGATTGAATCTGTGCTCGAAATACATGCTGGGGCATATCTGGCAAAGCTTGAAACCGATTACGCTCTCATTGCAAAGGTCAAACCTATAAATGCCAAACCAAACTCGCGACTCCAGAAGTATCGCATTATCGATAATTTCCTGGCCTTCTGGTTCCGCTTTATATTCAAAAACCGTTCTGCGGTCGAGACAGGCAATTTCAATTATATCAGGGAAATCATTAGCAGAGATTATTCCACCTATGCCGGACGCATCCTTGAGAGTTTCTACCAACAGGTCTTTGCTGAGTCCGGCAGATATAACCGGATCGGCACATACTGGGAAAAAGGAAATCAGAATGAGATTGACCTTGTAGCTGTCAATGACTTTAAAAAAGAGGTCGTATTTGCTGATATCAAGCTCGACTCTTCAAGAATTGACCTGAAGGCATTAAAGGACAAGGCATCAAAGCTGTCAGAAGACTATAAAGACTACAAAAAAGAATGGCTGGGATTGCACCTAAGAAATATAGGGCAAAACATCACGGAATTTCTTAAATAAGGATTTGAACAGTCCAAGGAAAGCTCAGGAATACAAAATATCTGATGCCGGAAGAAAAAGATACTCTTCTTCATTCCATTGCTAAAGCAGAAGCCCGCCTGCAGCAAATTGATGCTGAGCGGGAAAGCTTGCTCAAAGATCTGACCAAATGGAAAAACGCCCTTCGTGAGGCACAAGCACCGACAATAATGCAGTCCGTCCCTGCATCCAGTAGTATATACCCGCTCGATTCGAGGAACGTCTGCGGGGTCAGGTCCTTAGAGTTAGCAACCAACTGGGCTGTCTTATAATATACTGAAGCATGTCAAGACCGTTGAGGATAGAGTATGACGGCGCGGTGTACCATGCAAGGCAATGAGCAGTGAGGCTATGGGGCAGGTCCGGAGGATTAAGATGATACTCACATATCCGGCAAAGATAAGGCATATTGCAGCGGACAAGGCGTATCTGGTGGAATTCCCCGACCTTCCGGGCTGTCTTACAGAAGGGGATACCCTTGACGCAGCAAAATAGAATGCAAAAGAGGCGAGAACCATTCCTGTATTGTGGATCAGGAGAAATATTTGTGGGCTGTTGCCGAGGGGCAGACCAAGAAGGGCCGCCCATTAAATGGGATGTGTCCCTATTTGTCCCTAAGTTAAGAAGGTGCCGCGCCTGGAGTGTTTATGATACAATCGTACGGACCAGTACCATAATACAGTGCCGTGTTTCACGGCAGATTGCTTTTCAGCGGCGGTGGCATTATGAATTGCATAAGAAGCGGCTTCGGCGTAATTGCACTATCAGCACTCTGTATTCTTTCATCCCTGATCTCTGACGTATCGGCAAACGACCTTGTCCTCACGGCGAACAACGCGAGTATCGGCAATATAGTTGTGGTCAGCCCCAAGGCGGGGTCTACTGCTACGGCCAATGGGACGGCGTTGTTAAATACCCTTGCCGGGATCATGGATGCGTCAGCTTCCAACAAGTACCTGATCAAGCTGGGCCCCGGCACCTTCGACCTCGGGTCAAACGGTCTCTCGATGAAACAGTATGTGGATATTGAGGGCTCAGGGAAGGAACTGACTGTGATCACCAGCTCCCGGGACCTGGCAGGAACAGTGTTCGCAGCCCCGAGGGGCACGCTGAGGAATCTGGGAATAAATAATACGGCAGCCACTTGGGCCTACGCAATATATAATAATGCAGGACTCCTCTTTCTTGAGGATGTCGCCATCGATGCCCGTAATGGTGCACAGTACAATATCGGCATTTACAACGACAACTCGAACCTTGACATGAATAACTCCGGCATCGTCGCGCTCAGTCCCAATGGCTGGGCTATTTACAATTCCGGCACCCAGTATCATAACAACCAGATTCTCAACTCTGTTCTCGCGGGTTCCAATTACCAGGTCTATAACTCGGCCGGATATGAGGTTGATATAGCCTTCACCCGGCTCAACACCTCCTCAGCGAATTCTGCGCCCGGTGTTTTTAAGTGCTTTCAGAACTACAATTCCAGCTTCGCCGCTGTCACCTGCCCGTGATGCGGGAAAGGCATGGGAGCGCGTGACAGTGTGGCAGCATACAGACCTAGGAATAAATAGGGACACATCCTGTATTGTCCCTATTTGATCTCAAAAAGCATAGAATATTTCCTTCCGTAAACCTTCCGTAAATCAGTTATTTGAATATCTGTGCCCCATGTTCGCATGAGTAAAAGAAAAGGCCCCCGAAGGAGCCTTAAAAAGGAAGTTATTCAGCTATTTACTGCTTATTATTTTAATTCAGACAGCATATCTTGGATATTATCAATGACAGCTTGTTCCTCAGGAGTTACAGGAAGTGCCTTCTGTAGTCCAGTTGCTTCCGCCATCTTCAGTGCTTCATTGTGCTCCTGTAGTGCCTCCGCACGGGCAACTAAAGTACTTTTAGTTCCGGTTAGAGTGTAACAAGGACTAAGCGTAGCAGTGTTTGGAAAATACATGTAATAGCAGCCATTTGAAACATTTGTCCCGTTAATATTGAAATAATAAGAATCCATAAACGAATCTGTCGTCAGCCCTGACAATATGACATATGTATTCAAATCTGGATGAAAAGCACCAATAGCTGGCTTCTGTGTACTAGGGTTTTGCCCATCTACAAAATACTCACCAGTATATACACCACTTGTAACTTTTGCGTCCCTAATTGTTGTCATTTTGATGATATCAGTGAAACTATTGATAATTGTCTCATGGAAAGTCCATTGTCCCACTAAAAGATTTGCTCTCGTCAATGCTGGATCGGTTTGTTGTGCTTCATAAGAAGCAATCTTTCCCTCGGCAATGTGAAAGATGGATATATTTTCGTTCCGACGGTTACAAGTTCTATAATCGGCCATATATCTACAGCAGGAAACTGGCTGGATAGATTTTCACCAACACGCCGGTATTCATCCAGGATCTCCTCTGATATAATCAGTTGCAGCTTACCGTCCCGCCATGCCTCAAGAATCTGGTAGGGCGGGCCAGAAAAGAAGACACCTGAGACAAAAACATTTGTGTCGAGAATTACTCTCACTTGCCGGAGCGAGCTTTTGCTATGGCAGCGGTTATGTCAGATTGTTTTAATCCGGATTTTTTAGCCTGGCTGCGGGCTCTGGTAATCAGAGTGTCAAACTCTGCCATTGAAGGCGGATTGATAGTCTTGAGAATCACGACATCATTCTCGCCCATTACGACAAACTGCGTGCCAGTTTTTAATTTGAGCCGTTTACGGATGTCCTCGGGGATTACAACTTGCCCTTTTGAGGACATTTTTGTTGTTGCGGTGGTTGCCATTTTATCAAACCTCCTGATTATCAGTCTTACTGGTAAGATTGTAGCGCAATAGCGGGTTAATGGCAAGCAATGCGATAGTTGCTAAATACAAAACAGAATGCAAAAGAGGCTTTAACAGGCTATCTGTCGTCGATTTTCGAAAGAAATCTTAAAATCCCAGATCCTTCAGCATTGAAAGGGAGAAATATCTACGACATCGAACCAGAGCCTGAAGTGGCAGTCCCCATACTTCTCAGAAGACTCAGGGAGACAAGAAAACTGACTCAAGGGGATATAGCAAAAGTGCTCGGTATTTCCTATCAGGCATACCAGAGACTTGAAAAGCCAGGAAAGAGTAATCCGACTATTAAAACGCTTGAGAGGCTTGCCAAAGTATACAACAAAGATCTGCGACTGGAATTTGCGTAATATTACTCCCATCTGATGGCTGAAGAAAAAGATACTCTTCGTCATTCCATTGCTAAAAAAATCTTTATATACAGTATCGTACAACCAACGGAGCGTCTTTTTTCTTAACTGGGCAGGACACTATTTGTTTACGCGCAAGCTGTTTGGAGTTCGCCCGATTCGTCGTCATTCTTAGGCTGCCCTGCTAGAACAAATAGTTAGGTGCGATGAATAAAATTTTCGATTCCCAAACGCTCCCGCCATACTTTTATTTGTTTGATATCAATTAAGGAAGATGATATAGTCTGAATAGGGACTAGGAACGATAACCCCGGCAACCGTAATGAGAGGTATGTCAATGACAAAGAGTCACTTCCTTTTATGGAGAGTAGTTGTTTTATTTGTTCTGTTGCTCCCCTCGGCGTCGGATGCGGTTTTGGTCAGTCATCACGGAAGTATGGTAGAAAGCCGGGGGACTGTCCGTGACTGCCTTTCGTGTCACAACGGAACGGTCGCGGCCAATGTTTCGGTTTGTACTACTAACTGCGCAATAAACACACCACACTCTGTTCTCAAGCGTTATCCTCCTGCAGGGGCCAGGGCAAAGGACTTCCGTCCTCTCTCGAGCGTGAGGCAACTGAAGATCAAGATCGTGGGAGGCATGGTCACCTGCGTGTCCTGCCACAACCTGAGGAAGCAGGAGAAGTACCATCTGGTAATGGACAATAAGAACGGCCAGCTCTGTCTGGGCTGCCACCTCAAATAATCCGCGATCCTGTCGCACAAAAGGGCGGACGTTACCGCTGCTCTGTTGAATATTTCTCCATCTCCATTGCTAATTCCTTTATGCCCTGAAAGTGAATGGCATGCAGTCTCTCTCCTGATGCCCGCGTGATGTTGTTGATGTTATCGTCCACGAACACTGCCTCCTCAGGCTGCACTCCGATTGCTGAGCATACGTCCCTGAAGATTGAGGAATCCCTTTTTCCTTTTTTGAGCCTGTAAGAATTGAAGACATAATCAAAATGTTGAAAGAAGGGCCGTTGCCGGTTCAATTCCTCCAGCCAGTTTGTCTGGTCGCTTAATATCGCGGTAATAAACCCGGCGGACCTTAAGCTGTCGACATACGCGATGACCTCCGGTCTTAAAGTAAACCTGCTCAATATTTCATGCCTGAGCTCTTCATTGTTTTCTTTAATCCCCGTTGTCTCCCTCAGTTTATTTACGTAAACTTCCTCTTCAGACATTCCAGTAACATATCCGGTTGTATATATAAGGTCCTCTGCAATTCCGAAGAACTCTTCAGGGTCAAGACCGTTTTTCTTCGCGATGGCCTTTAGCCCTTTCCTGAAGCCTTCTTCTGCGAGCACTCCCCCAAAATCAAAAATAATTGTTTTTATCATGCTTGAATTATACCATCAGGTCTCAGCAGACAGAAATGCCGATAAAGTTCTGTCTGCAACACCTCACAGACATTTGCCGGGCTGCCGGCCTTCTCTATAAAACTCTCGTACCGTCAGGTCTGCGTTTACGCGGATCATAATAAATCATGTTGTCAGTGCAGCACTTTTGAGGTGTTTATGGATGCTGCAATGCAACGCCAGCGGTTACCTATACCCACTTCGTTGCCGGGGCCTTTTTGGGAGGCCGTTCGGGGTATCCCTTCGGATGACCGATCAGGATCGGGCCATAGATCTTCTCTTCCGGCTGCAGGTCCAGGAGCGCGACGATCTCAGGGTCATCGGCCACCATTGACCCAAACCCGACCCAGCAGCTGCCAAGTCCGAGCGAATGGGCTGCCAGCATCATATTCTCGCATGCCAGCGGACATGAATGGTCCGCATACCTTCCGGAACCTATGACGAAGATGACGACCGGGGCGGAATAATAGACCGGGTCTTCCTGCTCCTCGAGCCGCTTCATGATCGCCGCATGTCTTTCGGGATCGGTATCCTTGACCAGGTTGAGGATCTTTTTTGCGTTCGGAAGGGCGGCACGGAGCATTTTCTTCTTTGCCTCAGGGTCCTGTACCACGACAAAGCGCCATGGCTGGCTGTTCATCGCCGAGGGCGCCTCGTTTCCTGCTTCGATAATCAAGTCGATTGACTCTTTTGATACCTGCGTTGGTTCATAAGCCCTGACAGATCTTCTTTTTTTTATCGCATCGATCACACTGTTCATGCCTGCCTCCTTGGTTATTATCTATGCCTTAGCCGGGTCTCAGGCATTTGTCCAGCAGCGGTTCTGCAGTTCTATTTCAGGAAATGCCCGTAATGCAGCGTCTGGTCCATGATATGTGATTTAAACCTGCTGATCGGCATCTTCTCCCTGATCATATACCGGTACATTCCCGCTCCGGTTATATCGCCGATAAATAGCACCCCGGCCAGCCTTTCACCGTCAGGGCTGAAAACCACCTTCCGGTAGGTTGATCCGGTGGCACGGACATGTACTTCATAATCAGTGCCCGTGGTATGGACAATGCCCATCGAGACAAATGGCGCGTCCGCAACCTGTGTAGCATTCATAATCCCGAAGGTGCCGGGATAGGCAGTCTTTCTGCCTGTCATGTTATAGCCTGCGCATCTGCCCATCTCGACCGCGTTTGTCCAGAGGGCGGTCATTATCCTGTTGCCGGTCACCGGATCGAAGGTAACAGCCACATCGCCGGCGGCAAAGCTCTGTGGCCTATTGCATGCCGTATATCTGTCCACGACAATACCCTTGTCTGTTGCTATCTCACTGCCGGACAGAAAATCAATATTCGGCCTTACCCCTTTTCCTATACATACCATCCGGCACGGCATCTCGGAGCCGTCATCAAGGGAAACTCCCGCGACACCGCTTTTGTCTGTAATAATACCCTTCGCACTGCGCCCTGTTAATATCTTGAGTCCCGCCGTATCAAGGGCCTTACGGATCAGCCCCGCATCCCCGGGTTCCATAAGCTGTGAAAGGACCTCGGGAGAGTTGACCACCAGAGTGACTTTCAATCCCCTTTCAAGAAGGGCGAAAGCCGCCTTGAGATTGAGCAGTCCGCCCCCGAGCATCACGGCATGGTCGGCGTCGGCCGCCCTTTGAGCCATGGCCCGCGCATCGGCCAATGTCCGGAGAGCAAAAACGCCTTTCGCAGTCGTCCCCTCGATTTCCGGAGGTATATAGGGACGGCTGCCGGTCGCAAAGAGGATATTGCGGAAGGACAGCCGGTCCTTGCCGTTGATACGTACGGTTTGACGGGAGATATCGACCGAGTCGACTTTTGCTCCGGTGCGAATATCGATGCCGCTCCTTGTGTATGGTCCGTTACCCGAAAGTCCTATGCTCTCCTCTTTTTTCTTGCCGGTCACTACATAGGGGATCATAGGCCTGAAATACGGCATATCCGGCTCTTCCGACAATACGGTGACCGTGCCCCTCGGGTCCTGTTCCCTTATGACCTGTGCCGCCGCCATTCCGGCCGCGCTGCCGCCGATTATCAGGTAATCCATCGTGTCCGCCATCATGTTACTTCTTCTCGCCCGGGATCACTGAAGGAGCAGCATCCTTCCGGACATCCTGTGAGTATGCCTCCACGGTCCTGTAGATCAGCGCCTTTGTGGGACATGAAGCAACACAGGCAGGGGTCTCTCTATCAGGGCACCTGTCGCACCGGTATGACTTGTGGGTCTCCAGATGACGGCCGATAACACCGTAAGGGCAGACCATGACGCAGGTCCAGCATCCTATGCATTTATCGCTGTCTGTAATAACGACCGATTTTTCATTCCGGCTTATTGCCCCGCTGATACAGGCATGCATGCAGGGCGCGTCCTCGCAGTGGCGGCAGAGGATGGGCACGTTTCTATCGGGAGACACCCATTCCACGTAGACTCTGCGTTTGGGTGCAGGCCTCTCCATTAAAGCGCCGTAGAGGTTCCCGCTCCTGGAATGAGCAACCGCACACGCGATCTCGCAGGTTTTGCATGCGGTACATCTGCTTATATCGACAAATATTTCCTTTGGCTCATGCATGGCATACTCCTTGTTTTATGGTGTGTTCTCATTCATCGCTGCCTTGGCCCTCACATATCATCAGAGCCCAAGACCTTTTCGGCGCTCATCGATTGCAGCCAAAAGTTTATCAGCTGCTGATTCAGGGTCCAGGTCCACAATGAAATACCCGCCGGTAAGTCCCTTCACCTTGTCAGTAAGGATTTCAGTAACCGCAGGACTGCCAAGGACAGGCAGCATGACACCGACATGTGTTGGCAGACCGGCGGCAACGGCATATACGCCGATAGATATGGCCTTCTCGGATACCGCCTCAGCGGCAGATGCAACAACGGGCAGCTTGTCGGTATCCACACCCAGGTAATTGGCAAGAGCGACCACGATCGCCACGGCACGCGAGTTGTCAACGCACGAACCCAGATGCAGTACAGGAGGAAGCGGGCCGCCCAGTCCATTGGCTTCGCCTATGGCCGTAAGCACGGCCTTCAGTCCGTCTCCACACAGGCTGTCAACATTGGCCGGGTCCATGAACCCGTGTCTCATCAGAGCACCGGCGCCGCATCCTGTAGCAACAACGAGGACGTTTTCCTTGAGCAGTTTTTCTGCCATTATCTTGAAGTTCCTGTCCTGCGGAACCTTGACATTATTACATCCGGCAAACAGGCAGACCCCCCTGATGTTGCCATTCTTGATATTGTCGACGAGGGGCTTAAACGGGTCTTTCGGGTCGACCTTTGCAAGCGCCGCCACTATGGACTCTGCCGAGAAGCCTGCCACCACCTTGCTTTCAACCTCAGGGATGTCCACGGGCTGGCCCTTCCTCTTTTTAAAGACCCCAATGGCCGAGCTGATTGCCTGTTTGGCCTTTTCAGCAGCAGCCTCTTCCGTGAATTCGATATGCTCTGCACCGGTAATCTTGCAGATGTCCATGGTCGTAATTATCTTCGAGCCCATGCATTCAGCAACGGTCACGAGCGAGGGCATGATGCACTGGTAGTCAACCACAATGGCGTCAAGGGCGCCTGTCAGGAGCGCCATCTCCTGGCTTACCGAATGCGTACAGGAAGGAATGCCATGACGTTCCATGAGTTCATTCCCCGTGCAGCATATGCCCACTACATTTATCCCTGTGGCCCCGGCAGCCACGGCCTCCTGCTTCATGTCTCCGGCAACCGTTACGATCATCTCCGAGAGTACCGGGTTATGCCCGTGGGCGGCAATATTGACCATGTCCGCCTTCAGCGTTCCCATATTGGCCTTTGTTACCACGGGAGTGGGAGTTCCGAACATGATATCCGCAAGGTCAGTCCCCATATAACAGCCGGCCAGATCTGCAACCGCACACCTGATACCTGCAAGCAGCAGATTCACTGCGTCGGCATCCACTCCGTAGAGTGTCCGGTGCATTATCTCCGAAACTTCATGGTCTATTCCGACTGGCACGGCCCCTATTGCAGAAAGAGCCTTTACGCGGCCCTCGGTCACCACCGTGGCCGCCCAGAGGACAGGGGTCTCCTTCTCGGCAAAGTCAGCCAGGGCAGCAGCAGCCAGATCTCCGGCGATTTCCATATCGGCTCTGCCCTCAACGGAAATGCCAATGCGGCCGGCAACGGCCCTGAGCTTTGCAGAGTCCTTTATGCTGTAATCAGGAGCCAGGCCCTTGGCCATCTTCCTCATGGTGTGCGCAAGGTGCTTGGCGTGGCCGGAGTGGGCGGCTGTCCCGGCGGCTATCGCCCTGTCGAGCCACCTGGCGACCATAACATCAGCAGTTGCGCCGCATATTCCTGTTTTTGGCTCATCGCCGAAAGGGTTTATCCTGCACGGCCCCTGCAGGCAGTGGCGGCAGCAAAGCCCCGAATCACCATAACCGCATTGGGGGTTCATGACTTCGTACCTGTCCCACACCGTGGTTATCCCCTTCTCCCCGGCCTTGGCGATCATCTGCTGGACGGCAGGATCAAGGCTCTTGCTCTCAACGGATTTGTCAGTTGACATACGGCCTCCTTATTGTTAATCGGACATTGATAATGCTTTTAATTCCATGGCGCCGGCGGGTGAGATGCCAGAATGTAAGAGGATTAAATCCGGTATGTTACCGCTGAAGACAGCCATATATAACGATGGTAGTACCGGCTGAAATGAAAAGCAAGAAATATTCGGTAGTTAGAAAATTTTGGTATTTGGTATTCAGGGGGTACTTTCAGGGGGTACTTTCAGGGGGTACTTTCAGGGCAGGTACGTCTCTTCCTGCCAGACAGCAGGAGCCTGCACAGACTGGTTACAGGGTATTCAGAAACGCCAGTATATTTGCCAGATCTTCATCAGAGAAAAAAACAAAAGACGGCATGTTCGTAAATGGGTGGCGCATCTGCCGGACAATATTTTCAGGGGTTGCCGGCTTTCTGCTTACGGGGAGCAGGGGTGCCTTGAGAATGCCCTTGAGGCTCGGGCCAACAAAATAATCAGGCCTGTCAATGTAATGGCAGGTGGAGCATTTCTGCATAAACAGGGTCCTTCCCGCAATAATACTGTCGCTGTCTGTTTTCAGCGTGATACGGGCAGGAGCCGTTTCTGCTTCATTCGGACGCACCTCCTGCTGAATCTCCTGCACACATGAAAACAGCAGAAATCCACCCAGGAGAGACAGAAGAGCCGCTGCAATATATCGATATCTTGTTCCCATGTCTAAGAGTATATCAAAAATTGACGGCAAAAGGAACGGTGGAAATTGCGCAGGAACCGTCAACCGGGTATATTATCTTTTGGGACTGATCTGCTGTTTCTTTTTTTCGTCAACCTTCCGGTTGAACCTTTCTGTAAGAATAATAAACCTGTCGTGTGTCCCTTCTGATATCTTGTCTACCCCGTCATCGGCTTCGATGCTGAACGACAGCATGCGGCCGTCAATCCTCTCCAGTCGTCCCTTGACCGTTATAGACAGCCCGGGAGGGGTAGCTGCGATATGGCTGAAATTAACCCGTATTCCGACTGTCTGCACACGGGGATAATCCAGATGCGGCCTGACAGCCCTGATGCACGCCCATTCGAAAAGCCCTACCATGAATCCTGTTGCAAACACCTTCGGCATAAGCTGAAACTCTTCTGCCTCAGGATAGAGATCCGGCACCGTTTTGTTGTCAGGGACGGCATATCTAAACTCAAAGAGCAGCCCCTCTTCCAATGTGTTATGCATCCTTGAATACCTCGTTTCCCCGTATTTGACCATAGTATGCCTCTTCAATATTAATAAGAAAAATTAATTGTTATAATAAAGATCATTAGTAAAAACGATAATGGAATGGCAACAGATCATAGGCTTTTATCAGTTGGTGACGCAGGGGAGCTTTACCCGGGCTGCCTATGCGTCATACAGGACCCAGTCTGCCTTGAGTCAGCAGATAAGGAAACTGGAGGACGAGTTCCAGTGCCAGCTGATAAACCGCATCAGCAGGAAAAAATTCACCCTGACCCCAGCGGGTGAAAGGCTCTACACATTCGCCGCATCTGTCCTTGGTGAGTACGATACTGTGGTGGATGACATCCTGGCCATCAGGGGATTGCCCCGCGGCAAACTGAAGATAGCCGCACCTTTTACAACCCTTTATCACCTGTTCCCTGAACAGTTCAGATCTTTTCTGGAAATTTTTCCGTATGTGGAACTGACTATTTTTGACAGGCCTCAGAACCAGGCCGTTGAGATGGTAAGGGCAGGCGAGATTGACATGGCGATTGTCCTGGAATCCCATGCGACGAAGGATCTGGATATAAGGAGATGGAAACAGGTGGAAACAGTACTGATCGTGCCTGATAAGCATCCTCTTTTGAAAGTGAAAGAAAAGACTCTTGCCGATATTGTCGGATACCCCCTCATCCTGCCCCCAAAGAGCACAGAAAGCAGAAGGTTCTTTGAAAAGCTGTGCGAAGCAGAGGGGCTTAGGTGCCGGGTCATTATGGAGTCGGGAAATGTGGAATTGAGTTCCCGCTATGTCGAGGCAGGTATTGGCATATCCTTCGCCAGTATTGTCAGCGGCCTGAACCCGTTGCGAGGCAGAAAAATCAAGTTTCTGCCCTTAACTGAATATTTCATGCCCGATTATCTTGCCGTGGTTTCGAGAAAAGGCAACCACCTACCCGCATATGCAGAAAACTTTATCACACTGATTATGGGTAATGGCACCTAAAAACCCTCAGCAAAGAAGACTCGGGAATAGAGGATTGTTTTATGCAGGCCGGCCGGCAAGACGGCCCGGCTCGCCCGCCGAGGCGGTTCTATCAATTTTCCCCCGGTTATTATCAGTTCACGAGAAGCCACTCTGGACAGATCTTCTTCCCTCTTGTTGACTGTACTGTTAAACCTGCTAAAATTGATTTATAGGGCGTCAGAGACGACCCGCTGAAAATTCTCCCCGTTCCTGCGCTGGCGGTCAGCAGGAGATTACTCCTTCCCGCCCTTTCGGTTTCAGAGTGGATGGAGGGGAGGGAAAGGGATTCACATGACAGATGTTGCACAGTTGGAAAAGCTGGCGAAATTGATCCGCTACTATATTCTCACCTCGACGACAGAGGCAGGGTCAGGACATCCGACATCGTCACTTTCAGGAACAGACCTGATGACAGCACTGCTGTTTGGAGGAACCTTCAGGTTCGACCTGGAGATGCCGGGCCATCCCAACAATGACCGCCTCATATTTTCGAAAGGTCATGCCTCACCGCTTTTTTATTCGGTCTGGGCAGCCGCCGGGAAGGTTTCCGAAAAAGAGCTGATGGGCATGAGGAAGTTCGGCAGCAGGCTGGAGGGCCACCCTACGCTCGCCTTCCCGTATACCGAGGCTGCTACCGGGTCTCTGGGACAGGGGCTTTCGATCGGCCTCGGCATGGCGCTGAATGGTAAATACATCGACAGGCTGCCCTACAGGACGTATGTCCTGCTTGGCGACAGCGAGATGTCCGAGGGCTCGCAGTGGGAGGCTATGGAGATTGCCGCCTATTACAAACTGGACAATCTCGTCGGCATCCTGGATGTGAACCGCCTGGGTCAGCGGGGTGAGACCATGTACGGACACGATCTCTCGGTTTATGACAGGCGTATCTCTGCCTTCGGCTGGAAGACAATTATCATAGACGGACATTCGCTCCCGGAGATCCTTTCTGCCTGTAACCAGGCGATTGAGGTCAAAGACAGGCCGGTCATGATCATCGCAAAGACGATTAAGGGCAAGGGGGTCTCTTTTATAGAGGACAAAAACGGCTGGCATGGAAAGACCCTGAAGAAGGAAGAGCTGTCCCGTGCACTTGAAGAACTCGGGACAGTCGACCGTTCGGCCAGGGGGACAACAGCAATACCTGAAAACCTCAAGCCCGTTGCAGGGCAGGCGCAGAAGGCACCAGGCCTGTCCTATATATTGAATGCACCTGCTGCCACACGGCATGCCTATGGCACCGCCCTGGTGCGGCTGGCCCCGCAGTTCCCGCAGATGGTAGTCCTCGATGCAGAGGTTTCGAATTCCACCTATGCCGAGATATTCAAGGAGAAATATCCTGACCGCTTTTTCGAGATGTATATCGCGGAGCAGAACATGGTCGGGGTTGCCCTGGGTCTGGCGCGCAGGGGGAAGATACCCTTTGTCTCGACCTTTGCTGCATTTCTCACCCGGGCATTCGACCAGATCAGGATGAGCCAGTATTCTGAGGCCAACATAAAATTCTGCGGGTCTCATGCCGGGGTCTCGATCGGCGAAGACGGCTCGTCCCAGATGGGGCTTGAGGATATCGCCATGTTCAGGACGCTTCTGGACAGCGTGGTGCTTTATCCCTCTGATGCGGTCTCAACAGAGAGGCTGGTGGAAGTGGCAGCGCAGCACAACGGTATCGTCTACATAAGGACGACGAGGATGGAAACCCCGGTCATCTACGACAACAGCGAGGAGTTTCCTATCGGCGGGAGCAAGGTTCTGAGAAAAAGTTCCCACGACCTCGTTACGATTGTTGCGGCAGGCATAACCCTTCGTGAGGCGCTTGCCGCATATGATGAATTGAAGAAGGAAGGCATCGCGGTGCGCGTCATCGACCTGTACAGCATAAAGCCGGTGGATGCGGTGACGCTTGCTGCAGCTGCGGCGCAGACAAGGGCTGTCATTACGGTCGAGGACCATTTTGCCGAGGGCGGCATCGGGGAGGCCGTAAAAAGCGCCCTCGCCCTTCAGCCGGTACCTGTCCATTCCCTTGCAGTGCGGAGGATGCCCCACAGCGGCAAGCCTGCAGAACTCCTGGACTATGAGGAGATTTCAGCAAAAGCCATAATCAGGAAAACAAAGGAGATTCTATGAGACCGGAGCATATGAAGACCAGGATATTTTTAGACGGTGGAGACCCGCACGAGACCACGGAGACGATCAGACTTCTCGGATTTCTCGACGGTCAGACAACAAACCCGACGCTTATCGCCAAGAACCCGAGTGCGCGGAAGCGGCTCGAAGGGGGACAGAAATTCAGCAAAGAGGAGATCTTTAATTTCTATCACTTTGTGGTGAGGGAAATCTTCGGGTTGATCCCGCAGGGGTCGATATCGGTTGAGGTCTATGCCGATGCAGCGACAACCTCTGAGGAGATGCTCCGACAGGGGAGGGAAATGTTCTCCTGGATCCCGAACGCCCAGATCAAGTTCCCGACGTCAGCCGAAGGTCTGAAGGCGGCGGAACAGGCAATAAAGGAAGGGCTCAGGATAAATATGACACTCTGCTTCAGTCAGGAACAGGCTGCCGCAGTTTATGCTGCCACAAAGGGAGCAAAACGCGGGAGCGTCTATGTCTCGCCGTTTATCGGCAGACTCGATGACAAGGGAGAAAACGGGATGGAGCTGATTACGAATATCCTCTGCATGTATCGCAAGGGCAATGCCCATGTCGAGGTGCTGACAGCAAGCGTCAGGACCTTCGATCATTTTCTCTATGCATTGAAACTGGAGTCGGATATCATCACAGCGCCCTTTTCTATATTAAAGGAATGGGCTGAGAAGGGGATGCCGGTGCCTGGAAAAGACTATGCCTATAACGCGGGGTCGCTAAAGGCCATATCCTACAGGAACATAGACCTCGAAAGAAACTGGCAGGACTATGATATTTCCCATGAGTTGACGGACAAGGGCATGGAGAAGTTTTCGCAGGACTGGAACTCCCTGATAAAGTCTGATGAAGGGCCTGATGAAAGTCGCACTGGGCGCTGACCATGGTGGTTTTTTGTACAAGGGCCTTCTGGTAAATTTTCTGACGACTAAAGGCTACCAGGTCCTGGATCTCGGCACCTGCGGCCCGGAGCCTGCAGACTACCCGGACTTTGCCCGGCTGGTTGCAGAGGCGATTATCCTGAAAGTTGCGGACAGGGGCATCCTGATCTGCGGAAGCGGCGTCGGCGCCTCAGTTGCAGCGAACAAGTTCCCGGGTGTCCGGGCGGCGATCTGTCACGATACCTTCTCGGCGCACCAGGGTGTCGAGGACGACGATATGAACCTTCTCTGCCTCGGCGAACGTGTTGTCGGTCCGGAACTCGCAAAAGAGATCGCACTGAGATTTCTTGCTGCAAAATTTTCTATGGCAGAGAGGCATGTCAGAAGACTCGGCAAGGTCAAGGCCATAGAAGGAGAGTTCATGAAGGCTGGCGCTTCGTGACGCAAAAGACAATGGTGACCGCCGAAGCGGCCCTCTGAAAGGAATTATGGAGACAGAGATTATTGACAGCAGGTTCCTGCGGCCATGTGAGGTGGAGGCGGACGAAGCGGAGATTCGGCCTGTTACGATGGTCATCTTCGGCGGAAGCGGTGACCTCAGCAGGAGAAAACTCATGCCCACGCTCTTTCATCTGCACAGGAAAGAATCACTCGACGGGCTGACGGTAATCGGTTTCGGAAGGCACAACCTGGACGACGAAGGTTTCCGCAGCACCATGAAAGAGGCGACAAACGAGTTCGGAGGCGAGCCTTTCGACGACGCACAATGGAACGACTTCAGCGGGCGTCTTTATTTTCTGGCGGGTGATTACGAAGACGATGCTGCCTATCAAAGACTCCGCGAACTGATCGAACGCGTCTCGATACGGGCGGGGGATGCCTTTGATGTCATCTACTACATGGCAGTCCCCCCTGAGGTCGTTTCGGGGATCGTCGAAAAAATACGGCAGAACCGCAAGGATAACGGAGAGTTGAGGGAGAAGATCATTGTCGAGAAGCCCTTTGGCCGCGACCGGGCGTCGGCCTCGTCCCTGAACATGCTGCTGACTACCGCATTTCGCGAAGAGCAGATCTACCGGATCGACCACTATCTCGGGAAGGAGACGGTGCAGAACATCCTCTTCCTCCGCTTCTCGAACGCCATCTTCGAACAGCTCTGGAGCAACCGCCATATCGACCACGTCCAGATAACCGTGGCAGAGGAGATCGGGATCGAACACAGGGGCTCTTTCTATGAGCAGGCCGGCGTTATCAGGGATATGGTACAGAACCATATCCTTCAGCTGATAGCGATGGTGGCGATGGAACCTCCGGTGGGGTTTCAGGCCGATTTCATACGGGATGAAAGAACGAAGCTGCTCCGTTCTATCCGGCCGCTTGAAAAAAAATATGTCGATGCCTGCATGGTACGGGGCCAATACGGCAAGGGGGTTATAGACAATAGTGACGTGCGGGGATATCGGGAGGAGGAGGGCGTATCTCCAGCCTCATGCATACCGACGTTCTTTGCCGGAAAGTTTCATATCGACAACCTCCGCTGGGCCGGCGTACCCTTTTATGTCCGGACCGGCAAACGTCTTCAGAGGCGCGTCAGCGAGATATGCATACAGCTCCGGCAGCTCCCGCTCAGGTTGTTCGGCCGCACGTGCGACACTATGGAGCCGAATATCCTGGTCCTGACGATTCAGCCTGATGAACGGATCTCGCTGCGGTTCAATGTCCAGTATCCTCATACTGCCGGGCAGGTCCATTCGGTGGACATGACGCTGAATTACCGGGAGACGTTCAAGACCAGTCCGCATCCCTCTTATGAACGGCAACTGCTGGATTGCATGAAGGGAGATCTGACGCTTTTCGTCAGGCAGGAAGCTGTCGAGGCGATGTGGGAGATCGTCGACCCGATCAACTCTCGTTGGGAGGAGTGCGCACAGGAGGACCTGCCGAACTATGCGGCCGGGTCCTGGGGTCCGGAGGCAGCGAAGAGCCTGATCGAACAGGACGGACGGCGCTGGATAACGCAATAGTATGGACAGTACCCGTCAAATACTGGTTTTCGGGACAATTGGAGCAATGGATGATTTCGTGATCAGGGAATGGAACAGGATCGCGATCAGCGCAGTCGCACGGAGGGGCTATTTCGCGGTTGCCGTATCAGGGGGAAAGACCCCTGTTTCGTTATTCAGGAAGCTTTCGGAGGCTGACGGGAAATTGCCGTGGGACAAGACGCACCTGTTTCTCGTGGATGAGAGGATCGTGCCGTACAGCCACCCTGACAGCAACTGGGGGATGCTGTCTGCGACGCTTGTGAAGCCGGCCGGAATTCCTGCTGAAAACTGTCACCCGATCCTTGTGGAAGATCCCCTTCCTGAGATCTCCGCTGCACGGTATGAAAAAGACATCATGCATTTTTTCGGATCGCGGCCGAAAGACGTTCCTGCCTTCGATCTCGTGCTGCTCGGCATCGGGGAAGACGGACATACGGCCTCGCTCTTTCCGGGCAACCAGGCAGTCAGGGAATCGAAACATCTTGTGGCTGCGGTCATCCTGGATGATGCCCGGCATGCGCGGATTACACTCACCCTGCCGGCAATAAACCGTGCCGGGAATGTGCTTGCCCTGGTGAGCGGAAAGAGCAAGGCCGGCATAGTGAAGCGAGTACTCCTCCAGAGAGACAGGCACCTGCCTGCGACCCTGGTTAACCCTGTAGCCGGGGATCTCATCTTCGTCCTGGACCGCGAAGCTGCCGCGGAGTTGCCCGTAGACATGACACGGGAGATAACCGTAGAACGTGATTACCTGCAGAGACCATAGTCCGTAATAATCAATAAATTACCCGAAGACTCAGGAGGAATAGACGATGCAGATCGGTATAATTGGACTCGGAAAGATGGGCATGAACATGGCGAAACGGCTGTTAAAAGGCGGGCACAAGGTCGTGGCCTACAACCGAAGTCCGGACCCTGTAAAAGAGATCTCAAGGGCCGGGGCTCAGGGGACATATTCTCTTGAGGAGTTTATCGGGAAGCTGAAGGCCCCCCGGGTCATCTGGCTGATGATTCCGGCAGGCAGCCCTGTCGACGACATGATCGGCAGGCTTAAGGAACTGGCGTCACGCAGGGATGTGATTGTCGATGGCGGCAACAGTCTTTACCGCGACGATATCCGGCACGAGGAGTTTCTCCGGGAGAAGGGGATCCATTACCTCGATGCAGGCGTCAGCGGCGGCATATGGGGTCTCAAAAACGGATACTGTCTCATGATCGGGGGGGATAGGAAGGTTTATAAGCGGCTGGAGCCGGTCTTTAAATCTCTCGCACCAAAGGAAGGGTATCTGTACTGCGGACCGGCAGGGGCGGGCCACTTCGTTAAAATGGTCCATAACGGGATCGAGTACGGCATGATGTCTGCCTACGGTGAGGGGTTCGACATCCTCAAGGCATCGCCATACACCAAGGACCTCGAATTTGCGAAGGTCGCGCATCTCTGGAACCAGGGAAGTGTTGTCAGGTCATGGCTCCTTGAACTGGCAGAGGCGGCGTTCAGAAAAGATCCCGACCTTTCCCATATATCGGGATTTGTCGAAGATTCGGGTGAAGGCCGGTGGACAGTTCAGCAGGCCATTGACACCGCTACACCGGCCCCGCTCATTGCACTTTCCCTGTTCCAGAGATTCCGCTCCAGGCAGACAGATTCTTTCTCAGACAGGCTTCTGGCTGCACTGAGAAACGAGTTCGGCGGCCATGCCGTCAGGAAGAAATAGCAGAGCAGCGGCAGCCGCAGGAGATCATAATGAAAGAATATGATGTCGTCGTTATCGGGTCGGGTGCTGCCCTCTCCGTGATCGGGAACTCCCTGCAGCACGGGTTCTCGACCGCGCTGATCGACAAAGGACCGCTCGGCGGGACCTGTCTTAATGCCGGCTGCATCCCCTCAAAGATGCTCATCTATCCGGCAGACAGGGTCGTGGAGGCAGGCGATGCAGGGAGGCTCGGCATCACTGCGGAAATAAAAGAAACGGACTTCAAAGCCATCATGACAAGGATGATGAAGACCGTGTCAGCAGGGGAGGCTCATGTACGCGAACGTATACGCCAGTTCGCGGATCTCGATTTCTATGAAGGCCAGTGCCATTTCGTCGGGGATCATCGGCTGGAGGTCAACGGCAAACGGATAAAAGGAGAAAAAATATTCATTGCCACGGGAGCCAGGCCGCAGATTCCGGAGATCCCGGGACTCGGGGAGGCCGATTATCTCACCAATGAAAACCTTCTGCATCTTCGGGAAAGGCCCGGGAGCCTGATCATCATAGGCGGTGGCTATATTGCCGCTGAATATGCACATTTTTTCGCAGCAATGGGAACGGAGGTTACGGTGCTGCAGAGGAACAGGCGGCTGGTCCCTGATGAGGAGCCGGAAATATCCGAAGTCCTTGGCCGGAGGCTCGGGAAGCGCATGCAGGTCCTGACAAATACCGAGGTTGTCGCTGTCAGGAGATCCGGGGAGCTTTATGACGTAGAGTCAATGGAGCCATCAGGCGGCAAGAAACTGAAATTCTCTGCTGAAAAGGTACTTGTGGCAACGGGACGGACCTCGAACGCCGATCTCCTCAGGGTCGAGCTCTCCGGAATAGGGACGGACACACGGAACTTCATCACGGTGAACGATTATTTCGAGACGAGCAGCAAAAATATCTGGGCATTCGGCGATGCCCTTGGCAAAAAGATGTTCAGACATGTTGCCAACAGGGAGGCAACGATCGTCTGGCATAATGCGATGCATGATGGAAAGGGCACCCTCGATTACCTCATGGCACCCCATGCCGTCTTCAGCAGTCCGGAGATCGCGTCGGTCGGCCTGACAGAGGAAGAGTCCGGGCGCCGGTACCTTCCCGATGACCTTCTCATCGGGAAGGCCCGGTACTCGGACGTCGCGCGCGGGGAGGCGATGATGGAGGAAGACGGCTTCTGCAAGGCGATAGTCGGGAGGAAGGATGGAAAGATACTCGGCTTTCATATCATCGGCCCTTCTGCCTCGATCCTGATACAGGAGGTCACCCTGGCCATGGTGCATGGCATGAATATCTGGGACCTTGACAAGGCAATGCATATACATCCGGCACTTTCTGAAGTTATTATCGCGACGCTCGGCAACCTCGAATAACAGGGGCCACCGCAGGCTTTAGTGGCCTTCAAT
>Ga0334722_10000807_pt1 | contig 43139 bp, 78 predicted proteins | sample C3_bottom_MG_FD_207210 | JGI IMG/M metagenome (GOLD analysis project Ga0334722, IMG submission 207210) | Sediment microbial communities from Yellowstone Lake, YNP, Wyoming, USA - C3_bottom | ecosystem: Environmental > Aquatic > Freshwater > Lake > Sediment | place: USA: Wyoming | collected...
GCATACTATCTAAGCATACTATCTAAGCATACTATCTAAGCATACTATCTAAGCATACTATCTAAGCATACTATCTAAGCATACTATCTAAGCATACTATCTAAGCATACTATCTAAGCATACTATCCATAGATAAAACCTATAAAACAAGAGTCTTACTTAGTAAGGCATTTGCAAAATCTAAATTTTGTCTAACCGTATTTAACACAATTATATCAATTGTGTCCTTCATTATGAGGTCAATGTATAAAACTTTTATTGTTCCATTTCTGTGGTTTCTATCTTCAGACTGTATGCGATTTTCTGCTGAATAGTCATTGCTGTAATATATAACCGTTGTTGCTCCTATTAAATCATTCAATCCTTTTCCGCCACTGGATGGATTACCTATAAAGCCTCTAACTTTTTTTTCCCTGAATAATTCTCTTGCGATACCTTTATCCTTATACGATGTTTCTCCATAAAAAGTAACGCAGGAAATATTATTTTCCTTTAAAGCCTTCTCAATTATTTCTATCTCTTTTCTAAATCTTGCCCAAACCACAAATTGCTCTATTTTGGGTAATTCTGATATTATTTCCACTAATCTTTCAAGTTTTTTATTAGGTTGAATATATTCGCCGCCACCTTCATTGTCAGGAAAAAATCCACCTGCAATTTGAGACAGGCGCAAGAATTTAGTAATAACTACAGTCGCAGCGCAAGTTTTATCTTTATATGATGCTATGGCGTCCTTCTCCATCGTTTTGTATATCTGCTTTTGCTCAGGTGTCATTTCTATGAATTCTTTTTCATATATTTTTGGAGGCAGGCTCAAGCATTCTTGTTTTGTTTTTCTAAATGCAATACTGTGCATCTTGCTATGAAATTCCTGTTCATTCTTCAATTCAGTAACCTTGTTGAAATAATCCACTTCACAGTATCTGTCTATAAAGGAATAATAATAACTTCCAAAAACACCAGCGTCTAAAAATTTGTATTGAGAGAAAATTTCATCAGCACTTTTGGGAATGGGGTTTCCGCTCATTATTATTTTATAAGGAGTATCTGAGAATAATTCAGTTACCAGCTTAGTCCTTTGAGCTTGTCTATTTTTTATTGATGTTGACTCATCAATTATAACCAAATCAAATTTTTTCTTTTTAAGTTCCTCCTGGATTACGGAAATACCATCAATATTTATAATACACCAGTTCAGAAATTTCTTTGAATAATTATATGTCCTGTCTAAAGATTCAAGTCTTTTACTTTTATTTCCAACAAGAGAATCCCAGATGCTATAAGAGCAAAATTTTTCTAATTGTTCTTGCCATGTGTCTATGATGCTCAAAGGAGAAATAACCAAAACATTATTTATTAATTTATTTATATATAAAATTTCTACTGTGCTTATCGCCATATAACTTTTCCCAACACCCATCTCAGCAAGAAATGCAATTCCCTTATTAAGTCCTTTGTATTTCAAAAAATTATCTAAAGCAAATTTGACAGCCTCAAATTGATGATCGTAAGGTTTAACCTTAAATTCAAAATTTTTTATACTGAGTTTAAAGTTACCTTCTAATTCATCTATCTTTATTCCAAATTTTTCTTTAATGTTTTCATAACAAACAGTTGTAGCGGGAAAAGTCCATGCCTTAACTTCTTTATCCCACTTAGCGGCGGGAAGCTCCTTTACCTGTGTAATTATTTCTTCATCATATTTAAAAATCAAATATAGCTTATTGTTTTTACAAAACAGTTTCATTAATTTTAGTCTCTTCTTTCTTTTTCTCTTTCAAAAGTTTTTCCTCTTCTTCTTTTGCTGAATCAAATAATATTTTTTCAAAAATTTGAAAAGTCTTTGGATTGTATTCCAAAACCGCTTTCAATGCTCTGTCAAACTCTTTTTTAGCAGGCTCTCTTTTAATGACAGCCTTGATAATTATATAAATATAAGTGTGAAACGCAAAAGCGTCAGACATTAGTTATTCTCCTTTCAGAAAATATATACAAAATTTTTAGTATGTAAATCTTTCTCTTTCTTCATCTTGAATTTATCTACCAAAATTGATTCTCTATTTTTAATCCATTTTGATAATCCTTGATAACTTGCAGGCATCTTAATTCTTTTTTCAAATACTTTTGGTTGCATAAGATTATGTATTTGTTTAATAGAAAGTTTTATTAATTCATTTTCTTTCTTCAATTCATCAATAATTTCTTCTAAGATGTCTATTAATGGATCTTGCTCAGCGCTAAATTTTTCCTGTTCAATCAGCAAATTATCAAAAAGATATAAACATTCTTTTTTTCTTTGAGGAAAGGCTTTGTAGGTAAAATCAGCAAGTTCATATAATCTACAGGAATTTTTCAAAGGAATATCTTTGTCTTTGTTTTTGTCTAAATTGATTAATGTTTTTTGCAGGGTTTTAATTATGTTATTCAATATCTGTCTTCTTTTAGTTTCAAGATTCTTAAATATATTAGATTCTCCCTTACTTGTAATTCCATATCTGTCTAATTCAATAATGCAAGCTCTTTGTGCTATGTCATATTCTTGCATGAGTCTCGGATTATCAGAAGCTAAAATTAAATAAGAAGAAGGTTTAAACATGATGCTATCCTTAGCATACTTAGGTCTAAAAATAACTTCTTCACCTGTTACTAATGATCTAAACTTTATCAATATTGAACTATTTTTAATTCCAAAATTTTTAACTTCATCAATGAAAAGATATTTATTGTTTTTTACCATCAAGCTAAAAATATAATCTTCTTCAGGGATTGTATTCGGTAAACAATCATCAAATCCAAATAATATACCTTTCATTAATTTTTGTAAAAAGGTTTTTCCACTGCCTGAAGACCCTGTAAGAATTAATAAAGGTTTGATTCTATAATCAAAGAAAGAATAATAAAACCATGACTGGATTAATAATTTATTCATTTCTGAGTCTTTTAAAAACTTAAAATCATCAAATAGACTTTCAAAGGGAATAGTTTTCTTCTCGTCTATTGTGAAGTTTTCAGGTAATAAATTTTCTGTCTTAATGTATATGTCATCATATCCCTGCAATTCAAAATGTATGCTGTTTTTTTCAATGATTAATATTCCTTTATTTTTAAATCCAATATATAATTTATCATTCATAAACACAGAGTCAATATGTAATTTGACTTTATTATTTTCAACAGCATAAGTAAATAATTTATCTTTAACAATTCTCCATATATCTTTCTCACAATATCCATATTTATTTCTTAAATGAGAGAAAATAGCAGAATCAATTAATACAGTTTTACCATCTGGTATCATCAACCATTCCAGTCCATTATTATATGCTAAGATTGATCCTTCATTTTCCTGTATGTCATTTGTTATAATTTCAACTATTGCATTTTCCTTGATATTATTATTTCCTCTTAATTCAATAACACTGTTTATTCTGTCCTTAAGAGTGATTGTGAAAATAGTATGTCCTTGAATTAATTCCTTAATAATTTTAGCAGCATTTTTTTGCCCAAAGGTATTGCTGATATCGCATATATCTTTAATGGGTTTATTTTCAATCTGTTTTGGAATTATTACTATCTTAACTTCTTTCGCCACATTAAAAATTTCTTTAGCATGAACATTAGTATATTTTTCACCAGCTTCGTCATTATCAAATATTATATACACTATTTTATCTTTAAATAGAGGAAGCCATGTTTTGTCAAAATTATTAACTCCAGGAAGCCCTAAAACAGAATAACCTAATAAACTCATACAAAGCATATCCCAGATTCCCTCTGTTAGAAATATGATTTCTGAATTGATATTTAATATATCCTTACCAAGTAATCCTAATTTTTTTTCAATTTTAAATGGTCTGCCTTTTCCCTTTTTTTTATCTAATGCTGTTAAGAAGCGAGGTTCATTTGGATAGGTTATATAAGTAACACAATGCCATGTTTTATGATCTTCAAATAATAAATCACCTAAATACATTGGAAAAGCCAAAACAGGTATATTATTATATAATGCTTGAACTGCATTATATTTTTCAAGAAGCTCTTTTGTTATGAATAATTTATTGCAATTTGAGTGAAGATGTTTAATTACTGCGGAACTGATTTCGGAATTGATTTGTTCGAGATTGGTTATTAAAGATGAGTTATTTTTATCATACATAGTTTATTTACTCATGTCCTTTATTTATTTATTTATTTATTTATTTATTTATTTATGTCCTTTATTTATTCATACATTTCACTCTGCCATAAGCAAGAGGTTTCATCCTTTAAAACCCCTTGCTTAAAAGACAGAGAACTACTATGTATGATGTCATTATTATAATTAATTTAATTTTAAAAAGCAAGTATTTTTTTTCTGCGGTGTTCTGCGGTGTTTGCGGTAATAAAATTGAAAATAAATAAAATAAAAAAATAAATGTTCAATTTAATGAAAACAATGACCTATAGATGAATTTCTCTTGATTTTACCATTTATTTTTTTAAAAGAGGAAAAACTAATCAATTTAATTTTCTAACACCGCAGAACACCGCAGAAAAAAAGATAAAGAAAACAATGAAAAACAATGAATTTGCGGTGATGCGGTGAGCGGTGTTAGTATAAGTAATAATAATAATAAATAAATAATAAATATTTTATTTATATATTATAGTATAGGGAGAAAGAGCGAGCACCGCATCACTGCAATACACCGCAAAGCCTTTTTTATCATTTTCTTTCTTTTTACTTGCTTTTATATTTAAAAAGAAGGATAATTTAGTTAAATAAATAAACAGGAGGTTATAATTTATGCCAAGAAGAGCAACCGTCATTGACGAGATGTTAGATGAAGCAGTAGAAAGGAAAGTAGAGAATAAATTAGAAGATTTTTTTAATGAAAATGAAAATGCAGGAATGACAGAGCAGATAAGAGAAGAAGAATTAAAAGAAGAAGTAGAAAAAAAATTAGAACTTGACAAAGCAGTAAAATCTACACTTGCCGACTCTTACCATTATTGTAAACTTTATAAGATTGACCCACTGAACCCTAAAAGGCCTGTATTTTTAGAAAATCTTCAAGACCTTACTACAATAGAAGATATTGAAACTTTTATTCAACAGTTAGCAATCCAAAGAAGGTGGGAAAGCGGTTTATATAAGATTGCCTTCTTTCTTAAAAATCCAAAAAATCAATTTGAGTCAGGGATGAGAAAACAATTAGAATTTAATATATCAGTTCCAAAAGAAAATAAAGAAAATCTAAGACAAGAAATTTCTCCTTTAAACTCAGTTAAGGAATCAGCAGAATTAATTAAAACTGTAAGAGATGCGATTGGAGTAAATAATCAACAGCAAACTAATTTATCTGATCCAAAGTTAATTGCAGATACTTTTAAAATGGGTATAGATGCAATTAAAAATAATATGCCTGCTGATAAATCTCAAAATGTTTTAGAAATAATTACTGCCTTGATGCCTTTAATTTTACCACTTCTTCAGAGACCAAAAGAATCTTCTTTGTTAGAACAGATCGCAGCACTGAAACAGGCGGGACTTATTCCTGAGCACAAAGAAGAAAGTGGTTTGTCTTCAAAGATAGTAGAAATAGCCTTAACAAGATTAATTGAAGGAAGCGGCGGAGAAGCTCCGTCAATGGGTGTGGAATTAGTTAGACAATTAGCTCCAGCAGTTCCAGGAATGATTGATAGAATAACAGGAACGATTAATACAGTTTTACAATATAAGAATCCTTTAATACCTAAAACTCAGGTAACGCAAGAAAATCCTCAACAACTTACTCAACAAAATATTCTTCCTATTTTTAATGAGATATTAATTGCAGCGGAAAATAAAAATTATGATTTCTTTCCAAAGTTAGTCCACGGAATAGGTTATTGGTTAGAAAACGGAGATCAATATCTTTCTGCAATTACAACAAATGAAATAAATCAAGAGATGATAACAATGATGTTGGCGCAATATGGCGGAGATCATTTAAATTCAGACATAGTAAAGGATTATATTTCTAAATTCATTGACTGGTATAAAGAGCAATTTAAATTATTATTGCCTTCTGAAAAAAAGGAAGCTAAGATGATATATATAGCGGAATGTGAAAAATGTAAGACAGAATATGAATTTGAAACAAAGGAAGAAATAGAAAAAGAAGAAGGCTGCTTAGAAATGGTTAATAATGAAAAATGTCAGGGAAAATTAAAATTTACTAAGGAAGAAAAAAATGGAGATTAAATATGAGCATAACAGTTAGGCGATGGTCAGAAGAAGAATTAAAAGAAATCAAAGAAGGAAAAAATAATTTTCTTGCTACTATTTTTATGAATCGAAAGACTTTTTCGAAAAAAGAATTAAACTATTATCCTCATCATTTAAGAAAAATTTATGATGTATATTTTGACATTGAAGGAGAAGAAGATGAACTAATAACCGTATATGCTACTGATGATACAAATTTATTAGCTTTTTTAGAAGAGGAATATGACATTAATAATGTAGTAGAAATTAATGAAGTTATGACAAAAACGAGGCGTGTAAAATAATATAAGGAGGAAAATTCAAATGGGTGAGGTCAGAGAATTAAAAAGGTATGAAATAATCATTGTAGATGTCAATAATAAACAGTTTATTGGAAAGGCATTAATTGATGATAAGGAAACCCCACCAGCTATAGACACTTATACATTGATTAACCCTGCATTGATATTTTTCCAGTCCCTTCCACAGCAGACTAAAATGGGAGCCGTTGAATTTGTGGTCTTGACACAAATAATCTCTTTAGGAATGGATGAACTGAATATTGATAAAGAAGATTTAGTGTGGGGAATAATAACAAATGAAAAAATTAAAAAACAATATGAAGACACTTTTCAGGAAAACAGTAAGTTAGTTAATGCGTGATGGTTACATATTTCAGGAATGATAAAATGATAATAGGCGGACAATTTCGCTGTTTTAATTGCAACTGTCTTTTAGTTAATAAAATAGAAGGAAGTAATTATATCTTAGAATTAATTTGTAAAAGATGTCATGCAGAAATTACAATAAAAATGCAAGAACCTATGAGTAAAGAAGCTATAAAATATTTTAAGGAAAAAGAAGATGCTAAGTAATCAATATATTAAAAATAAAATCTATCCTATTTTTAGAGAAGAAATAGGAACTGGTGATTCTGCAATTTTTAAAACAGTTAATCATATGAAGAGAATTATTAATCATGATTCTCTTGAACCTGTGGTTATGGACTTTGCTTATCAAATTACAGAAGGAGCTTTTACTCCTTTTGAAAAAATACAGGCTATATTTGAATGGGTGAAAAAGAATTTAAAATATATTAAAGACGGAACGCTGTCTCAAATAATTAAAAGCAATGCAATTATGTATGGTAATTATTTTAACAATCCAGCAGGTGTTGAGGTATTATCGTCTCCTAAATTTCTGATTGAAGAATATTTAAGAGGTAAACAGCCGACTGAGGACTGTGATGGATTTACGATGTTAATTCTTACGATGTTAAAAATTTTAGGTATTAAAGGTAAGATGAAAATTATTTCTATTCGCTCTAATTTAACATACAGCCATGTATATCCCTTAGCATTTGATGGAACTCAGTGGTTAGCCCTTGATGCAATAAGAAAGGAATTTTTTATAGGGAAAGAGCCTAAAAATATAACAAGACAATTTGAGGTGTTAGTATGAATAGTTTACAAGTTAGAAGACGACCATTAGGTAAAACATATTTTATACCTTCTCAGATGCAGGGTATAGGCATAGACTATACAGATTGGATTCCCTCATGGATAACCGAACCCGTAAGTTCAGCGTATGAATATGTTTCAGGAGGAGTTTCAGGAACATGGGAGAAATTTAAAAACTATTATGATGCGATTAAAAATAGATGGGGAGAGTTTATATCAATTCGACCAAAGTTAGATGCTCTCGTAGTTAGACTCTCCGTAGCAAGAATGAAAGCCGACCAGCGCAAGGATGCAAAAGCGGTTGATGATATAGATGATTTAAGGATTAAGGTTGCAGCCTTAACAAATCTTTGGATTTCGGTTAAAGAAAAATACGATTCATGGATAGGTAAATGGATTCAAGCTGAAAAAGAGCAGGAAGGATTATCAGGATTAGGAATTGCTCCCATTGTTTTAGCTGTTGTAGGTGTGGCAAGCATCGCCGCAGCCGCTTACATAGCAAAACATATGATAGATATTTTTGCAGATTATTCTAAATTATCTGATCTAACAGACAAGGTAGAAAAGGGATTGATAACTCCAGAACAGGCTACAAAAATTTATAAAGAAACCAGATCAACATCTCCATCAATGACAGAAATGATTTCTGAGAAAATAGGAATAGGAATAGGCGGGGGAATAGGAACTGGATTAATGATTGTTGCAGGAGGAATAGGAATAGCGGGATTAATCTGGTATATGAGGAGGAAATAGATGTTGTCAGAAAGTTGGAGTGATAAATTAATAGCTTCAGTAGAGTCAAAAATACAAAGCAAGGTGTCTCAATTTCTTGCTTTAAAAGAGCCGTTGACCAAAATGACATATCATCCAAATTCTGAAATTAGTAACAGAGCAAAACAATTATTAAGTGGTCAAGTTACTCTTGAATTGAAATTACAAACAAGCCTTGCATTAATTAACGATATGAAAACTTCTGGGTTTGATCTAAGCAAGTCTCTTGAAGTTGGAAGTGTGGCAATGGAAATGGATTCTCATATGAAGCAGACAAAAGTATTTTTAGAAGGAAATGCTTCAATAGCTCAACCTTTAATAAGTCAATCATCAAAAGAATTTTTAAAATATGGAGTTATTGGATTGGCGGTATTTTTTACAGGAGCTATTTTAATACCAAAAAGGAGAGTAGTTTAAATGTTATGGGAAAAGCAAAACATTGAACCGATTGAAGATGATATAAAAGAGTTTGAGAAAATGTATGATTCGCAGACTTCAGAAATATTATCATTGCCAAAAATAGTTTCAGTTGACGGCAAAAAGGGTTTATGGTCTTTAGAAGAAGTAATAAATTTATTGCGAACTAATGAAATTAGGTTTAAAATAGTATTATAAATTAAAGGACACTCTAATAATTATAGAAGCCTTTATTCAATGAGATGAAAAACAGAGTTAACTCGTAGATAGAGTTTCTGTTTAAGCAGGTCTCAGAAAGGCGGTGATTAGAAGATGGCTCTGATTTATACACAAAAAGGAATTACCTTATCATTAACAGGAATTGCAGTTACTGTAACCCATGCTTTAGGAGTTGTTCCAGACTTTGTATTATTAACTCCAAGCGGCTCAACAGCGACAGGAGGAGTTGCTATTCTTTCAAGCACTTCTCAAATATTAACAATATGTTCTTATGGAGTAGCAAGTGGATTGGCTGATGTTTGTGCAATAAGTTTTCATTCAATCATCAAGTAATAAAGGAGATTTAAGAAGGGGAGTGTTATATTAGCTCCCCTTTAAATAAAATGAGTGGGAAAATTTTAGACATTATTATGGTTTGTAGAAATCATTGGGATTTAACAAAAAAGGCTTTAGAGTCTTTAGTTAAATATACCAACTCCAATGATTATCATTTAATTATAATAGACAATGCCAGCAGCGATGAAACAGAAGAGTTTATAAATAATTTCATAAGTAATAATTTACATTTATCAGTTGAATATATTCACAATAAAGAAAATTTAGGATTCATTAAACCAATAAATAAAGTTTGTGAAAAACTTAATAATAAATATTTCCTTACTTGTCATAATGATATTTTATTTTCTGAAAATTGGCTGCCCGAAATGCTGAAAAGATTTGATGACGAAGAAGTTGCAATGATAGGAGCTACATCAGATTTTATATTGGGTTTACAGCATGTAAATTTCAATATGAGAGGAATAGTATCTGAATATTCAAAATTTATTTGTGGTTTGTTTTGCATTTTCAAAACTGAAGCTGTTAAGAAATTAATTGAAACTGATGGCTATTTCATGGACGAAATTTTTGGACTCGGAGACAAAGAAGAATTAGATTATGCAATAAGATTAACTCAACTTGGATATAAATTTAGAATAGCCAGAAATGTTTTCATTCATCATGAAGGAGAAAAAGCCTTTGCCGATGCCTTTGGAGGAAAAGAAGGTTTTCATGACCATCAGGGATTAAATTATCAGTTATTAATTGACAAGTGGGGTAAGGAAAAAGTAGAAGAGTTATATAAAATAGACATGACCAAAAGATTATCAATTTGCATCGGAATTCCAACAAGGACTGATTATTATCACAGGGAATTTGCAAAATCCTTATGGTTTATTCCTAAAATTGGTTCTTGGCAAATAGTAGATGTATCAAGAAGCATAATAAGTGAAGCAAGAGAAATGATAGCAGAGAAAGCCATAGAATTAGGATGTGAGTGGCTGCTCTTTATTGATGATGACAGTTCTTTCCAGCCAAAAGCATTAGAGCAGCTTTTATCTCATGATGTTGATATCGTGTCTGGATTGGCATTTCAGCGAAAAGCTCCTTATTATCCCTGTATATTTAAACTGGATGACAAAAATGATTTATACATGACAGAGTGTATTGGTCAAGGATTAATTGAAATAGATGCAACAGGAATGGCTTTTACGCTTATTAAAACGAAAATATTCAAGAATATACCTAAACCGTGGTTCGTATGGGGAGATAAAACTTTAGGGATTTATGTTGACAAAGGCGGATTAGGAGAAGATTTATCATTTTGTATTAAAGCTAAAAGAGCAGGATTTAAAGTTTATTGCGACACCGATGTCAATATAACTCATATAGGGGAAAGTCAGATGGTAAATAAGAATACTTATTTAGACTATAAAAAGAGTCAGGAATTGGAGAATAAAAAAAATGAAACAATGTAGTCATTGTAAACAATCTCCAAAAGTGTTAATATTAAGACAGGATGAAGCAGAGGAGAAGTTAATTTGCGCTCCGTGCATAATGCAGCAATATGAAGGTGAATTAGGCTGGTTAGGTAAACAGGCAGTTCAATCAATAATGAAGAAAATCACAGGAGAGTAAAATAAGAGAAGAGGCTTATATGTATTTGGGAGAATGAAATGGTAAAAGATGTTTATTTAAAAATTCAAGACGAACTCGATTATGCGATTGAGCAAAAAGATAAATTATGGAAAAAGAAAGGTAAAATAAGAGAAGAGGCTTATATGTATTGGGATGGAAAAGTAACAGGATTTCAAAAGGCTTTAGAATATTTAGAAGAATATTTAGACAAGGCATATTCAAGAAGCAGGAGAGTAAAATGAAATGAAAAAGAAAAAAAGAAAAATACCACTAAAAGCAATTCAGGCGGCTCTCAAATCGCCTAAGACACCAGAGCATTTACACAAGGGCTTACTTAAAAAATACGGACATCTATTTACTAAAATGTCTTTTGGAAATGCTCCGAAAGAATTTCACAGAACAGCAGAAAGAATTAACTTAAAGACTGCTGCTGGTTCAATTGGAAGAGAAACAAGAGCTTACTTCAAAGGCAAGGCTGACGCTCACAGAGATTCTTCCATAGAAGCTAATAAAAAACAAGCCCAAAAAGAAGGAACTGATTGGGAAGCAAAATATACTTACAAAGGTAAACCAGTAACAATAATAACACGGGCTCAAGACCCCGTAGTATATCCAGGTTCAGACTTAGTAGAAATTTATTTTCCTAACACAGGCGAGAAAATGCTTGTTAAAAGAAAGGAAGTATTTAAATTAAGAAAAAACCCTGCCAAACAGGTTTTGATATATGATAAGTTGTTAGGTTTAGAAGCTGTTAAAGGCAAAAAGTCTCACTGGAGAAATGAGCCCTTTAGACATGACTTTACAAGCGGAGCAAAAGTATATGGCAATCCAGATGGCTCTCTTACCATTAAAGGCAAAAAACCTTTGTGGAAAATGAAGAAATACTCCAAGAATGAGATTAAGGAATTGGGAGGTATAATATGAGAAGAAGAGTTGGTTATGAATTTGAACCAGAATTAGATACAGAAATAATTGAAGGAATTATGGATAATATTATTTTACATAGCCCTCCGTCAATAAATGTGGATTTTGGAGATATTAAAGTTTTAATTTCACACGCTTTATTGAACATGAGTGAAAAAGAAATTAAAAGATGGCATAGGCAATTATTCAAAGGATAAAGGGGAGGATTTATTAGTATTAAAATTGAAGACGAAATAATTGAAAATCAAAAAAAAATATTAAAAATATTTGAAAAGAATTCCAATATGATAGAAAATAATATTAAAATAGAAAAAATAGAAGAGCTTTTTGCTCTTATTAAAAAAGCCTGTAATGATAATTTCACAGGTTATATACAGATCAATTTTTTTCAGGGTGGAGTAACGAATTTGAACAAGCATGAAAGTTTTAAATTAGGAGGATATAAATGAGCACAAATCAAATTGGAGATAACGGTTTTCCAAATAAATTTTGGGTAAGTTGGACTAATGATTATTATATTAAAAAAAATAATGTATATGAGAGAGGGTGGGCAAGTGAAATAGAAGGATTTAAGGTAACAGGGGGAACATCAAAATCTTTTAAAACTTATAAAGAAGCTAAATCTTTTTATGAAGATTTAGAACTTACATATCCTAAAATAACAGCAAAATTCATTGAAGATAGAATTACTGCTACTGTCGAATCAGAGATTATGGTTAAAGAAATTAATATTATTTCTGATTTTCATGACAATTTAGAATATACAATACGAGAAATGAAAAAAAGAGGGGAGAAGTTTGAATAAAAATTAAATAAATAATTTTAGGGATACTCATAAAAAATGAAGCCCTTAATTGGAATAGCAATAATGCTATTTTAGTTAAGGGCTTTTTTTATTTGACATGAAAGGAGGTGAAAACTAAATGCCTTATGAACCATTCTTAGTAAATGAACCACGAAGAATTAGAAGCAAAAGATTCAGAAGAAATTTAATCGGAGAGGAACTTATGATATTAGGCAATCCTCGCCGCAAGAGAGGAATAAGAGCCAGACGCAATATAGCAAAGGGCTTTCATGACTCTTCAGGAAAATTTCATCCTATAAGAGCTTCTTTTGATTATTCTCCCAGCAGAGCTGGAGAATCAAGTATGATGAAACGAAGACCAAAGGTAAAAAGAAAGTATGGCACTAAACCAAAATTTAAGCGCAAGCCTTTAAAAAGGAGAACAGTTAAAAAGGCTAAAACAATTACAGGAAAGGAGGTGAAAGCAATGGCTAAAAGGAAAAAAGCAGTAAAAAGGAACGAACCCAGAAAGCGCAGGAGGAGTTTCCGCAGGAACGAACCCAGAAAGCGCAAGAGGAGTTTCCGCAGGAACGAACCCAGAAAGCGCAGGAGGAGTTTCCGCAGGAACGAACCCAGAAAGCGCAGGAGGAGTTTCCGCAGGAATCCCGCAACATCTATGATCAAGGAATTTAGTCCATCTAAGTTAATGTCTATAGCTCCGTATTTTATCACAGGAGCAGCTTCTATGATAGCAACTGCAAAAGTTCCGACATTGATCGGAGCAGGAGATAGTATGCTATGGAAGTATGGTAGTCAGCTTGTATCGGCTATTGGAGGCGGTATATTGGTTGGAAAATTCTTTGGAAAGACTCATGGTTTTGTGTGGGCGGCAGTAGGAGGCAGTGTAGTGGCAGCAGATTTGATAAGCAATTATGTCCTTAAGCAGGTTGGAATTTCAGGACTTGCAGAAGATTTGATTGAATATCAACCGTCAGTAGGAGCATATCCGTATGCAGAAGTAGGAGCATATCCGTATGCAGAAGTAGGAGCATATCCGTATGCCGAAATTAGCGGTTATCCGTATGCAGAAGTAGGAGCATATCCGTATTCAGGAGAATATGCTTATTAATTTTAACTAACGAATATGTCTCCTATGTGAGCTTTATAAGGAGGTAGTAAAATGGTAATGATTCCGAACGCAATGAGAGCCGTTTCCCTCGGAACACCGATGGGACGCAGGGGTGTTTTTGACCCAAGATTCAGGACACAAAGACCAGAGCAGCCAGTTGATCTTTGGCAGATTGTCTATGATAGGATGAACATAACAACAACAGTGCCTTCATCTATTAGGTTTTTCTCTATACCTTTAGGCGGATCAACAACTCTGATAAGAGGCACAGCAACAGGAACTTTCAATAAGACTTATCGTGATACGAATTGGCAGACAGCAGGGCAAGATGTAAATGCTGCTTATGAGATTCATGGTATAGGCAAAGTTCTTATTCCGTTGCAGCAAGCTCCGACTGCTGCTGCTACAGCTTCAATTCCAGATGATATGCAGAAACTTGATTTTAATGGTTTTATAGAATTTAAGACTAACAATGTTCAACATGCTGTAGAGCCATTGTGCATGATTCCATGTCCGATTTCTTTTAATTCATCAATAGCTACAACTGCAACTAATACAACTTTAGTTTCAGGCGGCGGAGCGAGTTCAATCAGGGAATGGTATATGCTTCAAGTTCCTGTATTAATAGAGCCAGGACAGACAATTGAAGCGACTTTTAATTGGGATACAGCAGCATCTTTAACATTAGCTCAGACTTTTGATGTTTATTGGTTGTTTGCAGCATACAAGAGGAGACCTTCTTCATAGGTTTCTTAATAGGTTTCTTAATAGGTTTCTTAATAGGTTTCCTCACCCTATCAGATTTGGCGGTTACTGATAAAACAAAAACCGCCATATTTTAAAATTAGCGGTAAGCTGTCCGTTTAACAAAACAGCCTTTGAAGAAAAGGAGGATTAAATACATGCCCGAATTTAATGAATTAAAGCGTCTTAAAATCACACCCCCGATGGTTGAAACGAGAAAATTCTGGAGGGAATATTTTATATATTCTACTGAATTTTTACCCTTAACAGCAGGCACAACAAACGCAGTTCCATCAGCTTTACCTTTTACAGGATCAAATAATATTCTAATGGATTCAGACAGTGATTTTGAGTGGATTTCCACAATGTATGTAGCAACTGACCCAAGAGTTTATACCAGAATCATAGATAATAAAATGAGCAGGCGTATTCATGGTTTAACTCTTGACATGAGAAATATAGCAGGACAGGCATTAGCAGGTGTAACAGCAAATGGATTTGTAGCTTATGAACGCAAAACTCCTTATTTAATTTCTGCTTCTTCTTCATTTCAAATAGAGGCGGCAGATTTTAGCGGTTCATCCAATACAGTTAGAATTAGTTTTCACGGCTGCAAGGTGAGACCTGGAGTGCCTCCATATTCTAAAGCATATAAAGCTAAACTTCCTCATATCTATGTAATTGAGCCAATATCTATTGCAGCAAATCAAACTCAGACATTTGTAATCAGAAATGACAATGATGGAGATTATCTTGTATCAGCAATAACAGGTTCAAGAACAGCAGGATGCTTAGTGATGATAAAAAATGGGACTGACAGAGCATGGATGAATATTCCAGTTCATTTTGATAATATCGTAGGAAACGGACAATTTCCAAATGAACTTAAATATCCGAAATTCGTGAGAAACGGAGAATCATTAACAGTAACCATTCAAGATATTAGCGGCTCAGCTAATACAGTTTCTATGTTTCTTGAATGCTGGAAACTGTTAGGATGAGGAGATAATTATGCCAGACACCAGATTATATCCAATATTAAGAGACCCTGACAGGAAATATGAAGGAGAAAGAGGTTATGGAGGAGGTGGAGGTTCAATTGGCGGGGGCATGGATGACTTAATCAATTCTATATTAGGATTCAGACAGGGAATGTCTACTTATGCTTCGGATGCCATAAGACATTTATCTTATTTAGATTCTGTTCATCTTATGGAAAAGGGTTTTAATACAAGCCGTTTTTCTGTTACTACTACTCCGCAGAGAGTAATATTAGCAACACAACCTAAGGCATATATATTAATCAATCCAGCTTCATCTGTTGGAACTACTGTAAGCGGAACAGTGTTAGCTTCTGCCTCACGCTCAGGTTCAGGGAATACACAGGCGACATCCATAGGTGTTGCAAATTATATGAATATGCACCTGTATCTTGATATTTCTGTATCAGGCGGCGGGACAATTGTTATTAATACTCAGACAAAAGACCCTGTAAGTGGTTTATGGGCTAATTCACAGAATGATATATTCAGCAGTCCGACAGCAGTAGGAACTTACTATGCAGGAATAGGCAGTTTAGGTATTGCGACAGACTTTGCAATATCATGGGTTGTATCAGCAGGCTCATCAACCTTTAGCTTAGGGTATGTCTTGAAAGACGGCATCATGGGAAGCAGCACAGGACTTGCAAGAACGATTTACTTAGGAGCTAATTCAGGACTTACATCAGGCAGCAATTCTCCTGGATTCCCATTAATGGAAGGAGATAGATGGGGAATATTTGTGAAGGAAAATACTGAAATATGGTGTATAGCACAAACAACTTTAAACCTTAATATTATAGAGATGCAATAATGGCAATAGGCGATTTTGTAGGAAAATTTGGCTCTTTCGGCACAGGGGATGGACAGTTTTATATACCACAAGGACTTGATGCCGATGAAAATTATATATATAATTTCGATGATACTGTCCCTAATTCAAGTAAAAAGATTCAAATTTTTAATGTAAATTCTCCTTATAACTTCATTGATAAAAAGGTCGTAGATGGCTCTGATTTCCCACAAGCAAATTATAAAGGATTAAAGGTTGATGCTAATTATATGTATTTATTTAATGGTTATGTTAGAATTTACAATAAAATAAGTCCTTATACTTTTATAGGCAAATCGGCACAACAAATATTAGGAACAATAAATTTTAATGGTCTTGACATAGATAATAGTTATATTTATCAAACTATCGGAGCAATAGGAGCACCTGCTTATGGAACAATTTATATAATCAATAAAAATTCTCCTTTTAATACCATTTCTACTTTTACGATAACAAGTGATATAAATTATCTTGCAGCTTGTTGCGCTGTTGATGATAATTATATTTATGTAACTGAAAATGAACCAGGAATTGATGCAAGAGTTAAGATTTTTGATAAAAATTCTCCTTATTCTTTAATAGGAAGTTTTGGCTCTTTTGGCACAGGGGATGGACAGTTTGATCTGGCTGTAGGGATAGAAGTGGATGATTTATATATTTATATATCGGATCTTAGATATTCCACAGCCAGATCTAACAGGATACAATATTTTTCTAAAACTTCCCCATATACCTTTATAGGAAAATGGGGAACTACAGGCACAGGAAATGGACAATTCTCTCATCCAACTTATATTTCTATTAAAAATGATTTACTTTATGTAACAGACAGAGATAATTATCGAATTCAAATTTTCAATAGTAATCCAGCTTTTATTCCAGGAGCAAGAGGAGGCGGCGGCTCAGGCGGCGGAGCGTCAGGCAAAAGACTATTACACAGAGACTTACAAAGAAGACACAGAAATCAATAGGGAGGTAAAAATATGAAAGCAAAATTATTATTTTATAGCTATAGCCTATTAATGACATTGCTTTTGGTAATTGGATTGTCAGTTGTTGGATATACAGCAATATCACAAGAGGTTGGGTTTAATTTATGGGATGTTACAAATTCTCGCTGGTTAAAAGCTCCTGGAGACCAGACCAATGGACTTGATGTGGATGTTACAAGAGTTTCTGGCAGTGTAACGGTCATCGGCAACAAGACACCTGCTGCTGGATATGCAAATCCCACTGATGCAGTTGGAACATGGGCGTTATTAGGAGCTTATAATACTGCTACATGGGATCAGGTTTTAAGCTCAACACATGGAAATGGCGTTGCAACTGTTAGGGGAATAAATGTTGCATCTATTGAATATTTATACAATGGAACGAATTATGACCGAGTAACCTCCGCTCCCACTCCTGCTGCTTTAGGAACTGCAAGAAATGCAGTGTATTTCCTTCAAGCACAGACATTATTAACTTCATCAGCAAGGACAACAAGCTCAAATAGCGGAGCGTTGACATCTTATGGCAGTTTTAAGACAATGCTATTGGAGCTTAATGTTACAGCAGCATCAGGCACTACTCCGACCTTAGATGTTTATATAGACACATCGGCAGACAGCACAAATTTTATTAACATAGCTCATTTTACTCAGTTAATAACCACAGGACGAAGGGCTATACAAATTAGTGATGATGCAGCAGGAGCTGCGGTTGATTTTGACTCAACAGCGGATTTAGCAGCAGGTGTAGTAAAACAGGGAGCATGGGGTTCAACATTAAGAGTTAGATGGGTGATAACAGGAACGACTCCGTCTTTTACTTTTTCTGTTATAGGGACTTTTAAATCATAGGTATAATAATATGCCAAGATTAGCAGATATTTATAAATCCATTTTGGATGTAGATTTTTATTTAAGAATTTCAAAAGGTGAAATTAATGGATTTAGGATTTTAAGAATTGCAGGGATAAATAACAGCGTTCCAGCAGCAGGGTTAGTTGATATTTCACAAATTCCTTCAACAAATATAATTCTAAATCCTAATAATATTCAGTTGAGAGTAGTTTCCTCAACAGCGAATGACACAGCAGGCGGAACTGGAATCAGGACATTAGAAATAGTATATTTAGATAATAATTTTAATTTACAAGAAGAAACAATAATAATGGCAGGAGTAACGCCTGTCAATACAGTTGCAGTTAATATCAATAGGATATGGTGGATGCACGCTTTAACTGTAGGATCAAATGCCGTAGCAGACGGAAATATCAGTTTAACCAATTTAGCAGGAACTGTAACTTATGAATATATTATTGCTGGAGAGAATCAATCTTTAAGCGCAAGATTTTGCATTCCTAATAATAAAATTGGTTATATTTTGAATTGGAGCTCTTCGGCTTATGCTCAATCTGAAAGAATAAGATTAAGAGCAACTGTTGATAGATTGGACAGGACTTTAATTCCAGGAGTATTTACATTTCAGGATGTAATGGCTTTATCTAATAATGCTTTATTTTCAAATTTTAAATCTCCATTGAGATGTCCTTCTCAATCTGAAATTAAAGTTTCCTCATCTGCATCTGTTGCAGCAGGAACAGTTGGATGTAGTTTTGAGGTGTTATTAATAGATAATTGAGAAGATTATATGCTTAAAGGAAAGTAATGGAAGAAAATAAAATATATCACTGGATCACAGCAGAATATTTTGAAAAGGTTTTAAGCTGGATCATTATTATTAATGGCATATCGGGAATTATTGCTATCGGAGTTATTCTATTTTTATATAACCTATGGAAAAAATCAGAAGAGGCGAATGTATCTCTATACATACAAAATAAGGAATTAAATGAAAAAGCGGAGAGAATGCAAAATGGAAATTGAACGCCGCCAATGTGGAATTAAAATAGCAGAAATGGAAATTGAAATTAATTACATGAAGGATCATATTAAGGAAATTAAAGATGATATAAAAGTCATCAAAGATGACATAAAAGGACTGATTCCAGCGATTTCTGAATTTAAAGGTAAGGCGTCTATGTTTGGAGTTATTGGGGGAATAATAGCTGGTTTTTTAACGGCAGTAATGGCGTATTTTATAAGGACAAAAAATTAAAATAAGGAGGATTTAAAATGGGAAAATATGCAGCAGTTCATCAAACGCCTGTTGGCACAAATTTAACAATCATCAATGTAATAGGAACAGCAGCTATAAGATGTAAAATTTTTGAAATTCAGTTAGGTTCAGATGCGACCCCTGCTGATATTGCAACAGAGTTCAATATAACAAGAACGACAGCAGTAGGAACTGGAGGAACAGGTCTAACTATATCACCTCTTGATCCCTTAACTGTAGCAGCTACAGGCACGGCAACAGGGGGGACTTTTGGCGTAGAACCAACTTATGGCTCAAATATACTTCTTGAAATTGGAGTGAATCAAAGAGCGGCTTATAGATGGTTTGCAGCTCCAGGAAATGAATTAATTTGCGTAGCATCAGCAAGTAATGGATTAGGATTAAGGTCTATAAATTCAGGCGGAACTCCTAATTATAACGCTACTATTCAATGGGAGGAATAGTAAATGCCAAAGATTGGCGGATATGCTATATGGACTGATCCTGAGAAAAAGACTATTGAAAAAGATACATTTCAATGTTGTCATTGCGGCGGTCATTTTATGATAGAAAAAGGAAGCGGAAGGCAGAGAGGATGGTGCATAATGTGCGGAGCGGCAACCTGTGGACATCCTTCATGCAATAATTGCATTCCCTTTATAAAAAAAATAGAAGAACAAGAAACTAAAAATAGATTATATGAGGTAGTAATTAGAGGTTGACATGGGCGCATCTGGAGAAACTACAATAGATTTTGGAGCAACACCGACACAAGAGGCAAATATTGCAATAACAGGACAGGGAAGCATATTAGCAGCTTCCTTAGCTGAGGCATGGATAATGGGAGCGATTACAACAGACAATAACGAAAATGCTCATTTATTCGGAGGAGTATCTATGAAATGCACTTGTGGAATCCCGACAGCAGGGACAGGTTTTACAATCTATGCAACTTGTATAGCAGGAGCAGCCTCAGGTCAATTTAAGTTGAAATGGGTTTGGAATTAGGAGGATAAAATTATGTCATGGTTTTTCAAATTAATAGGCTCTGCTACTGGAAATATAGCAGAGGTAGATTCAAATAACAACGCTAAAGTGAATCTTCCCACTACACAGAATCAAGCTGGTTTTATTGCTCTTGCAGTTGAAGAAGACACAGGAGTTATTACAGGAACACGAACTGTTAAAAAACTCAATGCTTGTGAAGACGGAAGATTAAATATCGGTTGGGACACCACGATGCTTTCAGAAGTATTCCCGGGAGCTACGCTTAATTCTACGATATGGACTGCCCCTGCAGCCACAATGACTGTAACAGTAGGAAGTAATTTTTTAACTTTAAATGCTGGTTTATCAACGGCAATAGGAGCAGTTGCAAGAGTAAGTTCATATCGCAGTTTTCCTGCTTACTTAGGCAGCCATGTTATATTTAAAGCATTAATTCAATTTGGACAATCTCCAGTGTCAAATAATATAACGGAATTTGGCTTAGGCATTGCTACAGGAACAGCTGCTCCGACTGACGGGGTTTTCTTTAGGTTTTTAGCAAATGGTGAATTTAGATGTATTGTAAATGTTAATGGAACTGAGACACAGTCAGGGACAATTAATTTTGCGACTTTTGTAGGAGCAAATATAACTAAAAAATTTGAAATACAGTTTGCAGATGATATAGTATATTTCTATATTGGAGAGGATATTTGCGCTACTATAAATTTACCAACTGCTGGCGGTTCAATGTCATCTTCTCAAAATTTACCAATTTTATTCAGGACATACAATACAGCAGCTACTGGAGCAGCACAGACCATGAAGGTTGGTGGAATTTATATCGGACAATTGATGCAAAGTTTAGACAAGGAATGGGCAGACATTATTTCAGGCGGCATGGGACATGCCTCACAAGGTCAAACAGGGCAGACATTAGGGACATTAGCTAATTATGCTAACAGCGCAAATCCAACAGCAGCAGTCCCAACAAATACTAATGCAGCATTAGGAAGTGGTTTAGGCGGACAGTTTTGGGAGACGGATACTTTAGCAGTTACAACAGATGGTATTATTTCAAGTTACCAAGTTCCTGTTGGATCAGCAACCGCTCCTGGAAAATCACTATATGTAACGGGAATAGGAATTACAAGCTATGTTCAGACGGTTTTAGTAGGCGGTCCCTATGTATCTCAATGGTCTTTAGCTTATGGACATACAGCAGTATCTTTAGCAACAACAGAAGCTCCTGCTACTAAAGCCCCAAGAAGATTTCCATTACCATATACACAAGCGGTTACAGCAGCCCAGGCAGTCAATACAAAAGTGGGAGTTGACTTTTACATGGATTTTAAAACTCCGATTTGTGTGCAGCCTGGAGAATTTATCCAGCTTGTTAAGAAAAAAGTAGGAACTGCTCCGACAGGCGGGGTTATAGCTCATGTAATATTAATTAATGGATATTGGGAGTAGTAATGAATGAGTCTACTATTAACTCAATTAGCTCCTCCTATAGCAGTTATATTTGACTGGTATGCGGAAGCACTACAGCCTTATAAGTTAATAGCAAGGGCTGACTATAAGGCGTTGTTTGAGCCCTTATTACCTATAGAGATACCATTTAGCTGGTATGCGGAAGCACTACAGCCTTATAAGTTAATAGCAAGGGCTGACTATAAGGCGTTGTTTGAACCCTTATTACCTATAGAGATACCATTTAGCTGGTATGCGGAAGCACTACAGCCTTATAAGTTAATAGCAAGGGCTGACTATAAGGCGTTGTTTGAGCCCTTATTACCTATAGAGATACCATTTAGTTGGTATGCAGAAGCACAGCAACCTTATAAGTTAATAGCAAGGGCTGACTATAAGGCGTTGTTTGAGCCCTTATTACCTATAGAGATACCATTTAGCTGGTATGCAGAAGCACAGCAACCAATATTTAGAAAAATATCAATTGGAGAATACCAAGCTGAATTTAAACCAATATTTATACCTGTAATTCCTCCAATAATTGGAGGGGTATTTCACTTAAATCCGAGATTGTATAGGATGATTTATTATACTCAATGGAGTTAAAAAAAAATGGCAGTATCCCAGATTATACAAAATACAATTTCTCTTTACAGAGGTCAAAAGATAGTTGGCAGTGTTTTAACAAATCCTACAGACCAAACAATATTAGTTGACACAGGAGCATTAAGCAAGGATGATTATTTATTTGGGTTTATTATTGAGACATCTGTAGCAGGAGCAACAGTAGATATACAGCATAGAAATGCTGCCAATAGCTCTAATATAGATTTCATAAGAATTAGGATTGTAAATGCGTGGACAGAGTATCCAATATTTCCATCTAAAATTCCTATGGACTTAAATGAAAGAATAAGAGTTATAATGTCAGGAGGGATAACAGGTGAAATTCAAGCATCTATTTTCTACATTAGGGTTTATTAATAAAGAAGAAATTATTGCTAATAAACCTAAAAAAATTACTTGTAACTGCGGAGAAATTACTGCAAGCTATGCAACAGATGCAAACTATAATCATAGATGTTTAAAATGCCATGACAAGGAAATGAACAAAGATAATTTAATTCAATAATTAACAATGTTATTTTTTATAAGCAGCAAACAAACAATAAAAGGAGGAGTAAAATGAAAAAAGTATTATTAGTTTTAGGATTAGTTTTAGGATTAGCAAGTATAGTTTATGCTTTACCATTGTCAGGGACTAAGTTTTCTTGGAATGCGCCAACGACAACAGTTGATGGACTTCCTATTAATGCGGATACTGCTGTTACTGGTTATACTATTTATTGCGGATCGGCTGTCAGAGCATATACAATTACAAAAGCAGTGGGTCTTGTAACTACATATCTTGCATCAGATATTCCCTTAATATCAGGCAAGACTTATTTTTGTGCAGTAACAGCATCAAATAAATATGGAGAGGGCGGGTTTAGCTCTGAGAATACCTTTATAATAGATGGGTCTGTTCCATCAGCACCGACTAATTTAACAGTGAATTAGAAAGGCAGTTATGAAAAAATTATTATTAATAATTATTTTTTTATTGCCCATGACAATGTCAGAAGCTGGTTCAATAGATTGGTCAAGATTGATTATATCATATCCGATCAATACAGATACTTCTTTGCTTAAAGGGCATAAAATATATTGCGGAACTGTTTCTAAAATATATACTATGGAATTTGATATCCCTATGCCGTCTTTAGTATTTTTATTGAAAGGTAACATCAATAAAACAGGGACATATTATTGTGTGTCAAGAGGATATTTTCAGGGAAATATATTGTATAAAACATCAAGTCCTGAAATTTCTTTTTATATTGATACAAGAGTCCCTAATAATCCTGCTTTTATTTAAAAGAAGGTTTTTATGAAAAAAATACTTTTAATATCATTAATATTAGCTTTATCAGTGTCTTGTGCTATCAAAACAGGGACAGTAATTTTACATTATGATGAACCTGTTTTGAATAGTGATGGCAGCGAATTGAAAGATTTAGACCATATTTCCATTTACTATTTCAAAAATAAAACTCCAGTAAAAGCTATTGATGTGCCTGCTACAAAGATTACAGGAGGAGGACTCAATATTGAGGTGGCAGCTCCATATTCAGCGACTATAACCGAAATATTTGATTTGTCTTTTTTTGCCGTGGCAGTAAATAAATCAGGCGGTGAATCAATCAGGTCAAATATTGTTAAGAAAAAAATAGTAAGATTTTAATTAATTTCTACTTGCTTTTCAGGGCAAGAAGTAGGATAATTAAGCATGGGTGCTCCAGCAGAAGAATTAGATAAATTAGCAATAAAAGAAGCCTATTTGATGCCTGAGTCATTGGCTTTATACATCAGTCATCATTTAAGAAATAGCTTATCAGGTTTGCAGAATGTAGCTTATAGATTAGAGCAGGAAGGTAATCAGAAATGGTCTGATAAAATCAATGACATAATATATCACATGGCAGATGACATGAAAGCTATTGGAATATAAAAACCTCCATAGACAAGGATGAATAAATGTTACAAGGCATTTTAATCGGATTATTGATAGCAGTGGGAATAGCAGTAATTCTTTTTGGAGCGTATAAAATAATTGGCTGGATATTATCTGGATGGTATATTGGTCAATGAAAAAGTCAAATAATGCAGATTGAAAAATTACTGATAATGAAGATTAAAATCAGAAAATGTAAAATAGCAGAAGAAGACCATAAGGAGTGTAAAAGACAATACGCTCATGTATATCATTATCAAGGCTCTGGAGTAAGAGGTGAAATAATTTGCGTAGTCAAAGATTTTGACAAACTTCCCATTGAACATAAAATGGGAATATTAGCCCATGAGATAGGTCATTTAATAGCAGGTTATGAGGCAGATGAAATAACAGCAGATATTGTAGCAAGAAATACTTTAGGAGTTAGAATCAGATATAAAAATTCAGAGCATGGCAGGAATTTGCAGTTTTTAAATAAGACCGATATTAAAATAATGCAAGAAGAATTAAGTAAACCATAAAAGGAGGGTAATAAAATGGATTTAAAAACAATAATGGATTTAACCGAGAGTTGGGGAATATTGCTAATACCTTTGGTCTTAGCAATAACAAGCATAGTTAAGGGTTTTATACCAGAAGGACAATCAGGGAAATGGAGTCCTGTAATATCTGTTTTAGCAGGTCTTATAGGCGGGATATTAGTAATAGGCGTTTCAAGGTCAGGTATTTTAACAGGACTGATAATCGGACTTTCAGCTTCAGGTTTATATTCAGGTAGCAAGTCTGTGGTCAATGCTCCTATTAAGAATGATAAAGTAACACCTCCATCTCAGTAATGAGATGTGCTTCATGTATCTGGGCGGTTAATAGAGATGAAAGACATTGTAAGTGTATTGTGTTTGGCAGGAGAAAGGGATTATTGAAAGGATGCGGAATGTGGAAACTTAGGGATGATTGCAAAGAGGGGAAATGGCTTTGCGATAGTTTCACAAAATACAATGGAGATATTTTTAATCTTTGTAAAAAATGTTTAAAAATATAAAAGGAGATAATATGATAAGAAAATATGGACATAGAGCAATGCTTCCAGTGTTATTTTTAATTTTAGCTTTTATGGTTAATGCTGTAATTTATTCTTGTGCTATGTTAAAACCAGAAGTAACTCAGGGACTTGCTCTTTCTAAGGCTTCTGCTGAAAACATTGCTAAAACAGCTATTCAGATGAATAAAGAAGGAAAGTTATCTAATGAAAATTTGGTAAAAGTTCAACAGATATATGAGAAAGGGCAAAAATCACAGCAGATTGTAATTGAGAGCCTAAAGATGAGTTTGGAATTGGGAAGCAACCCCAAAACGAATGAAAATTATAATAAGGCTTTGCAGAGTTATGCAATTATAATTCAGCAACTTTTAGATTTAGCTATTCAATTAAAACTTGTAAAATAAATAGGAGGATACATGGAAACATTAGCATTAATTCAATTATTATCTCAATTACTTCCAACATTAATAAACATATTAACCCACTATGAAGAACTTGCTGTGAATGGCAGTGAACAAGATAAGGAAAAAATGAAAATATATTTAGATTCCTTACCATGGAAAGATTGGTCTCAACTAAAAAAGGCTTTGCAGAGTTATGCAATTATAATTCAGCAACTTTTAGATTTAGCTATTCAATTAAAACTTGTAAAATAAATAGGAGGATACATGGAAACATTAGCATTAATTCAATTATTATCTCAATTACTTCCAACATTAATAAACATATTAACCCACTATGAAGAACTTGCTGTGAATGGCAGTGAACAAGATAAGGAAAAAATGAAAATATATTTAGATTCCTTACCATGGAAAGATTGGTCTCAACTAAAAAAAGAGGTGGAAAATGCTCCAACAGGAACAGCAAATAATTCATTGTAAATATTGCGGCATCATGTATGTTCAGACAGAAGATAAATTAGAACACTGTTCGGAATTTTGCTGGAAAGCAGACAACGGAGAATTAATTGATGATGATGAAAAGTAATCCTAAAATTTCGATTACAGCATGGTTGGATGAAATAGAAGAATTTATAATGGAAGCCCATACTCATTGGGAAAGGGCGCAAAAATCTGAATCATCGGAAAATGAACTTAGTGAATTGGAAGCGGCGATCAGAGATAATATAAGAGCGACATATAGGATATTTGTATTAATAAAAGATAATAAACATAAATTTATTTAAACCTTGCAAGTGGACTTTTGGCTTTGGACGCTTGTAAAAAACTGCCAAAGTCTGGCGGCTTTGGCAGTTTAGTAATAACACATGATAAATAACTGGTATAAAAAAAATTCATTTAAGAAATATCCAGCAGGTTTATTTGGTTTAGGTCAGACCGATGAAATTAAAAAATCTGAATCTGAGCTTCAAATAGTAAAATGGAGATCGGAAGCGATTGGTAAAACTGCTTCCTCTCTTAAAGAGAGAGCTAAAAAAGAATGGTATAAACCCTATGGACAACAATTACAAACAGCAGCTAAACAGGCAGAAGAAAGATCAAAGGGAATTGAGAAGGAAGTTGAATACAAGGGGAAAGAATTAACAACTTTAAAAACAGTAAACATTGCTAATAAATTATTAGAAGAAGCGCAAAAATTAAACACAAAAGAATCAGCAGAAAGAGCAAAAATTGCAGCACAGCAGGCGGCACAGGCGGCTAAAGAATATGGAGATATATCTCTCTCACGAGAATTAGAAAAACAGGCTCTGGAATTAGAAAAATTTATACAAGAAACTATTCAAATTGAAGCTGAAAACAGAAGAATAGAAGCAGAAAACAGAGAGTAGAAGTAAATAAAAGGAAAGGCGGATGGAGAAATTTTTTTAGGTTAATACTGAATTGAGCGGCATGTCCGCTCTTATGGATGGTTAGAAAGGATTACTATGAGTATGAGATTGGAAAATTTTACTGATAAAGATATTGAAATGCTTCAATGGTATTTATCAAGGAGCTTGTTGAAATGTTCGGATTGCAAGGGATACGGCAACCCGATTGCAGAAGAGGCGGATGCAGGTAATAAATGGGCAATAAAAGCACTTCAAGCTAAAGATAAATTTATGAAAATTAAGACAAAAAGACAAACGAAGAGCTTTGTTTTGGGTTGCAATATTGCATCATTAGTTGTCTAATAAGGAGATATCATGTTGAAACGAATACCAAGTTTTAGAGAAGTTCCTTCAAGCGGTTATCCTCCAAAAGGAGAATTTCATTCTCTTCCGTGGACTGGAAGAGACCCAGCAAGAGGACGAGGTATTATTCCGCCTAAATTTGGACTTCCTTTTTCTCCAAGAAAAGGAGACATTCATATCCTTCCAGTCTACGGAAGACAAAAATATGGAGGATGGACAAAACCTTATGAAGGCGCACTACATGGAATGAATGATATTGGAGGATTGGGATGGTCATTTAAAAAGGGGGTAAAGCAATTAACAGGAGCAGGCAGAAAGGCATTTTCATCACCTTCTAAAATTAAAAAAGAATTAGGTCATGTAACTAAAACAGGACTTAAATTAATGAAGGTAGCCCTCAAGCCTACAGGAGCAAAAATGCTTGCTAAGAAAGGCGGTTTAAAAACTGCCATTAGCAATCCAGATCAATTCATAGCAGATTATAACCAGAAACTGCATGAGAAAAATCAAACGAAAAGGGAAGCAGAAGGACAGATGCCGCCTCCAGAGACTCAATCTCCATTAGAACAGGAAGCATATAGACTCGTAGATTTAGCTAATGCATCGGAAGCTAAGGCGGTAAGCAGCATGAATCCAGCAGATATGACAGCAGCAGGAGAAGCAGCGATGGCTGCTGCTAAAGCAATTAGAGCAGCAGGATTAGGAGAAGATTTGGCAAAGGAATGGGATACAGCAGCACAGGACTGGTTTAAAAGTGCTCAGGATTTAATTCCCGCTGAATCTCCAGAAGGACAAATAAAAATAGACGATCCTTATACTCCAATATTGCCAGAAGAGCCGAGTCCGACATCTTCGCAGCCTTATGGAGATTATTATCCACAGGAAGAAGATTTTTATTATGGTCAGGAATTATATAGTGAAGAAGCAACTCCTATATATGAAGAAGAGCCTCAGGCTAAAGCTGGAACGGAGTGGTGGTATTATGGAGCTAAGGAAAGACCTTTTCCAACTCAACCTCAGTATTATGAAGAAGAAACTGGACAAAGTGATTCTATAATACCTCAGGCAGATTGGTATAGAGAGGTAGACTCCTTACCTTCTCCCTATTCAGAAGAAAGATATTATCAACAGGATTATCCTTATAATGGATATATTCCTGAATCAGAAGAAAAATATGTTTCATTCCCTGTAGAAGATAAGAAACCTTCATTTAAAACTGGATACTCTACTCCAATTTATGAAAGACAAAAATATGGCGGATGGGCTAAAAAACCTTCTGGAGGTTTTTATGGATTAGGAGCTATTCCAAAAGGACAAGGATATTATTATCCTGTATCTGCTAAGCCAATTAATCCTTACTATGCTAAGATTACAAAAACGAGTAAATATTTACCTCAGGAAATTGCAAAACTTCCTTTTCCTCTTTCAAGAAATGTTTCCTTTGGTAAGCGAAGAAATTTTTAGAAGGCTATGATTGTTCTTGCGGTCATAGCCTTTCAGGATTAGAATTAGATATAAAGGAAATGGTTGTAAAGGCTTTACCTAAAAAAATGCAGCCAGAAGAAATCAGGAAAAAAACAAGACCAGCACGCAAGGCAATAAGAAAGGGATTTGCTTTATTAGCTAAAACTGAAAGACTTAAGAAAATACAAAAAGAATGTGGTAGTCAGGCAATGTGGGATATAGATTTTGCAGGTAAGTGCATGGAGAAGCTGCAAGGGCAATATAATGATAAAAGAGATAGTTATCTGAATAGAATCAAAGAGCTTGAAGCAAAAGGATGGACTAAAAGCACTATAAGCGTTAAACCTGAATGTTTAGTATTTGTAAATACTCTTCCTGATTCAAAAGGAGAGGTTGTAATATTCTTTGACGGCAAGGATGATTTATTCCCTTGGGAGGTAATGTTAATTGAAACTGATATATTCAATGTTGAAGAGAGGGTTAAAAAAGTAATAGAAGACTATGAAAAAATTCAAAAGAAAGAAGCTAAACTTAGAAAATGGGCAAGCACAATTATGTCAGTTATAGTTTCTCTGATTCCTGGAGTAGGATGGATTATATCAGTTGTATTAGGCGCAATACAAGCAATATATGAATATAGAATTGCTTCTGCAAAAACAAAAGATATGAAGAGGACATTGCAGATTCAAAGAGACGAAGAAATAGCAAGGGTTAAAGCAATGGAAGAAGAATATAAAAGGGGTTTAGTAACTCCAGACCAACATGAAGAAAATGTTTTAAAAATGATTGAAACAGTAAAAGATTCAGAAAAATTACCTAAAGGCGGTTTTGGGAAATGGCTGACAGTAGCAGGAGCGGCAGCATTAGTGTTATAAAAAAAAATGAAATGTCCTCATTGTCAAACAGGCGGTAAGAAATTTTTAGTAATATACTATGATTGGAATAATAGATGTATAAGATGCATAATATGTGGTTACAGAAAATATAAATTTTTAAAGGAGGTTGATAAAAAAAATGGTAATTATGACAAGACCAGCAGGAGTTCCAGTAAATATATGGATGGGATATGAAAAAACAGTATTCATTCCATATATCCAGAAAAACGCTGCAAGACTAAGAAGAGGTTTAAACCAGCAAGACATCAACTATCTGACAGGAGCTTTAAGTAATATGCTTGAGAGGTCAGGCATCTCAGGACTCGGAGCAGAAGATGAGATTTACGGTCCCCCGTCTCCGACGCCTGAAAAGAAAGGCATAGATTGGGCGGGTATGGTTGAAAACTTATTTAAAGCAGTCCCAAAGGTTGCAGAAAGTGTAATGGGATATAAATTAGGCAAAGAAGCTCTGAAATCGGGTGGAGCAGCTAAACCAGCAGTTGCTTTACCAACATTTACTGCTGGTGGAGAAGGTTTTCCTTGGATGACAATAGGATTTATTGCAGCGGCGGCAATAGGTGGATATTTCCTATTAAGAAGGTTAAAATATATATAGGAGATTTAAATGAAACTTCCATTACCTATTAAACCAGCAGCTATTCCTTCTGCTCAATGGGATATTTTCCTTGAACGATATTATATTCCTTACTTGCAGGTCAATTATGTCAGAATCTCAGAACAGGGAATATCTCAAAAGGATATAATTTATTTTACTGAAGCCTTAGATGACTTAGAGGAAAAATATTATGGATTATCTGGATTAGGACAATGGGGCGCATTAATAGGCGGTATAATATCTGCTATTCCTTCAGCTATAGGAGCTATTGCTAATTATAAATTAGGAAAGTCTACTCTCAAACTCCAAAAAGAAGACATGGAGTCTCGCAGGCAGAGAGAAGCGGCTGATGCAGCAGCTCGGCAGGCTGTAATAACACAGCAAGCGACACAAACAAAGGATTCTACTATCAGCAGGGCTATTGAAACAGTAAGTGAATACAGTCCTTTGCTCTTAATTGGTGGAGTGATGCTTATAGGCGCAATATTTTTATTAAAAAGGAGATAATTTATGGCATTATCACAGGAAAATGTTATAGACATAACACCTAAACTTAAAAGACCTGAAAGAGAAATAGATACTAAACCCACATATAAAGCAGAAATCGGAGTAGCTCCGTCTGTATTGTCTATGCTTCCCACTTCAACCACTATAGCGAGTTTTGCGATTGGGATTGCTATAGGATTATTTGCAGGATTTTACTTTGCGAGGAATAAATGAAAAAGATAAAATATTCTAAAAAAATGTTAGAATTAATTAAAGAAGAATCTATATTGACCGCCATATATGCAGATAAAGAGTGCCGTGATATTTCTTATAAAATTGCTACTAACTTAATTAAACAAAGAGATATTGATCTTCCTTTAAGAGCATTGCATGATGATATTTGGGGATTGATGCTAAAAACAGTCATAAAACATTTAAAGAATTAATATTTTATGATCATCAATTCGAGAGGTTAATTATTGCGAAAATGGATCACAATAAGGTTGATTATGGGATTATTAGCAGGATTATTAAATTTAGGAGAAGCTGAGGCGTTAATAGCTCCTAATATCATATATACAAAATCTGAGCAGAATGTTCTACCTTATGTCTTGAAAGCATCTCAGAAGTATGCTGTTGAGCCTTCTTTAATCTATGCTCATATATATGTAGAATCTGCCTTTAAACCAGCAGTGCAGAGATGGGAGTTCGGACAACAATATAGCAGGGGTTTAATGCAGTTATTAGATTCTACTGCAGAAGTTCTTGCAGGCAGGAAATTGTCTATTCAGGAAACTCTTAACCCTGACATGAATATAGATTTGGGAGTGAAATACATAAGGCAAAACCTTGATAGATATTCAGGGGATTATCCAAAGGCTATAGCAGCTTATAATGCAGGATCAGCTAAGATCAACCCAAATACAGGTAAATTCACCAACCAAACCTATGTAGATAAGGTTTTAAACGCTCTACAAGGCTATAGGAGCGGCAAAACACCCATGAGAGGGGTTATAGCTATGGTAGAAAGGACTGTTACTGATCCTACCTTCCTTATGGGTTTTGGAATAGCTGGACTTGCTATAGGTATGACTTTATTTGCGCCTAAGAAATGAATTTATTATGCCAAATAGATTCATTTCTTATCTCACAATATAATAAAGAACTGCCAAATCCCGAAGCTATCTGTTCGCCTCAAAGAATGCCTGTGCAAATCCATGAGGTGTGATTGCTCTTCGTTCCTGCCTCGTGAATTTTCCGTAATATTCAGGGAATATATCCTTGCTCTTCAACATTGAAAACTTTATCAATCCTCGTGGTTTTTGCTTTACTGTTCGTTTCGGTTCTTTGAACTTTCCCCACAGTGCAGTATTCTTCTGATACTTATCTCCAAACTCCCACGGATCAAAAACCATTGCAGGCTCTTTCATCCATTTGCGCAGAAGCCCATTTTTCGGGTTCTCTATTACCCAAAACTTCGGATTGCATGTTATAATTATCCGACAGCACGCAGCAACTATTTCCAATCCAGTGCGAAAATCATGTGTATACTTTCCTTTTCCATGGAAGTATTTTGCAATGCTGAACTCATTGCATGGCGTTGCGGCTAAAATCCCGTATACATTGTCAGGCGGAATATACAACCGCACATCATCTTGTGGCAAGGTTACGACACGAACATCATATCCAGCGTTTTGGTATGGTTTTGACCAGCTTCCTGTTCCTCCACAGAGATCTAAAATAATTTTATCTATATTTTGTTTTATCTTCTTCATCTCACAATATAATAAAGAACTGCCAACGCAAAAACCAAAAATGCGCTTGCAAGAACTATAAGCCAAGAATATAGTTTTTTTGTAATTTGTTCGTCTTCTAAACATCTATCGTCATTTTTACAATAATCACAGTAAAGGGTATCCCTTAATTCACACCCAACACATTTTAAAATATTCATATTTACTCCTTAGTTAACATATTCCTTAATATATTTTTTCATATCTTCTAAACCATTTTTTATAATTTCCACTATAATTTCATCATAAGTAAATCCTTCTTTTAAGGGATTTTTTAATTCTAATCTATGCAAAGCATCAATTATTAATTGCTTTCCTATAATAGGATGTTCTATGAATTTAATTATTGCGCTCATTTATTCTCCTTTATTGATTATATTTCAACCACATTAGAGTCGCTTTAAAGCCATTTTTAACATAATCATCATCATAAGTTTTACCATCATGTTTACCTGTATTCCATATGCGAAAAACACTTTCATAGTCAAATTCGTTAATATACTGTAAAGCTGATTCATTACCAATGGGTTGCTTGTCCTGAGGCAATGTTAATATTGTGATTGTTATATGTAAGGCTTTTAAGTTATCTGTTTTAATTTGTTCTATATCAAAAGGAATAAAGAATTTCCACCAGCCCATGATTTGTGTTATTCCATAGCTGCAAGATGCTTCTTGTAATTTATCAGGTGATAATTCAATCAAGTCATTCATAACTATTCCCTTATAATCATGCTTCTCTCCCTTTTTGACTAACCTCAAGAAATTTAAAACATGAGGCTCAAATCTTAAAGGAATAAGTTCGTTCTTAGCAAGCCATAAACCAGATTCATTACAGCACAAAGCAAATAGCAATTCAGGCGGTATAATAGAATCTAAGGCTGCTTTTTTGACTACAGATTCAATATTGTTATAAATTGCTTCATAATAATTCATTTCTTATCTCTCCTTTCTATTTCCATCGCAATAAATGTTTTAAGTAATTCCAGCTTGAAAGTAGAAAACTTTTCAATTATTTCTTTAAGTTTTTGAATGATAATTGCATTTTCTTCAATCATATTTCAATCTCCTCCCATGATATAGGTTCATTTTTATCAAGTTGACTTTTGAATCTTATAACCTTAACCAGAGCCCCATTTTTTTTCATCTTCTTTAAGGTATATTCTTGCAGCTTAGTTAGTTTATTTTTATCACTTTTAATTTCAAAGAAAGACACTATTTCATCTTTCATACATATCAAATCAGGAAATCCTCTTGCAAAACGCTCATTGATTTTAAAAATAAGCCAGCCCTTAGATTCAAGCTCCTTGCGAAATGCTTTTATAAATTTAGCTTCAGTAATTTTCATCTTTCCTCTCCTGCAAATTGTATCTTAGCTCTTTGTCTTTCATCCCATTTACCACACTGGACTCCAACCACAAAAGAAATTAAGACAAAAATTACAATCAATGCTATAGTGAATATACCATCATAATTTATATAAGATTCTTTTCTGTTATTCATTGATTTTCCTCCATTTGTTATTCATTTTATGTCCCCATTCAGTTATTGTATATTGATGAGGCTGATTACCCTTACCTTTTTTTATTATTCTAAGACATCCCCATCTTTTCAATGCTGCCAACCTGACACTTGCAGCGCTCAGCTTGCATCCTAAACCTGCTGACACTTCTCTTGATATAAAGGATTCAAAGTCTTTTTCATTATCAATTATCCAGAATAACACCTGTTTTGAGGTGAGTTTTGGGTCCTTGACTGTGCGATAATCCTGTTTACCTATTGGATTTGGATTTGTCATTTAACCCTCCTTATAATTAAGCATCTTGAATTTTGTTGCTTCAAGTTTTTCATAAATAGTTATATCCTTTTGAGAATCGTATATATATGGTAAAAACATTTCTAAAACTTTCCTTTTCCCTATTATAACCATACTTGATTGAACCTGTGTCCAGTCTAATAATAACTTCCATGCTGTTCTGACTGCTTGATCAGAAATTTTTAAAACTATTTTTTCTTCGTTCTTTTTACTTTCCCCGCTTTTCTTTTTTTTAATTTCAAGCAGCATTTCTTTTGTTATAGCTTCAATATTTGCAGGCAGTTTAATTATTATAGGAAATCCTTCTTGAATTATCTGAAAAGTTATTCCTACTAATATTGAATCTTGATATGTCTTATTAATATGATTTGCACCCATGTCTATAAGACATTTTTCAATCATAGATACACTTTTAGTAAAAGGAACTTTACTGGTATAGTTTTTAATTTTCATAAACCCCTCCTTATGATGTATCTCAATCATTGCTTTATAATATTATAAAGCAAACTATAGTTACCTTTTAGTTAAAAGGTAACTATTTATACTTAATCACGGTAGTAATTTCTGACTTTTGTGGAAGGTATCTATGATTCTTACAACACTTCATTCTTTTATATCTTCGTTCTTTATCATAAAAATATCCCCCACACTCTTTGTCTTCTTTAATTTCATATTGTTCAATTATGACCGTCCCTGTTTTTTTGAATGTTTTATTAATACAACTTAGAATCTCCTGTGTCTTTTTTGGACAAAAGTTATAAATTCTCATTTCTCCCATTTTTACTTCTCCTTTCAATCATGCAATTTAACCACAATATTTTTGAAATGTTTTAAACATAGCCTACGAGAATCATCGACCTTAGCTCTATGACAAGCTGATTCCAAGATATCTTCAATGATCATTGACAGCATAGGCAATACTTCCAATGATACAGACAGTTTTTTCTTGTGAACATATTTCCTGATTGCATTAAATCTAACCATTTGATCCATTACTCAATCCCTCTTTGCTTGATGAAATTACAATATATGCAGCTACTGCTTGCTTCTGGAATCTTACCTTCTAAGGTTTTAATAGCTTCCTTCAATGTTTTTCTTGCTCTGTTCGGATTGCTTTCCACTTTCAGTATATCAGTCTGAAATTGTATTAAAAAAATATTCAATATTCAAATAAACAATCATTTCTTTATTACAATTTTCACAAGTAAGTCTAATTTCACTTCCATCACGAACATCTGCTTCAAAATAATCTAAACATTCTGAATATTCATATTGACAATAAGGACAAATAATTTTATCATTATAAGTAGTCATTTTTCCCCGCTCTCCTCCTTATATTTTCTTCTTTAATATTGATCTCTGTATCCCTTCTTGAATTTTTTTATTATCGCCTCCGTCAATTATTAGAAGTTTATCAAATAAATCTCTTTTATCCTCTAAACTCATGGTAGTATATATAACAGTGCTATTAATATTTTTATGTCTCAGTAATAATTGCACCGCTCTGATATCTTTGAAATTTTTATACACAGACACCCCTTTGTAATGTCTTAGACTGTGAACGCTGTATACGGGATCAAGTCCTGCCTGTTTAGCGTATTTTTTAAATTTGCGTTGAATTAACCATTTTGGAATATGACTTAATATATTCTTCCCTTTATAATATCCTTTCTTGTAAGGAAATAACCATTCGTTCTTTGGCATCTTGATATAATCAATGAATTTCAATAATAGTAAAGCTGTTTTATCATCCAAAGGCATATCAATATAAGTGTCTGGAAGTTTACCATAAGCAAGACTGCCTTTACCATGTCTGTCTTGCTTTAATGTCGGAATTTTAATATATTTGCTGTCAAAATTCACATCTTGTATTCTTAGTCTTATAGCTTCTCCAACCCTTAATCCATAATTTCCTATTATATAGAAAAGAACATAGAAATATAAATTGTTTATTGACACAAGAAATTTCTTATACTGGTCTACTGTTAGGTATTTTTGCTTGTCAGTTTTTCTCATGACAATTCTTTTACTCCCTTCCCTAATATAAGTCCTCCGTCTAATTTTACTACCCTGAACAAGCAGATTTTGTTTTTCAAATTTAAAAGTTGCTGTTTATTTTTAGCTGTAAAATATTTATCATAAACTATATAGAAAAAGTTAAAATCATCATCAATAACTCTTAAAGATACATACTCGCTGACGCCTTCAATTTTATAGCCTCTTTTTTGCACTTTAGCATCTTCATTATGGTCTTTTAAATTGATATTAACCACCTTTCCTAATGTAAATCTTTCTCCTCCATTTAATTGACTCAATGGAATTAAAGGATAAGATAATTTAGAAATTTCTAATTTGTCTTTGACCTGCTCTTGCATTGGTTTAATATTAGTCCATGAAATTCCATTTTTTATAACTTCTTCAATTTTTGCAGCTATTCCCTTTGGTATTCTACTTTTAAAATCTTCTATTGATTCATAAGGCTGCCCAGAAATTACTTTTCCTGCCGCCTTCTCTCCTATTCCTTTAATATTAGTTAATCCACCCACTAACTTTCCCCTTTGAAAAGAAAAATATATTTTACTTTTATTTAGGTCAAAAGGAATTATCTGTTTACCATATTCCTTTAAGGTTTTTGAAATCTTAGCTTCATCAATTTCATTTTTTAAAATCCTTGCATAAAATTCATCAGGAAAATAAGTCTTAATATAAGCTGTCCAGTAAGACACCAAAGCATAAGAAGTAGCGTGAGATAAATTAAAAGCCCACTGACCCATGTGATAACATTGATTCCATATATCTATTGATCTGTTTCTCGGAAGTTTATTTTCTGCTGCTCCTTTAATAAATTTTTCTCTAAACTTATCAAAAAACTCAGCTCCTTTGCTTTTTGACATAGCTTGTCTTATAGTAGAAGTATCTTCCCATGAAAAATTTCCAATATATTTGACTACTGACATAACCTGTTCCTGAAATATTACTACTCCAAAAGTATCATTAACATAGGGTTTAATCGCTTCATCAATATCATATTTCTTTCCCTTAAATCTTTCAATATATTCAATCATACCTCCTGACCCCATCGCTCCAGGACGCCCCAAAGATGTAATATGTATCAACTGATTGAAATTATCAGGCTGAATTTGCTTGCATATATTACTGACAGAAACTCCTTCAAACTGAAATATACCTATTAATTTATTTCTTTTAAATACTCTATCATAAACTTTTTTATCATCTAAGGGAATAGAATATAATTTCCTCCAATTAAATTTCACCTGCTCACAAACATCTCTAATAATATCTAAGGTCTCTAATCCTAATATATCAATTTTAAGCATACCATAGGAATCGATATATCTTTTATCAATTCCTATGGTATTATTAATAACCTGTCCTATTTTTTCGACTGGTATGCTTGATATTACGACTCCAGCAGCATTTTTTCCAAATTGCCTTAGTTGCCCTTCAAGATTTACTGCTTCATGCAGCTTAGGATATTTTATGAATAACGCCTTCATCTCTGAAAACTGGTCAATAGAATCAGCAAGGCAATAATCAGCTCTATAGTCTCCTGATAATCTTTCTACTATTTGGTTCGCAGCTTTCTTAATTTCCCATTGAGGAATATTTAAAATTCTCGCAGCATCCTGTAATATAGCTCTTGGCTTAAAAGTGTTAAATGTTATGATTTGAGCAGTATTTTCTTTACTATACTTATTTTCTAAATAAGCTATAATATCCTCTCTCTTAGAGGCTTGAAAATCTAAGTCAATATCAGGTAAATCAGCTCTATTTAAGTCAATAAATCTTTCAAATAATAAATTATATTTAATTGGATCAATTTCTGTTATTCTTAATAAATAACAAACAAGACTGCCTGCTGAACTTCCTCTTCCTGGACTGCATAAAATATCTTTCTTTGCAAAAGACATCAAGTTCAAAATTATAGCAAAGTAATCAGTGAACTTTTTTTCTTCAATCAATTTTAATTCATAGTCCAATCTTTGTTTATACTTTTCATTATTGATTTTAAGCTGCTTTAATCTATTATAACATTGTTTTTTAATATCATTTATATCAGCTTTAATTTTAATCAAAGATGTCTTAGGCAGCTCCACATTACATTTCTGAGAAATCTTATATGTATCAGTTATCCATTCTTCTTTATATTTTCCCATCTCTTTGCATCTCTGCATGACTTCTTCAATAGAAGGCAAGTGTAAAGGATATTCCATTTTTAGTCTGTCAGGATCAGACAAAGGTTTATTTGTATTGATCGCTAACATAAAGTCATGAGTATTTTTATTTTCTGGTTCTGGATAATGACAGTCAAAAGTTACCACCGCAGGCAATCCATGTTTATTGGACAGATTAACTAATTTATCCCATTTAATCTTTTCATCCTTAAAAGGCTGTAACTCAATATACCATTCTGTCTTCTTGAATTTCTTCAACCACCAATCTGAATTTCCAGTATGTAAATATCCGTCTACAATGCATCCGCTTAGGATTATCAGTCCTTTTGAATTTTCGATAAGCTGGTCAAAAGTTATACGAGGCTTATAGTATTTCTGTTTTTCCGCCACATTTGCCATTTTAAGTAAATTAGAATATCCTTGATTGTTTTTGGCTAAAATAGTTATATGATAATAACCTCTTTCATTAATTATTTTCTCTACAATATAAAACTCACAGCCATAGACAAGATGTTTATCTGCTTTCTTAAATTCCTGATGAAAAGGAATATGAGCAAATATATTTCCGTGGTCTGTAACTGCTAAACAGTCTTGATTGATTTTAGTCAGTCTGTCTATGGTCTGTTTAGCAGTTCCAAAGCCATCCAGGAAGCTATAGGTTGTATGAGTATGTAAGTTTGTAAATTTCATAATTTATTGTATGATTATTTAGCTCTCCTTATTTCCATTTTCCTCTTCCTTGTTATAATCATCCTGAGAAGCATAAGCATTTAGGGTGCTTATTACCTCGTCTGAATTTTTATATTTTTTAATTGTAGAATACTCCTGTAAGGTTAAAATATTACCTTGCTTGAAATTCAGTTTAGGATATTCAACAGATGAATCAAACCCAAAAACAGTTTTGACCGATGAAACAGGTAAGGAAGGACTATTGCTTGTAAGCAGTCTCAGGTAATGATTGAATGACTTAATTGATGTCGGAGGTATAGACATTAATACAGGCATCTCAACATCTATAACCTTTAACACAAGTCTTCTTGTGTTATGGCAAGCCTTTCCTTTGCGTTTTTCTCCTTTCTGACCTATTTGACTTCCAAAGCGATTCATCTTGCAAGACACACAGGATTGAGATTGTTTTTGACTTGATAATTCATCAGGCTTTAACCCGCCCATTGACCAGCAAGAAGGGCTTGAAGTTTCTTCCTGGCTGTATCCCTGCTCATAATAAACATTCACGGGAACTTCCTTCAAAATAATTGCTTCAAATTCAATCCCCTTATCTCCAATTAAATCTCCATTGACAGAATATCTGCCCCCACGGATGGAAACCCGATAAAAGTTATCATTGACATTCTTGAGATTTTCCCTTGCATCTTCCGTGAACTGCTGTGCTAATTCTTTTGAAATTACTACTGGAACATTACTTCCTTTTTTTTCTTTTTGATTTTTCACTTGATCTTTCATCTTGTCCTCCTAAATAATAAAGATTGTTTCTCATAAGATGAAACGCCCTCCACGGTCATTTCATCCTCAACCATTTCCCTCCATAGGGAACTATTAATTTTCTTGGCAAGTAAGGAATATCTTTTTTCTTTCAAAATAAAAGCTAAGGTTTGATCCCAGTTGTCAATCTTAGGATATATGTCTGTCTTAATCGAAGCTGTAATTCCCAAAGCTGTTACTTTTGTTAATCCCTCTAACTGCAATTCATTAATTATTAATCCTTCAAGGTATTCCTCTTCTTCATTGAGTTTTTTGATCTTCTTGTTAAGGTCTTCTTTTTTAGTCTTGATGGTTTTTAGCTGCTTGATATTTTCTTTTATCATTATAGCTCCTTTCATTCATCATATTAACCTCCAAAGTAAAGGCGGATTATTAGTCCGCCTTTATTAGTTTAAGCAGCAGCCTTGATCTCTGCCATTTTCTCAGCAAGCTGCCACAGGGCTTTATTGATTCTAACATTCTCAGAAATGTTAGATATGCCCCTGTTTTTCCTTATCTTATTATATCTGTTTCCATCTCTGAAACTAAATCCATTGATAAACTTTTCCTGTATGGAATTATAAGTATTCCATAGAGTCAAAGCTGCGTCTTCTTGCCTTAGAGGTTTAAGGAAAAGCTCTTTTGACGGAATACTCTTAAGTTGTTCCTCATTATATTTTACTAACAAGGCTGAATCCAGATATATCATCTGCTCATCCTTACTAAGAGAAATCTCTTTAAACTGCTCCACCTTATTCATTATTCGAGGAGTATTTTTGATTACATTTTCAATCGCTAAGGAAACATCTTCTTCCCTATAACCCAGATGCTTGATTCTATGTGTCTTAAAAGTGCTATCAGCTACCACTAATCCATTTGCGCATATCATTCTGAATAATCCTGCTGAAATTTGAAAAGAAGCAGAACCGTCATGGGAATTGAACAGCACTATTTCTGGTATAATATCATCCTTTTGGTATTGTCTTCCATCGTCTTGTCTGAAGCGGATAAGGTGTTTCTGGAAGCCGATTTTATGCTTCCTTGCCCTAACTTCGTTTGCCTTAACAGGCTGCCATCCATGCTCCACCAAAGTATTTATGACTCTGGTCGTCGGGACAAAACAGTATTTCTCAGATAATCCATCTCTTTGATAATTTGCATTAATTGATTGGAATTTTTCTAATTGAATTATTTGCATTTTTCTTTCTCCTTTTGCCTTGCCTTAGTGCAAGGACTTATAGATTAATATTCGTTTTTAAAAACTAAATTTTTAAACTGTTTCAATTTTACCTTAGTAATTTTTTTTTACTTTTTACTTCTTTCTTTTTCATCTTCTCAATCTCCTCTGGTTCATCAAGGTTTTTTACCTTTACTGCTACCTTCCCATTATTTCCTATCAATTTTTCTTGTTCCATATAAGCTATCTTTTTATAGATCCATGGACGACCATTTCCGATTGAAAGGTCTTTGTCAAATTCTTTCTTTGCATACAAGACAAGCTGTTTTGCAGTCATACCCTTTAGCATTTCCAGCTTGTCTTGCATCTCTGCAACCTTACCCTTTTCCTTAATTGTCTCTACTACCTTTACTTTTTTCATTTTACTTCCTCCTTTTTGTCTGCCTTTAGACAAGGCGATTAATAATTACACTGCATTGATTGCGACTGGACTATCCCAGTCGCAAGCGTTGCTCTCGTCCTCACACCACCCGCCGCAATCCTCCATGACGCAGCAGCCATCCTCCCCGCAATAATGGTCATCCCATCCCTCAACGGTCTCCCACATCACCCTATAGTCATTATTATTCCTATCTATAGCGTGGGCGTAATATCTGACCTCGCCCTCTGTGCCATAATTATCACAATAGGCGAATTGTGTAAGAGCGACCGTTTTTCTCCCCACAGTTACCTCTCCGTATTTTTTTTTGTTCGCATTATATGTTTTCATTTTACTCCTCCTTTTTTGCCTTGCCTTCGGGCAAGGCGGTTAAAATAAAAATAAGTGATTAAAAACAAAAAAGCAAGGGATTACTCCCTTGCCTTTTTTTGTTCATCACCCCAGGTTGAACATGGGTGACTGTATTGGCATTCTGCCTCACCCATGTATTCCGCCCCCTCTACAGCATGCCCAGCGCAACATGGGCACTTTCTCTTGGGAATATTATTCCCAAGAAAATAGCCGCAATCCCCGCAATGGTAGTGTTGCGCATTGCGACCCATACTCACAAAATTCCAGTATTTTATTATCATTTTTCTTTCTCCTTTTGCCTTGCCTTAGTGCAAGGACTTATTAGTTAGTTTTTTAGCATTACACCTATTGTAATGCTTTATAATATTATTATACTACTATTTTTTTAAAAAGCAAGAAAAAAAATACGATAAAATTACTTTTTCTTAATTCCTTAATAAAAACAATGACTTATGATATAAAATAATTTATAAAATAAGTCATTTTATTACTATCTAAGCATACTATCTATCTAAGCATACTATCTAAGCATACTATCTAAGCATACTATCTAAGCATACTATCTAAGCATACTATCTAAGCATACTATCTAAGCATACTATCTAAGCATACTATCTAAGCATACTATCTAAGCATACTATCTAAGC
>Ga0334722_10000808_pt1 | contig 43067 bp, 41 predicted proteins | sample C3_bottom_MG_FD_207210 | JGI IMG/M metagenome (GOLD analysis project Ga0334722, IMG submission 207210) | Sediment microbial communities from Yellowstone Lake, YNP, Wyoming, USA - C3_bottom | ecosystem: Environmental > Aquatic > Freshwater > Lake > Sediment | place: USA: Wyoming | collected...
GAGTGTGAGTTTAGATTCAATTATCGTAACCAAAATATGTATCGGGTGATCCTCAAAATCATCCGAAAAAATCCTCTGTTCTAGTCATGACCCAAAGCTTAAACTAGTGCCATTCGGGAATGTCCCTAATTTTCTCATTCGCCAACTTCTTTGGTTGCTCTTTTCCTTTTTGAAACAATTATCACGTAGGCAACGATTGCCCAAAGAGGAATAATCAAATTCGGAACAGGGTCCGTGATAATTTGGACCTTTAAGTCGTTTTGGAGTAAGACGGCGGCAACGATAATTGCGATTGCCAATGCTTCGAGACCCCTACGTAATAACGAATCTTTTACTTCACCGAGCATTCGTTTCTTAGCAGAACAAAAAGCCAACGCTCCCAAGATGATAATGGGGCCTGTAATAAGCAAACTGCTTGGCTTAGCTGCTCCAATAGCCAACAAAAGGAATCCCAAGACAAGCGCGATTGTTGAACCGATATGCCTTTTCATATTTTCCCCGTAACCCTCGATTAAATATGACTAACGCCTGAACTTAACCGCCGACGTAGCTGGTCGGCTGGAGTGAATTGTTGGGCTTCTATATACCGAGCCCCAGATTAAACAATGTTGCTCTTGTAACCTTTGTGTGTACATGCAGGATCAGCACCACTTCGGAAGGACTGGAGACGGAATCTAGGAGTCTATCGGTTGTTACCTTCAGAGCGGTTATAAGATTGTCGTCCTCCAGCAGGCAAAAAAACGGGGTATCGGTGGTTTCCGGCTTACACTTGCTCGGAATCTCGCTTCGTTTCTGAGGCATGCGAAGCGCGTCAAGCAGTGTCTTTAGCCGGTTATCAATATCCCCTGCTTGGGTAACAATCGCGCCCGGCTCTTCAGGGCGCAACAAAGTAATATCTATATCCGCGATTAAATCAATTCGACTTTGAACGAGAGGCGCGAATACAAAGCCTTCTAAAGGGCGAATACAGCCAAGCTCATGTTGACCACTTAATAGCTTGTCTTTCAGATCGGAAAGCGGCCTCTGATTCCACAAGTGCTTTAATTGCTGATGAATCTGCTCTCGAATGGCGTGCTTATGCTCAATGTTGCCATTCGATTTCAGCGGACCTCTGTAGTACAGGCGAAATTCCATTCAGTACTCTCACTTTGGGATGTCAACGGGGACGCACTTAAGAATTCAGCGACCACCTCAACCAGCATCAAAACGACCATCGATGGATTCCAGCAACCGCCTGCCGTGGATCACGCCCAGGATATAGATCGTTTCTCCCCGGATTTCGTAGATGAGTCGGTAGCTGTAGATGAAATGTTCGCGAATCTGAGGGGAGCCGGTTTCCGGCACCGGTCGGCCCATCATGGGCTGAGAAGCAAGAAGTTCCGCCGTGACAACAATCTCTTCGACAACGCGGCGGGCATGCTGGGGCGAGTCACGGCTGATGTATTCGCCGATGGCCTCGATATCACCGAGGGACTGTTCCGACCAGATCAGTGACCCAGCCATTTCTTCAACCGTTCTTTGGCCTCGGCGTGACCGCTGGTTCTTCCCTGATTAATGTCGTCCTGGCCTTTCCGGATTTTTTCAAGCACATAGAGATGATACTGAATATCCTCATGGGTACTGTCATCGGGGAGCTGTTTCAACAACTCCTCCACCTCTTGTTTCGCCGTTTGCATGGTCATGCCCTCACTTGCTAATGTCGTCACCGCGTATCTGCCCAATAATACGCTGTCCGCGTGCCGATGTCGAACGGAAAAAAATCTCCATGCTTGCCGCTAACCCCTATCATTCCTTGGCCAACAACAGACCAAGCGCCTCCTTAATATCCTGCACCAGATGAAACCGAACATCCTCTTTCACATTATCCGGAATCTCCACCACATCCTTCTCATTCAGCGCAGGCAGAACAATCTCCTTGATCCCGGCTCGCACCGCAGCCAAGACCTTCTCCTTGATCCCGCCCACCGGCAGCACATCGCCGCGCAGGGTGATCTCCCCGGTCATGGCCATGTCCTTGCTCACCGTGCGCCCGGTGAGCAGCGAGGTCAGGGCGGTGACCATGGCCACCCCGGCCGATGGCCCGTCCTTGGGGATAGCGCCCTCGGGCACATGGATGTGCAGGTCGATCTTGGCAAAGATTGCTTCGTCCACCCCCAGTTCCTTGGCATGAGAACGGATGTAGGTCAGGGCGGCGGTGGCCGACTCCTTCATCACATCCCCCAGCTTGCCGGTCATGGTCAGGCCGCCCTTGCCCTTCATCTTGGCCACCTCGATAAACAACAGCTCCCCGCCCACCGGGGTCCAGGCCAGGCCGGTTGCCAGCCCAGGCCCCCAGGAGCGGGCCTTGGTCTCCGGGAAAAACTGGATGGGGCCGAGATAGGTGGCAAGATTGGTTGCGTCGATGCGGGTGGCGCCGGTCTTGCCGGTGACAATCTCTTTGGCAACCCCCCTGCAGATCGCGGCCAGCTTCCGCTCCAGGTTTCTGACCCCGGCCTCTCTGGTGTGCGAGCGGATCACCATCCGGATTGCCTGATCATCGATCTTGAGATCGTCCCCGCTGATGGCATGGGCCTCAAGCTGCTTGGGCAGGAGGTGGCGCTTGGCGATGTTGAGCTTTTCATCCTGGGTATAGCCGGACAGCTCGATAACCTCCATCCGGTCGCGCAACGGGCCGGGAATATTGTCGAGGAGATTGGCCGTGGTGATGAACATCACCCTGGAGAGATCAAAGGGTATTTCCATGTAGTGGTCGGCAAAGCTATAGTTCTGCTCGGGATCAAGAACCTCCAGCAGGGCCGATGAGGGGTCGCCCCGGAAATCCATGCCCAGCTTGTCGATCTCGTCCAGCATGAAGAGCGGGTTGTTGGCCCCGGCCTTGCGCAGACTCTGGATAATACGGCCTGGCAGGGCGCCGATGTAGGTGCGCCGATGCCCGCGGATCTCCGCCTCGTCCCGCACGCCGCCTAAAGAAATGCGGATGAATTTCCGGCCCATGGACCGGGCGATGGATTGGCCGAGCGAGGTCTTGCCCACGCCGGGCGGGCCGACAAAGCAGAGGATCGGCCCGTGCATGTCCTGCTTGAGCTTGCGCACCGCGAGAAACTCGATGATCCGTTTTTTGATCTCCGCAAGGCCGTAGTGATCTTCGTCCATCACCTGCTGCGCCTTGACGATATCCAGGGAGTCGGGGGTGGAAGTCAGCCAGGGCAGGTCGAGAAGCCAGTCAAGATAGGTGCGGGAAACCGTGTATTCCGGCGATGAGGGCGAGATGCGGGCCAGCCGGTCGAGTTCTTTTTCCGCCGTCTTCTTGGCCTCAGAGGGCAGCTCGATTTTGGCAAACTTTTCCCGCAACTCCTTGAGATCGAGATTTTCCTCATCTTCGCCAAGCTCCTTGCGGATGGCGTTGAGCTGCTGACGCAGAAAGAAATCCCGCTGCTTATGATCCGTATCCTCCTTGATGCTTTTCTGGATATCCTGGCTCATCTGGGCCGTTTCCAGGCGTTTGTTGAGTTCACGGGCAGTTCGGTGCATCAGGGCCTTGCCCGGCTGAATCTCAAGGATTTCCTGTTCCTCCACCGGCGTGAGATTGAGCTGGGAAATCACCAGATAGGAGATATAGAAAGGATCGGACAGGGATTCGATGGTGGTGACGAGTTCAACCGGCAGCGACAACAACTCCGCCATTTTTTTAAACTGGGTGCGAAGATTGAGCACCAGCGCCTCAGCCTCTTTGTCCTCTTCCACCTCCATGGGAATAACGGCAACTCGGGCGGTCAGGTAGGGCTCTTCCTGGAGAAATTCAACCAGCTCCAATTTTTTGATGGCGCTGATCAAAACCTGATAGCCGCCGCCCTCCTTGACCTTGACCAGTTTGTGGATGTAGCCCAACACCCCTATCCGAAACAGGTGCTGAGGCTCAACTTTTTCCTGCTTTTCCTCGGCAGGCTCCCTATGGCTGACAATGGCAACCAAGCGGTCTTTCAGAACCGCGTCGTCTATAAGCTTCTGTGAGGCCGGGTGCAGGATATTCATCGGAAAACCCATGCCAGGGAAAAAGACAAACCCGTGCAGGGGCAGCACCGGCAGAATCTCCGGCACTGGCAAGTCGCTGGGATTGCCGCGATGTTCAGCCTTTGCTTCCGAAACTTCCGTTTCTTTTTGCTTGTCGTCTTCGCCCATGATTTTCAACCTGTATCGTTATATGTTCAGGTGAAAGAAGCATTGATTTCTTGTCTTATCTCACGGTAATTTTGATCTTTCCAGCACTACGCCACAAAGGCAGGGTAATCAGAAGAAAGCCATTTCTGCTTTCAGAAACCGCCTTGGAAACATCAACCATTTTGGGCAGGGAAATTGACCGCTCGAAAAACCCTCGTTCAATCTCCAGTTGATGAATATTCGATACCCGGTCTTGCGGCTCATATCCCCGCCTTCCGGAAACAGTGACCCGCGACTCCTCGACCGTCACGGCAAGACTCTCCGGCTCCATGCCGGAGATATCGATGCAAACGATGATCGCCGATGCGGTCTCATACACATCCGCGGCAGGAAACCAATTTCCGGCATGAAACATGAAGCCCACGCCTCGCAGAGTCATGCTCTGCGGAAATCCGGTGGACATTCTGCCAAAGAAATGTTTTTTTCTGAAGTGATCCATGACCTTTTCTTCCTCGCGCTTTTTGCGGAAGCCAACCCCGACTAGGAAATTTCAACAAACCCGGTCCCCTTGCACACGGGGCATATCACCTGCGGCACGCACTGACAATCGTTCCAGTCATCCCCAACCTTGGACCCGCGCCACTCGCTGTTGCATTCGCAGGTTCCCTGGATCACCTTCTCGCCGTTGCATTCAGGGCACACCTTTTTATCCGCACCGCTCATGACACCCCTCCTCATCCCAGAATTGAAGAGCCCGCCAGCGTGACTGGCGCACGTATTGCTTCGCACCCCATGTAAAAAAGTATGGGGCCATTCATGGAAGATGTCAAGGGACTGATATCAACAGGCATGACACTCTTACAATTCATCGGCATGGCGGCAAGCATGCGCCACCATGACCTTTCTGGCCAGACCGGCATTGATGGCCAGGCGCGTCCCCTTGCTTGCCACGATGAGCGGTCCGGCGGAATGATTGCTGACGATCTCCAGACATGTCCCCACCGCAAGGCCCATATCACTCAACCTGGACTGCACCTCCCGACCGCCCAGGATGGTGACGATCCGCACCCGCTCGCCATTGGCGGCATACTGCAAGGACAGGGCCGGTTCCCGCTGCGCCATGCACAAGGCGCAGAGCCCGTAAATCTCCATCTTGTGCTGAAGAGGGTGAAACTGGAACTGCCCAGCGATTTCATGCTGGAGCCTTTCAAGATCGTGGTTGGCAAACTCCTGAATCTTGCCGCAGCGGGTGCAGATAAAATGGTCGTGATGCATGCCGAGGTGGTGGTGTTCGTACACCGCCTCCTGGGTTTCGAACAGCTGCTTCTGGGCAAAGCCGAACTGGCAGAACATCTCCATGGTTTCCTTGAGAAACTCCCGGTCCAGCAACTCCGGCCTTTTGTCCCTGATAATTCCCTCCAGTCCGCTCAGGCTGAGGTGATCTTCCACGGAAAGAAAGATATCCAGCACCTTCAACCGCTCTTCGATGCGGGAGGCATTGAAGGATTCCAGCACCTCCTGAAACTGCTCACGCTCCTGCTGATGCTGGGTCTGGAGATCAAGCCCCTCCAGGCCAGCGCCTTGGCCACCCTTGTTTTTTGCTGATCGAAACGAAAGACCAAACATTTACCCGCTCCTTCTTGTTGTGCCTCAATCCACCTGCACCCATGCGCCGTTTATTAAAAGATAATGGGGCCGGAAACGGGCCTTGTACGCCATGGCCGCCACCGGCTCTATCCAGTAACCGAGGTAGAGATAATCGCAGTTTTCGCGACTGGCAAGCTCGGCCAGGTACAGAATATTAAAGGTTCCCAGGCTTCGTTTCTCAAAAGCCGGATCAAAATAAAAATACACCGCGCTCAGGCTGCGCTCCGCCAGATCGACAATGGACACCCCCACCAATTGCCCGTACAGGCGGAAGGAGATTTCCATGCTCGGGGCCAGGGAGTTGACAAAAAAACCGCTGTAATAATCCAGGGCTGTGCTGGCCCGACCAGGATACCGGCTATTCAGAAAATGGTCCAGAAGCTGTAGCTTTTCCGGCGTCACCTCAAGCGGCCCAACGCTGATATCGATATCCTGATTCCGCTGGCGGACGCGCCGCATGTTCCGGGAAGGACGAAAGGTTTCCATCGCAAGCCGGATGGGCACACAGGCCGCACAATCCGGGCAGCGCATGGCATAGATGGTGTTGCCGTTGCGCCGGTATCCGGCGGCAAGAAACTCCTCCAGCAGGGCCGGGGGCAAAAAGCTGAAGCCCGCCTGATGGTAGACCGCAATACAATCAAAGCCGTAGGGGCACTCCGCCGGGGTATCCACAAAATATGGGGAGAGCTTGGCGATGAACCGACTGGTATCACTCACATCCACGGAGGTCATGTCTCACGCTGAAGGGCCGTCCCTATTGATAGAGAAAATATTTCTGCCGCATCTCGCTGAAACCGTCAATCCCAGGCTGCCAACCCCGCTCAAGCGCACAAATGTCCGCACCTGCCGCCAGTTGCTGCCTGAGCTTGCTGTCGCCCAAAATCAGATCGAGGGGAGTCCGCTCGAATTCGTACTCATAGGGCGGGGACTGGAGGGCAAACTGTTCCGGATAGCAGCGCATGAAGGCCTGAAGCAAGGCCAGCGAGGTGCGATAGGGCAAAAAGGCCTGCGGGTTCGTAACGTGGAGCTGGAAACCCTTGCAAGGTTGGCCGGCCCATTTGTTGGCCGTAGGCTCAAAGGCCAGGGGCCGCAAAAAACAACCCGGCAGCGGCACCTGTATGCTGTCCAAAACCGTCTGCCAATCAAGAAACGGAGCGCCGAACAGCTCAAAGGGCAAGGAAGTGCCCCTGCCTTCGGAGATGTTGGTGCCTTCAAAGATCACCTGGCCCGGATAGACCAGGGCCGTGGTCGGATTCGGCATGTTGGGCGAGGGGAATACCCAGGGCAGGCCGGTGTCGGGAAAAAGCATCCGCCGCTGCCAGCCGGGCATGGCCACCACCTCAAGATCCGCGCCGATTCCGTACTCGACGTTGAGCAGCCGGGCCAGCTCGCCAAAGGTGAGGCCGTGGCGCATGGGCAGCGAATACAGCCCGACAAAGGAACGACAATCATCCTGCAACAGATTGCCCTCAACCGCCTCCCCACCCACGGGGTTGGGCCGATCCAGCACCACCACCTTCTTGCCGTGGCGGGCCGCCTCCTCCAGGCAATAGGCCAGGGTGTAAAGAAAGGTATAGACCCTGGTGCCCACATCGACGATATCCACGAGCAGCACATCAAAATGCTCGTACATGGCGGCGGTGGGCCGACGCACTTCGCCGTAGAGGCTGAACACCGGCAGGCCGCTGACCGGATCGGTCATATGCTCCGACTCGATCATGTTGTCCTGCTTTTCCGCGAAAAACCCGTGCTGGGGGGTGAACAGGCAGGTAAGCTGGCCGGGAAAGGCGGACATGATCAGATCCCGGCTGTGGCGGAGATGCCGATCGGTGGAGGCTTGATTGCAGAGCAGGGCCAGACGTTTTCCGGCAAGGTACGCAGGGGGGGAAGCTAAAAGGTTCTCAATTCCGAGGGTAACCATGATTCTCCAGTTTCAGGGTATGAAGGGAATGACCGGCAACGCCCACGCCCGGCATTTTTTTCTTTGCACTTTACCCACGGCTGATTAGTTTAACCAAGTAGGTCAATGGAATATAATCGAACCTGCCGCCTTCTTGCATCAAAAAGGCGACAGGCGCACGACATGATCTGAAATAGAGAGGGTTCTTACGATGAAGATCGCAATCAGCGGCAAGGGCGGGGTGGGCAAGACCACGATCATGGCCATGCTGGCAAAATATCTCCAGAAACACGGCAGGGAGGTGCTGGTCATCGACGCGGACCCAAGCCCGCACATGGCCCAGAGCTTAGGCTTTGCCGAGGACGAAAAAATCACCCCCATCGCCGAGATGAAGGATCTGCTGGTGAAGCGTTCCGGCAAGGTGGACGGCTCGCCTTTCTACAACATCAACCCGCAGGTGGACGATCTGCTGGCCCGTTTCATCGTGGAAAAGGACGGAATCAAACTCATGGTGCTGGGCGCCATCCAGACGGCCAAGGGCGGCTGCGCCTGCCCAGAAAGCAACGTACTCAAGCGAATGCTCACCAAGCTGCTGCTCTCCCCTCCCCAGGTAGTGCTGCTCGACATGGAGGCCGGGGTGGAACACCTGGGCCGGGGCACCATCGCCGGGGTGGATCATCTGCTGATCGTGGTGATTCCCTCAAAATCAGGGGTGCGCACCGCCCTCAAGATCAAGAAGCTCGCCGAGGAATCGGGCCTTCCCCGCATCTCTTTTGTCGGCAATCTGGTGGCAGATGACGATGACCGGGCCTTTCTGACCGAGGCCCTTGGTCAGCCACCCCTCGCCTGCTTCCCAGATTCAAGCACGATCCGAAAAACAGAACGTGCGGGTCTGGCGATTACCGGGGCGTTGGCTGAAGTAGAAGAGGCAGCAGGGCAACTTATTAGCCAAATTATGCAGTAGTCTTTTTCAGCCGAAACACAGCCCGCAGTCCGGACAGGTCGTGGTGGTGGTGGCAAAGGCAAAGCCGCAGGCCGGACATACTGCCTCCTCGGACTCCGTATTAAAAACCGCCTCGGCATGGGTTGCGTCATGTTCGGCCAAAACGGTTGCCCGGCGATGCTCTTGGGCAAGCACCTGCAAGGCGTCCTGTACCTCTTCCTGCCGCACCTGAAGCTGAAACTTGGGCGCGCAACCGCCACTGGCGCAACCACCGCCTTCCTTGCTGATCATGGCGCCGATCTGTTCCGCCTCCAGCAAATCCTTAAGATGCTTAAGGTCGTTCAGGGGGGCCTGGGAAATGACGACCAGATGGTCATCGGGGGTCAACGCCCCTTTCCGGTTCTGACGAGAAGCGCCTCCAGCCGCACTGGCTGCCAGTTCCGCCCCCCAGACAAGTGGAATTGCACAGGTTGCACACTGCTCAATCTCAGACCGGTACTCGTCGCGGCACTTGGGGCAATATTTCAAGTCGTGTTCAATCATGATGGCCTCGTTAATCTACATTCTCGCCTTTGGATGGGCCCGGTCGTAGACCTCGTTCAGATGATCCATGTTCAGATGGGTATAACGTTGGGTGGTTGACAGGCTGACATGCCCCAGCAATTCCTGCACCGTCCGCAGATCCGCCCCCATTTCCAGCAGATGGGTGGCAAAGGAATGCCGCAGGGCATGGGGCGTTACTCGGGCGGCGATTCCGGCTCGCAGGGCATAGAGCTTCACCAGCCGTTCGATGCTTCGGGTGGTGAGCCGCAGGCCCCGGTGATTCAAAAAAACCGCCTTGTTTTCCGGCGCGTCCCCGCGGGCGATTCGTTCTCGGATCAACAAAGTCCGCTGGGGAAGATATTGACTCAGGGCTTCCAGGGCCGGAGAGCCCACCGGCACCAACCTTTCCCGATTGCCCTTGCCTGTAACCCGGAGCATGCCCTCTTCCGTGTCAAGGCGCTCCAAATCGAGGGCCGCAAGCTCGGCAACCCGCAGCCCCGTGGAATAGAGAATCTCAAGAATCGCCCGGTCGCGGGCGGCAAAGGCATCCCCAACGCCGGGCATCTCCAGCAGGGTAAAGACCTCGTCCACCGTGAGAAAAACAGGCATGTGCTTTTCCTGTTTCGGCGTGGCAATGGACGCGACAGGGTCATGCGTTATAATCCCCTCACGGAGAAGGTGGCGGAAAAAAGTGCGCAGCGCGGAAAGCTTCCTGGCCACGGAGCTGCCTTTGTTTTTACCGTTCAGGGCATAGACATAGGAACGGATGGCACGGGCCTCGACCTGGCGGACATCTTGTGCGTGATCGACAAACGATGCAAATTCAGCAAGATCCATCCCATAGCTTTCAACGGTCTTGAGGGAATAGCCCTTTTCCACGGAAAGCCAACGATTGAATTGAGGGAGAAGATTGTGCAGGGAGTATGGCATGAAGGTCTTTCTTCAAAAAAAGCGTTTTACCCACGCGGGCATGATCATGCGATGCCCCGTCAACCTACCATACTCATGTTTTTTTGGAAAGACATTGCCCAGAACCGCAACTTCATTTATTTTAAACAATTCTATTCATAACTTGCCGACAGACGGGGACCATTCTTTTTGAAAATCCCCGGGAGGGATCATGTCCAAAAAATCTTTTGAAGAAGCCCTTGAGTCCCTTGAGCAGATCACCCGAGAGCTGGAAAATGGCGACTTGAGCCTGGAGAAATCCCTGAAAAAGTTTGACGAGGGAATCAAACTGGCCGAGCTGTGCAACCACAAACTGGAGGAAGCGCAGCAAAAAGTCGATCTCCTTTTGAAAAAAGACGGCAAGCTCATCAGCGTTCCTTTTATTGCCTCTAGCGCGGCTCCTGATGAAAACGACGCCTAAGCCCTGTCTCACTCGCGACCACCGAGATTTTTTTATCCATGGAAATTAAAAAATACCTGACTCAACAATGCACGGTTGTCGAACAAGCCCTGGCGCGCTATATGCTCACCGAAGAGGGGCCGCTCGCCAACCATATCAAGGCCATGCGTTACAGCCTTTTTGCCGGGGGCAAAAGAATCCGCCCCATCTTGGCCCTGGCTGGGGCAGAGGCCTTGCACGCCACCACCGACCATCTGTTACCCGTAGCCTGCGCCCTGGAATGCATTCACACCTATTCCCTGATCCATGACGATCTTCCAGCCATGGACAATGACGATCTCCGCCGTGGCAAACCTACCTGTCATGTGGTATTTGGTGAAGCAGAAGCCATTCTGGCCGGAGACGGGCTGCTCAGTTTCGCCTTTGAGCTGCTGAGCCACCCCGATGCGCAACAGGGCATGACCCCGGACGCCCAGCTGCGGATGATCAGCATCATTGCAAAAACCATCGGCCCGGTGGGCATGGTCGGCGGCCAATCCCTCGACCTTGCCGCCGAAGGCCAGGCGATCTCCTTTGAGCACCTGAGGCTGATCCATGGCTACAAAACAGGCGCCCTTATTACCGCTTCCGTGCAGGCCGGGGCGATCTTCGGCAAGGCCGACGAGACACAGTTTGCGGCTTTAAGCCAATACGGCGCACAGATCGGCCTGGCCTTCCAGATAATTGACGATCTGCTGGATGTTGAGGGAACCACGGAAGATCTCGGCAAGACTGCCGGAGCCGATGCCCAGCGGAACAAGGCAACCTACCCTGCCTTTTTCGGCGTTGCCAAAACAAAGGTTCTGGCCAAAGAGGCTGTTGACGCGGCCTTGACCGCCCTGGATTTTTTTGACGCTAAAGCCGAGCCGCTCCGCGCCCTGGCCCGGTATATTTACGAACGGAACAACTAACCGGTAACCGGTCGGCAGCACCGCATCCGCTTTGTCATCGGCCCGATCCGCATACCGCGTGTATAGCGGACAGACCTCTTTTTCGGCACTGCTGCCGACGATTGACCCGCCGCATCTGCGATGCTGCCGACCGGTTACACTTCCGGGCCCGCCGGAATTTTAGTGCTTCGAATGAACGATTACAACTAACCGGACACCCATCAGGGTAAAACCCGGAGGAAAAGGCCACAATGAGCCATACCCCATTGCTAGACACCATCAATTCCCCGATTGACCTCAGGAAGCTCACTGTGGAACAACTCGGGACGCTGGCTGCGGAAATCAGAGAGACGATCATCCAGACTGTTTCTCAGACAGGCGGACACCTGGCGCCCAGCCTGGGGGTGGTCGAACTCACCTTGGCCATCCACTATGTTTTCGATACCCCGGAAGACAAGGTGGTCTGGGACGTTGGCCATCAAAGCTATACCCACAAGCTGATCACCGGTCGTAGAGACCAGTTCCATACCCTACGCCAGTACCAGGGGATCAGCGGCTTTCCCAAAAGGGCGGAAAGCCCCTATGACGCCTTTGATACCGGCCATAGCAGCACCTCGATCTCGGCCAGTCTGGGCATTGCCACGGCCAAAGATTTGAAAGGCGACCCGCACAAAAGCATCGCCGTAATCGGCGACGGCTCCATGACCGGCGGCATGGCCTTTGAGGCCCTCAATCAGGCCGGACATCTCCACAAGGATATGATCGTTATCCTCAATGACAACGAGATGTCCATTTCCCCCAATGTGGGGGCGCTTTCCAGTTTCCTGAGCAGGAAATTGACCAGCAAAACCGCAGTGCGCGTCAAGAAGGAGATGGAACATTTCCTCAAGTCCTTTTCCAACGTGGGTGAGAACATTCTCTCTGTGCTTAAAAAAAGCGAGGAGAGCTTCAAGGGCTTCTTTACGCCCGGCATGCTTTTTGAGGCCCTCAAATTTGAATACATAGGCCCCATCCCCGGCCACAAGCTGGAAAACCTCATTGAGACCCTGCGCAATGTCCGCGATTTCAGCACCGGCCCAACCCTCATCCATGTGCTGACCACCAAGGGCAAGGGCTACGAACCGGCGGAAAAAAATCCAGGCGATTTTCACGGTGTTGGTCCGTTTTGCATCGACACCGGCCTGCCCCTGCCCACCCCTCCTGCCCCGCCCAGCTACACCAAGGTCTTTGGCGAAACACTGCTGCAAATCGCGGAACAGGACCCACGCGTGGTCGCCATCACAGCCGCCATGCCGGTTGGCACAGGGTTAAACGATTTCTCCCAACGGTTTCCTGATCGTTTTTTTGACGTGGGAATTGCCGAACAGCATGCTGTGACCTATGCGGCAGGCATGGCAACGGAAGGATTATTGCCGGTGGTGGCCATTTACTCCACCTTTTTCCAGCGCGCCCTTGACCAGATAATCCACGATGTCTGCCTGCCCAATCTGCCCGTGACCCTGGCCATTGACCGGGGCGGCCTGGTCGGGGATGACGGCCCGACCCACCATGGCGTGTTTGACCTTTCCTTCCTGCGCTTCATCCCCAATCTGGTGATCATGGCCCCAAAAGATGAAAACGAACTGCGGCACATGCTCCACACAGCCATCCTGCATCCAGGCCCCGCAGCAGTGCGCTATCCACGCGGCAACGGAGAAGGCGTTGCCATGGACGATATCCTACAGCGCATCCCTCTGGGAACAGGCGAGCTTCTCCGGGAAGGAAAGGACATCCTTTTGCTCCCCGTAGGCAACAGGGTTTCTGCTGCCCTGGAAGCGGCAACTGGCCTAAAAAAACTCGGGTTGGAGGCAGCGGTGATCAACCCGCGCTTTGTCAGACCTCTGGACGATGCGCTGATTTGTGCGTGGGCCAGCCGGACTGGCAGGGTGATAACCATTGAGGACAACGTGAAGAAGGGCGGCTTTGGCAGCGCCATTCTTGAGCTTTTTGCCCAGAAAAATCTCTGGGGCATTCAAACAAAGGTGCTGGGCCTGCCGGATAAATTCATGGAACACGGCACCCAGGCCCAGCTTCGCCATAAAGGAAATATCGATGTCCCGGCGATCATCGTCGAGGCTCTTGCCCTCTGCGGGAAGCAACGCCAGGCCGTTGCAACAAAATAATGTCGCCATCTGGATGACCAAAGCGGCAGCAGTGATAGCGCGGCGTAAAGAGCGGGAAGCAGCCGCCGCCTATGCTGCTCTTAACGGCGATGGGAGAGCACAGAAATTTCAATGGCGCCTAAGCTTCGTGTCCAAGCAGATCTTCCTGTTTCTCAATCTCCCTGAAAACCTGGGCCAATTGATTTTTGCTTTCCTCCGAGACACTAATAAACCTACAGGCCAGACGAATACGCCTTGGCGAGTAATCAGGATTCGATTCAGCCACAATGAGACGCCTGGTCACGGAATACAACCCGGCGACTTTCAGCGTTGCGCCATCAAGGTTAAACTCCATACTGATCATTGTAGGCATAAACCATTGTAACTGCGCAGGGGCATCGAGTTCGCACAGCATCCCACCCTCACTGAAATTGATGACCTCGGCGGGAAAACTGTTGCTCCCCTGAACCAGACTGGCGCGGGTGTCATGAAAACTGTAACGCCTGGTCGCTCGCATGGAGAAATGGGTGCAGGTTTTTATAATCAGTTCGCCAAGGGCGTTGGGCCCACAGGGAATGATGATATGTTCCTGGATACCATAGCGTTTAATCTCTTCAAAATAATCCTGCTTTTTGCTTGAGGTAAACAGGATAAAATTTGTTTTTTGTGCCTCTGGCATGGCAAGTCGTTTTTGGGCGAATTCGAGCCATTTTTTATCGGAGGATTCCCTGGAAAAAATTACCAGGTGGTAATGAGCGCCTTCGAGGAGTTCTCGTGCCTCCTTAGCATCCTGGGCCTCGGAGACAACTGCGTCATTTACCGTGGCCTGAATCATGGTCCGGATTATTCGCCGCATGCTGGCTGAGCTGTCCATGATAATAATATTCCTGGCCATAATTCACTCCTTGGAAAAATTGATACCCGTATGAAAAGCGAAAAACTCAGCCGATTTTTTCCTCATCCTCTTTCAGCAATGTAAACAATCCAGCCATCCCCAAGGTCACGCGCTGTTATTCCCTAGCGCATCGCCACATAAAAAATTATATACATAAATCAATCCGTATAACAGAAAATATTTTATTACGTATGTATCTTCACCCTGACTGCAACCAAAAGAAGATCCAATCCAAATCCGCCATTTCTCAAGTATGGACCTTTACCACCTACTTTTGCGAAGGCTTCGCCCTATTCAATCTTTCGCTCCGTTTCCACCGTATTCTTCCGGGACAATGGCGTAAACCTTGAAGGAATCTGCCTTACTCCCCTTTTCGGCTTGTCCTGAGCATTGAAATTCTTTCCATTTTCCATAATCGGCGCGATCCAAAATAGGCACAGGACTGATGAGTTTCGGCGGCCTGTAAGCGGGGCTATTGAGCGGCTTTCTCGCCGCATGGACGAGGATATGTTTATTTTTTCGGGATCAGCTTCCTGCTTTCGCTTCCCGCATGGTGTTGTTTTTTTCATTCCCCTGACAGAGACCCAATAAAAAGAGGCGCTACGGTAACCCCGCAGCGCCTCTTTTTATTGATAACTTCTAAAGAAATTTTATTTTTTCAAACGGCTATCAAGCTCCTTCTGAGCCTGATCACTGATATCAAGGGCATCATCAGCATAGAGTAATCCTGTTCGATTACGCAGACCCTTCATGGTATTCTCGAGAATCAGGGAATAGCCATTTTTCTTGCCGATCTCAGCGATAATATCATTAAGCTGTTTCAATATCGGCTCCATGTAACGTTTTTCCAGCTGCTGCATCTCAAGTTTCGCATCTTCGGTTTTCAGGCCATAGTCGCGAAGTTTCTTCTGGTAGTCACGCTCTTTCTCTGCGCGAACCTCTTCGCTCCAGGCAGAACCTTTCTTTTCAATATCATTTTTCATGGCGGTGAGGGCATCTTCATCCGCCTTGAACTTTGCTTGAAATTTGTCAACTTCCGCCTGCAAAACTTTTTGAGCATCCAGCGCCGCTTTGGAGTTACCAAGAATTTTCTGGATACTGATGGTGGCGATCTTCCCACGTTCCGGGGCCGCAAGGGCAAGCACCGAGGAGGCACACAACGCCACACACACAAAAAACAGTCCCCTAAGGAATTTCATCTTCATACATATCTCCGGTTTGTTATCAGCAGAAAATTTTCAGGTATCACTCCATAACCCGCAGTAGTACACAACAAAAAAAAGAGATGGGAACATAACTATGCTCCCATCTCAGATTGTAACAATTTTCTTAGAAAAGAAGCTTACTTGACGATAACAAAGTCGTCACGACGATTCTGTGACCAAGCCATTTCATCATGACCAAGGTTGAGGGGCTTTTCCTCGCCAAAGCTAAGGGTGTCAATCCGGCTTTCCGCAACGCCCATATTGACAAGATATTTCACGGCAGTCACGGCGCGTCTCTCGCCGAGGGCCATATTGTACTCGTTGGTGCCACGCTCATCGGTGTTGCCTTCCACCCGAACACGGGCTTTTGCTGAACCATTCAGGAGATCGCCATTTTTCTTGATACGATCCTTCTGATCTGCCCTGATCTCGGACTTGTCAAAGTCAAAATAGATGGGCAGCATCGGAGCGGTGGTCCGTCCTTCCAGAACCGCACCACTGTCGCCACCAATCCACTTTGAAGCAAGAGACTCTTCTTGGCCCACAGCAGGAGCCGTGCCACCAGCCATGTCCTTATCGCTCTGCACCTTTTGCTTGGCGCAACCACCAGCCATAAGGGAAAGGGAAACAACAACACATGCCATTGCCAGATACTGCAGAATTCCTTTTTTCATTTCTCTCCTTCCTCCTGATACATCTAGTAACAGATTTTTATATGAAAACAACCCCTTATACAATTAAGTATAATTCAACAATTATGAAGATCATACAGAACTCTTTGTTAAATTTCAACGTGTTTTTTTATATGTTTTTTCGCGTCGCGAAAGGCTGCAACACAGGGACCTCCCGCCTTTCCGACCCCAGAAAAAAGCTTCAGCAAAGCCTGCCGACATAATTCGCTTGCATGGCCGAGAGAACACGTTATATCATAAAATTTCATCAAACGATGCAAAGTTATCGTTTTTTTGACTTTCTGTTCTTCTGTGCATTCAACGCCAAAAAATTCTCAAACCCATTATTCCCCAAAAAGAGCCCTCGTTGACCGATGAAATCTTCTCGCCCCTCGCCCAACAAACTCAATCCCAAAGAAGCAAAGGCGGCCCCGACTTTGCCAGACGGCAAGCATCGTCTCCGCGACATGCTCGCCACAAACAGGTTCGGTACTTTTTTCGGTGTATCCCAAAAGGTTCTTGACTCAACTTGGCAGGCCCTCACCTCCCCGACCGGCGAATCCGTCACCTACATCTCCATGGAAATAGGGGCGGATTTGGATGTTTTTCATCCGGTGCGCAACAAACTCCTTCAACTTGAAATAACAGAACATCCGGACGAATCCATCAACCGTTTTCTGCAGTTGTTCTTGCATGGTCCAGTCAAGATCCCCAACTACAGCGGCGGTCTCGGCATCCTTGCCGGAGACACCCTGAAAAGTTTCGCGGACTGCAAAATTCCAGTGGTCGGGATTTCCCTGCTGTACCGGAAAGGATATTTTTCCCAGATGGTCGATTCAAAAATCGGGCAGGTGGCCTGGGCCTCCCAATGGGAACCGGAAAATACTCCGGGACTGTATCTGCTGCACAACCCGGAATCCCCCACGCAACCTCTCACCATCGAGGTGCCTTTTTATGATCTTCAGGGAGTGCAATCCGTGGCCCATGCCCACTTATGGCTCAAGATGGAAATAGGCGAGGGACTCGACTCCTTTGTACCGGAAATTCTTCTTGATTATCAGACGCCGCAGTCCTCCCCCTGGATTCGGGATGCCGCGCAACACCTGTACGACAGCAGCTCCGAAAGGGTAAAAGCAACTCAGCGCCGACTCCTGGGCACCGGCGTTATCCCGGTCATGGAAGCCCTGGGCCTCACTTCCCGCACCATTCACTTAAACGAACAGCACGGTGTGAGTGTGGTTCTCGCCTTGATCACCCAGCTCATCCAGAAAAAACATGGCGCCCAGTATGAAAAAAAGACCACGGATCACGATATCCTCTCTGCCGCAGCAGAAATCGCCAAACGCCTTGTCTTTACCATCCACACCCCGGTCATGGCCGGACATGACCGCTTCAACATTTCCGTATATGAAGACTTGATCAACCCGTTCTGCAAGCGCATCCTGAATCTCCTGGCCCTGGACGAGCACAACTCATCCGTCTACAACTTCACTGCCATGGCCATGAGGCTCAATCGGGCCACCAACAGCGTGAGCCGTCTCCACAAGGAGGTAACCCAGAAGCAATTCCCGCAATATGCCAACAAAATCACGGCGATCACCAACGGGGTGCATCATCTCACTTGGACCAGCGATGCCAAGGCAGAACTGTACGACACCTTTCCCGAACTGCATAATTGGCGAAGAGATCCCAGCGTTTTTGCCGGGGCGGAGGCCCTGCACCAAAACAACAAGTTCCGCACCTATTTTGAGCAGGCCTGGCGCACGGACACAAAAATCCTGGTGGATTATGTAAACCAAATGCTCATCACCCATCGCAACCAGCGCCTTGCGACCTGGATTGACCCACCCAATTATCTTTCCTATCGCAGCGAAGGGGAAGTGCCCCTTGAGCACACGACCTTCACCCTGGGTTTTGCCCGACGCTTTTCCACCTACAAACGGGCGGACCTGATCTTTGAAAATCTGGACCGGCTGGCGGCAATGATTAAGGAAAACAACTGGCCGGTGAATTTCATCTATGCGGGCAAGGCCCATCCCTCAGACGAGCCTGGACAGGACTTAATCAGAAATATCCTGGCTGTTCAGGAAGAGCTGTATCTGAAAAGCAATGGCTTGGCCAAACTGGTCTTCATTCCTGGTTACGACATGCACCTCGCCAAAATGATGGTGGCAGGCTCCCACGCCTGGCTAAACAGTCCCAAACGCCCCCTGGAAGCCAGCGGCACCAGCGGAATGAAGGCCGCCATGAATGGCGTACCCAACGTCAGCATCATGGATGGCTGGTGGGTTGAAGGCTATCACGAAGGCAGGACCGGCTGGAAATTCGGCTATGAAGAGTCCGTTTCCTCGGAACATTTCAGCGAGCAGCCCTCATCCCTTCTCTACAATGAAGACTCGACCTCGTTCTATACAGTCTTTCCGGAAATGCTGCGGCTGTTTTACGATCCAGCCCTGCATGCCCAGTATATCGATAAATGCATCGCCAACCTCACCCTCAACTGCCCTATATTCAACACCCACCGTATGGCAGCAGAATATGTCGCCCGCTATCACCTTGATCTTGCTCCGGAAGTGCAGCGGGAAATGAAAAAATTTCGCGAGCTTTATTGCAGCGACCCCTCTTTCTAAGGGAATGCACTGACAGGACTCCATCAGCGTTAAGAAACCGCGGCATCTTCCCTTCTCTCCGAAAAAAACACAAACAAAAAGGGCCATGGTTTACTGCAAACCATGGCCCCAACTCCAACTGAATTCCCGGCAGAACTTATTTTTTCGCCTGGGGGCTCAGAATCTTGATGGTCGCCTTGCCTTTGGCCTCTGCAACAAAGGCCTCTATATTGGCTGTGATCTTTTCCTGAGTTAGATAAGCGGTAATCTTGGCCTTAGCCTCATCAAAGCTCACCGTCTTGGCAGGCTTTTTCTCTTCAAGCTTGATCAGGTGATAGCCGAATTCCGTCTCTACGATGTCACTGATGTCGCCGGGCATCATTTTAAATACTGCCTGGTCAAAAGGTTTCACCATCTGGCCTCTGGGGAAAAAGCCGAGATCTCCGCCCCGCTCCTTGCTGGGACAATCTGAATACTGCTTGGCCAAATCGGCAAAATCAGCGCCGTCCTTCAATTGTTTTTTGATCTGAACAAGTTTTGCCCGCTTGCGATCCTTATCCGCCTTGGGCTCCGTTTCCTTTGCCGTAATAAGGATATGGCGGGCATGGGCCATTTCCGGCAGGGCAAATTTATCCTGATTGCTATTGTAGAAATCCTTGGCTTCCTGCTCAGTCACCTGGACCTTGCCCTTGAATTTGGTGTCGATGAATTTCTGGATGACCAGGTTTTTGCCAATCTGCTTGCGCAACTCAGCCTCAGTGATGCCTGCACCGCTGAGGGCCTTGGCAAAGGCCTTGTCATCGGCAAAACCTTTTTTGTATCCCTTCAGCTCGTTATCAATGTCGGCACTGTTGACGGAAACTCCGGCTTTCTTGCTCTCCTGACTCAACAGTTCGAGCTTGATCATCTTTTCGAGAACGGATTCACGGAGCGAGGCCATCTCTGCATCGCTGGGCTTGCGGCCCTGCTCCTGAAAACGGCTCAGAATCCCCTTCATCTCTCCCTGCACGGCTGCGGCAACAATGGGCTCACCATTAACAAGGACCGCCACTTCCTCCGCTTTTTTTTCCGGCTTGGACCAGCCGCTGGTTGCAAAGACAACGGTAGCCCCGAGGGCGAACGATACAAGAACGGCTTTATGAAATTTTCCAAATTGCATGACAGTTCCTTTTATTATGAGTTTTTCTGGTCAAACGACTAACGAAAGCCAGGTTGCAACAAACAAGGTAAGACTGATAAGACCATTCATGGCAAAAAACGAAAGCTGAATCCGGGACAAATCCTTCGGGTTGACGGCGATATGCTGATAAAAAAGGGCTCCGGCCGTGAGAGCAATTCCCAGGTAATAATACACATTCAGCCCCGACACTATACCCGTGAGAACAAACAAAAGAAAGGCCAGAGCATGAAAAAAAACCGCAAGCTTGAAAGCATTTTCCCGGCCAAAACGTGAAGGCAACGAATGAAGCCCGGCTTGCCTATCAAAATCAGCATCAAGACAAGCATATACCGTATCAAACCCTGCGACCCAGAAAAGCACTCCCAGTGAAAGGACAACGGGGAAATCAAAAAGGTTCCCTTTAACTGCAACCCAGCCGCCCAGGGGCGAAAAAGCCAGGGCAACGCCGAGAACCACATGGCAGAGCCAGGTGAAACGTTTAGTCAGGGAATAGAGGAAAGTAAGCCCCAGTGCAAAGGGCGACAGCTTCAGGGTAAGAGGGTTGAGCTGATAACAAGCGAAAAAATACAGCAGGGTGAAAGACAAAACCATGGCCCAGGCTTCCACCAGCCGCACCGCCCCAGCCGGAATAGCCCGATCGGCGGTGCGGGGGTTGGCGGCGTCGAACTTCCGGTCGGCGATGCGGTTAAAGCCCATGGCCGCGGTTCGGGCTCCAACCATGGCCAGAATGATCCAGCCAAAGGTGGCTGCCTCGGGAACTCCACGTTTCGCCAAAAACGCTCCGATCAGGGCAAAGGGCAGGGCAAAAATGGTATGCCCAAACTTGATCATCTCAAGCAGGGCCTTCACTTTCCGCAACATCATTAGCCCTCTTTGGCAATACAACGATTACACCCCGTTATCATGCCTTTTCCTCCGGGACAACACCTTGCCATTTAGGTAAACCCTCAACCTCGATTCCAAGTAATCCCGCCACCCGGCCCGCAAAATGACGGGCCATCTCTTCGATGCTCTGCGGTCGATGATACAGAGCGGGCATGGGCGGACAGATAATAGCCCCCGCCTCATGCGCCTTCAACATATTGGTGAGGTGGGTTCTGTTCAATGGCGTTTCCCGAACCGCCAGCACCAAGGGCCGCCGCTCCTTGAGCATGACATCCGCAGCCCGGTGGATCAAGTTCCCGCAAATACCGTTGGCAATTGCGGCGAGGCTCCCCATGGTGCAGGGCAGGACCGCCATGCCACTAAAATCGCTGGAGCCGCTGGACATGGGTGCGGCAAAGTCGTGGACATCATGCCACTTTGCCACATATGGGTCCAGGTCCGCGCGGGACAGGCCGAGTTCCAATTCCAGCACCTGTGCTCCAGACTCGGACAAAAGTCCATGCACCTCGACCTCAAGGCCCTGACAAATCTTGAGAAACTCCAGGGCATACACCGCTCCGGTGGCTCCGGTTATGGCCAGGACGATTTTTCTCATTTCACCCCCACATAGACCGTCACCACCCCGAAGGTCAGCGGTCGGTGATAGGTTCTGGCAAACCCGGCCTGACGCATCATGGCCAGCAGCTCTTCGGGCGCATAAAATTCCGCGATGGAGCTGGCCAGATACTCATAAGCCTCCGTGTCGCCGGAAACAAGCCCGGCAATCTTCGGCAACACCCGGTTGAGATAAAAATTATAGAGCGGCTTGACCACCGGATTCTGAGGTCTTGAAAATTCGAGGATCAGCAGCTTGCCGCCGGGTTTCAGCACCCGGTGCATCTCATTCAAGCCCTGCTGGGTTCTCGCCAGATTCCTGACCCCGAAGGCCACGGTGACTCCCCAAACCGTAGCGGTTTTCACGGGAATCTGCTCGCCGTCGCCGCACACCGGCCCTATCCGCGCTTTCCGGTCATCGACGGGAAGATGCTGCATCCCGGCCCGCAGCATGTCTTCACAAAAATCCACGGCCAGCACCTGGCGTTGCTTGGCCTGCCGGGTCAACTCCAAGGACAGGGGCAAGGTTCCGGCGCAGAGGTCGAGCACCACGCCCTTGGGGAACTCCTTCAACTCCCGGGTGGTGACCCAGCGCCAATAGCGGTCAATCTGGAAGCTCAACACCGAATTGAGAAAATCGTATTTCCCGCTGATCGAGGAGAACTTTTCCTGAACAAATTTTTTCTTTTCGTCTGGATTCTTCATATGCTTAGTGTTTTCCACACACCTTGAGGGGAAGCGCCGCGGCAGGAACCTCGCCGCGCGCTATAAGATACTCGAAAAATTTGGCCAGCGCCTCCTGCTTTTCCGGACTCAAGTCATATTCAATGCCTTGGAGATACCGGTAACAGGCCTCCGTGTCCATGGGAACCCGCGAGGCCACCGTGGCGCTGATCTCACGCAGCCGTTCCTTGCCCTGCCGCAGGCAACGATGCAACTCCTGGTAAATGGCCAGAACCGTATCCGGCTGATCGCGGCAAAAATCCTCGCGCACGGCCCAGACCGCAAAAACAAAGGGCAGACCGGTTCTGGCCTGCCACGCCTCCCCAAGATCCAACCGATGGGGATATCTTCCTGCCACAGCCAGTCGCAATGCCTCATCGCCGATGGCCAGAACCGCCGCAGGCCTTTCCATGCCTGTGCCGACCTCCGCAGCCGAACCGAGACGGTATCGGGGTCGAAGCTGATAAAATTCCTCAAGAATGATCTTTACCAGACTCACCGAGGTCTGGGACTGGGAGCTGAGCAAAATCAACTGGCTGTCCAGGCTTGCAATGGGCAGTTCCGAAAAAAGAAAAACGCTGCCCACCGTGCCGGTGGCCGAAATGGACAAATCGCTCATTATTCGGTACTGGTCGGGATGCAGGGCATACTCATGGGACGAGACAAAGCCGAGATCAAGCCGGTTTTCATGGAGCATGCGGTTGAGCACAGCGGGCGATGCCTCGGTGACCTGCCAGTCCGCGCGATGCACGGTTTGCCGCCACACCTCATACAAGGGCGCGGTGTTGATGTAATTCACCATCCCGATTCTGACTGTGATTTTCATTCGCTTACTCAAGCCACTCCAGGCTGATATCCGCACCCGCAGAAGTCAAAAACTCAAGGACCTCTGCCTCGTTCTTCGCTGGGCAGCGCACCGCCAGCAGCGAAGAAGAAACCCCAGGGGCGATGGCGCCGATCCTGCTTTCAATCCCGAGAAGATGCGCGCCATTGCCCGAAGCCATGGCAAAAACCGCCTCGGGCGGGAGCCCCGGATGGTCTTCCCGCAATACCTGCATTTCCCGCCACAGGCTCAAGTGGGGATTGCTGGCCAAACTGTCCGTGCCCAGGACCAGCGGGATGCCATGGGCGAGCATCTTTTGCACCGGCGCAGTCCCCACCCCCATAAACCGGTTGCTGCCGGGACATAAGCACACCGCGGTCCCACGGGCGGCCAAAAGGGAAAGCTCTTCATCCTCCACATGGACGCCATGGACACAGAGGGTGTGCCGATCAAGCACGCCCAAGGCATCCAGATAGCGAACCGCGCCCATGCCGGGCACGGGAAAGGATTCCAACGACAAGCCCCGCTCCCCGAGAAAATCAGCAAATGCCCCGCCGCCGGTGCGCAAAAATTCGATCTCCTGGGCAGACTCGGCCACGTGCATGGGAAACAGAGTGCTGCCTGCCCGTTTTTTCAAGGCCCGGATCAACGCCGGCCCAGTCGAATACGGGGCATGGGCGGTGCAACGGACATCGGCATCGATCCCGGCCAAGGCGGTCAGGGCCGCCTTTTCGGATTCGCCGCACAGTCCAAGCAGCTCAAGAAAAAAAAGCACCTCCGTTTTGAAACCGCCGCCAATCAGGCCGCTTTCCTCCCGGTTGCCGATATCGGCTACAGCCCGGCAACCTCCGGCGTAGAGCCGCGCCAGAGCCATGAGCGAGGCATCGTTTTGCGCAGCCACATCCACATCCCCATGGGCAGCCCGGGCGGCGAGCAAGCCCCTGATCCAGCCGGTCATGTCGCCAGGCGCTGGGCAATCCCCATTCAGAGCCGCCAGATATGAGAGTTCGAGATGGGCATGGCAGTTGACCAGGGCCGGAGTAATAACATGGCCCTCATAATTTTCCACCTGGGCATCAACGTCCTTCAGGTCGGCATACGAGCCCACCACCGCAACCCGCCCGTCTTCGGTGAGCACCGCTCCGTCGGCGATGACCGGGCCATTGCCCGTCACCACAAAGGGTGCCCGATAGAGATACCGAGGATATTCCTGCATCTTACACCAGAGAGTAATCCATTCTGCGCTGTCTGGGCACACAGCCAGCGCCTTCAACCAACCCGCGAATCTCCTGTTCGGAGAGACGGAACCCCACCCCGGCCGCAGCCACAACGTTTTCCTCGATCATGGTGCTGCCGAAGTCATTGGCCCCGAAAAAGAGGGAGAGCTGGGCGATCTTGGGTCCCTGGGTCACCCAGGATGCCTGGATATTATCGATGTTGTCGAGAAAAATCCGAGAAAGCGCCAGCATCTTGAGGTAACCAAAAGCGGTGGTCTTGGGGAGATGGGAAAGCGCCGTGTTGTCGGGCTGAAAGGGCCAAGGGATGAAGGCGGTGAAACCGCCGGTCTTGTCTTGCAGCTCGCGCACCCTGGCAAGATGTTCGATGCGTTCAGCCAGGGTTTCAAGATGCCCAAACATCATGGTCGCGGTGGTGCGCATCCCAAGGCTGTGCGCCTCTTCCATGACCCCGAGCCAGGCATCGGTTAAGCATTTGCGCGGCGCGGTTTCCTGCCGCACCCGGTCGCAGAGGATCTCAGCCCCGCCGCCGGGGATGGAATCAAGCCCGGCTCGTTGCAGACGGATCAACACCTCCCGCACCGGCAGGCCGGAAAGGGTGGCAAAATGGCAGACCTCGGGCGGAGAAAACCCGTGGATATGGATGCCGTGGCCCTTGATGAAGCCAAGCATCTCCTCGTAGAACTCCAGGGGCTTGTCCGGGTGAAGCCCGCCCTGCAAGAGGATCTGGGTGCCGCCCAGGGCCTTGGTTTCCTCGATCTTTTCACCCAACTCGGCAAAGGAGAGCACTGAGCCGTCCGGGTCTTCCGGGGCTTTGAAAAACGCGCAGAACTTGCAGGCGGAAATGCAGATATCGGTGTAGTTGATGTTACGGTCGATCACATAGGTGACCACCGGTTCCGGGTGCTTTTGCCTGCGGATGGCGTTGGCCAGAAAGCCCAGTTGGTAGAGATCGGCGTGTTCCAAAAGCGCCAAGCCTTCGTTAATTGTAATCCGCTCGCCCGCCAGGGCCTTTTCCGTGATCCGCTGCATGTCCATTGCTCAGCACTCTTTAATGACGTTGTACAGGGTGTCCCGCTCCACCGGCTGCCGCCCGGCATCCCGGATCAACCGGATCAACTCGGTATCGGCCATGACCCCGCCGGACTCCCCGCCCGCCATGTGGGTGATCAGTTCCTCCTTGACCGTGCCGTCCACATCGTCGGCGCCGAATGAGAGCGCAACCTGGGCAAGCTTGGGGCCGATCATTACCCAGTAGGCCTTAATGTGCGGGAAGTTGTCGAGAAAGCAGCGGGCCACCGCGATATTCTTGAGATCGTCGAGGCCGCTGGTCTTGGCCAGTTCATGCATCTCGGTGTTCTTGGGGTGGAAGGCCAGGGGGATGAAGGTGAGAAAGCCGCCGGTTTCGTCCTGTGCCGCACGGAGGGCCGCCAAATGCTCGACCCGTTCCTCCATGGTTTCGATGTGCCCGTAAAGCATGGTGGCGTTGCTCTTGAGCCCGATGCGATGGGCGGCCTTGGCAACCTCAAGCCAGCCCTCGCCGGAAAGCTTTTTCTCGCAGGTGCGCTGCCTGATCCGGGGGCTAAACACCTCGGCCCCGCCGCCGGGGATCGAGCCAAGCCCGGCGGCAACCAATTCCTTGAGGGTCTCGGTCACGGATTTTCCGGCAAGCTCTGCCAGATGGGCAATCTCCACGCAGGTAAAGGCCTGGATGTGGATCTCGGGCCGCACCTCTTTAATCCCGCGCAGCATATCCAGATAGTACTGGTAGGGCAGATCCGGGTGAATCCCGCCCACCACATGCACCTCGGTGATAGGCTCGGCCAGCCGCTCCCGCACCTTGGCCTTGACCTGCTCCACCGTCATTTCATAGGCCTGGGGCGATTCCTTGTCCTTGCCGAAGGCGCAGAACTTGCAAAGATTGGTGCAGATATTCGAGTAATTGATGTGCTGATTGTAGATAAAATAGGCGCGGTCGCCGTTGAGCCGCTCCCGCACAACGTTTGCCAGATAGCCGAGCGCCAGGATGTCATTCGTCTTATACAACCGGATGCCGTCCACAACGCTCAACCGTTCCCCTGCCTTGACCTTCTCTAGGATATCTCCAAGTCCTGCCGCAACCACCATTTGTTCCATTACTTATCTCCTATACCTGACGGTTGCAAACCGGTGCGCAGCACCGCAACCATACTGTCAATCTCATCATGCAGCCGCCCGGCAGACATCCCGGCCAACGCCAGCCCGCCATCGAGATACGGCTGGGCATATCCTTGCAGAAAGCGATCCAACATCGCGTCCAGAATAAACACCACCTTGTGCGCCGGGATATCGCTGCGCAATATCCCCTGCCCCATGGCCCGATCCGCCAGCGGCCCGAAATATTCCAGGGAAAAGAGCCGAACCCTGGCTACCAGTTCCTCCCGGCGGGGCACATCGCGTTCGAACAGCACCTTAAGATACACCTGGAAATATTCCGGATGGTTATCAATAAAAGCTATTCCTGCCAGCAATACCTGCCTGGCCACGACAAAAAAATCATCCCGGACATTACCCGCGACCGAGGCCTTGACATACTGTTTTACCTGCTGGGTGAAATGATCGAACACGTGCAGAAACAGGGCTTCCTTGTTGTCAAAATACTGGTAGAGCGAGCCCTTGGATATCCCCAATCGTTTGACGATACTGTTGAGGCTTGCCCGCTGATAGCCGTGTTCGGCAAACTCGGCTACCGCCGCACGCACGATGCTTTCGCGCTTTTCCGGCGGCAGATTAACGAAGGTTGGTTTTGGCTGAGCAAGAAAGGTATCCATAATATGACCAGGTGGTCACATTATGAAAAATAGAAATTCTCTGCAAGATATTTTTAGAAACTTTCTAAATAATGAAGGAATAAATAGAAGAAACACGCTGGAAGGGCACAAATCAAAGTTCGTTCTTGTTAACCCATTGCAGGATGGTGTTGATCCCCTCCGCCGCAGAAACCTTGGGAAAATAGCCAAGATCGCGGTTGGCATTCTCGATGGAGAACCAGTGGGATTTCGCCAATTGTACGGCAAGGAAGCGCGTCATGCAGGGCTCCCGCTTGATCCGTGCAAGAGGAAAAGCCTTTTCCATAAACATCCCCATCAGATACGCCTTTTGGAAAGAGATACTTTCCTCGACAATGGGAATATCAAGCCGCCTTAAAAACTTGTTGAGCCAATTCCAGAGATTGACCGGCTCGCCCTGGGAAATAAAATAGGGCTTCCCCGCTCCGGATGCCGGGCCATGCAGATTTTTCGCCGCCAGGATAAAGGCATCCGCAGCATTGTCAATATAGGTGACATCAACAAGATTGTGGCCATCCCCGACCCGTTTCAACTGGCGGCATCTGGCCTGGCCCAGAAGACGGGGAATATGGTTGGTGTCTCCCGGCCCCCAGACGAGGTGAGGACGCAGGGCTATGGTTTTCAGGGCGTTGGAGTTGGACTCAAGGACCATTTTCTCGGCAATGGCCTTGCTCTGGGCGTAGTCACAGAGAAAATTTCGGGCGTAGGGAGTGCGTTCATTCACCCCGCACAGGTCGTCTTTCTGATAAACCACCCCGGGCGTACTGGCATAGACGAGAGCAGGGATATTATTTGCGCGACAGGCGTCCAAAACATTCTGGGTGCCGATGACATTGGTTCTGTAATACTCTTCTTTATCCCCCCAGATGCCGGTCTTGGAGGCAAGATGGAATACGGTGTCATACCCGGCCAACGAGTTTTTCAGAAAATCCGCATCGCCGATATCACCGGAAAGAAAGCGAACACCCAAACCCACTGCTTCGGGAAAAGCATTCCGTGCGACCACGGCTGTCTCAATGCCATCGTCCACAAGACGTTGGACCAGCGCCCTGCCGACAAAACCACTCCCGCCAAGCACCACAACACGCTGCATCCCCTCTCACCTTTTCGCAGAGATGAACACTGCCTCTACACGGCTTCCCAAACGCCCTTCATGCAACACATAAGGTGATATACCCATTATTTGCAAAGTGCAAATAAAATAATGCAGACAACTTGCTGTTTTTTAAATTCTTTTCCAGAAAACCATGGCACATCCCGGATCAATAACAAGACCTCAAGGCAATCTGTTTATCCTGACCATTGGGATAAACACCTCAATAATTCACCGACCATACAAATCCTCAAATCGCTCGATGTCATCCTCCCCCAGATAACTGCCGGTCTGGATCTCGATGATCTCAAGAGGAATGGTGCCGGGATTTTCCAGGCGGTGCTTTGCTCCAAGCGGGATATAGGTGGATTGATTCTCCGTTAAAATAATGGTCTGATCGCCATTGGTGATATGGGCCGTGCCCTTTACCACCACCCAGTGCTCGGCCCGATGAAAATGCCGTTGCAACGACAGTGTGGCGCCGGAATTCACCATGATCCGTTTCACCTGAAATCGCTCCCCGCTATCCACACATTCGTAAGAGCCCCAAGGACGGAAGACCTTCTTGTGCAGCCGGACCTCCTCCCGTTTCTCAAGCTTCAAACGTTTGACAATAGACTTCACCTCCTGGGTCCGGTCCCTTGAGGCGACCAGCAGCGCGTCCTTGGTCTCGACAATGATAAGATTACTGAGCCCGATTGCCCCGACAAGGCTGTCTCCGGCATGAATATAAGAACCGGTCACATCCTCGGCCAGAACATTGCCGATGAAGATATTGCTTTTCTCGTCCTGCTTGCCGATCTCCCAAAGGGCTTCCCAGGAGCCCACATCGCTCCAGGCACAATCCAGAGGCACCACCACTGTATCCCGAGCCCGCTCCATCACCGCATAGTCAACGGAGTTGGCGGGGCTTGCGGAAAAGGACACGGCATCAAGGCGGGTAAAATCCAGATCATGGGTGCGGGCGGCGTAAGCCCGCGCCACGAAATCGGCCATGACCGGTTCAAATTCCATAAGCGTCGCCAGGAATCCCGCCGCCTGAAAAAGAAACATGCCGCTGTTCCAGAGATAGCCATCTGCCAGATACTGCTTGGCGTTTTCAAGGGAAGGCTTTTCCACAAAACAGTCCACCGTAAAAACTGCCGACCCCTCCCCGCTGAGCGCAGCCCCTTTTTTGATGTAGCCATATCCGGTGTGCGGGCTCTGCGGAACAATACCAAAGGTGACAGGGCGCCCCATCTCGGCATAGATTGCCCCCCTGGCCACGGCTTCGGCAAAATTTCCCTCGTTGCCGATGACATGGTCTGCGGGCAGGACCAGGAGAACCGCTTCCTCGTCCTGCCGCCTCGCCTCCAGAGCCGCGACGGCAACCGCCGGGGCTGTATCCCGCCCCACAGGTTCGATGATGATCGTCGCCGTGCCGCCAATGGCGCGAACCTGCTCGGCCACCAGAAACCGATGCTCTTCCGTGCAAACGACAATGGGCGCGGCAACGCCCTTCAGGCCCTGGACCCGCAGCAGCGTATTCTGGAGCATGGTCTTGTCGTTGACCAGGGGAAGAAGCTGTTTGGGATGACACTCCCGGGACAAAGGCCACAACCGGGTGCCGGATCCTCCGGCAAGGATGACCGGAATAATGACCGCATGCTCTCTCTTCATGAAATTGGTTTCCCCTTCAGGGCTTGTTTGTTTGCGCAAGAATTTTCTCTTGAGTTTTTACTATGTTACACAATCGCATGTCAAGGGACCATGTGTAGACGTTTTCTCATTATCCCTTGACCACAGGTACGCCTTTGTGTAGTCCTGAAATAAGGAACATACTCCAGAACGAGGCACCCATGAGCGCGTCATCTAAAAACAATATCCACGCCGTGGCCCCGGAAATCGTCCTTGAATTCCTGGCCCACACCCTCCCCTTTAACGAACTCGATGCGGACACGCTGAGAAAACTGGCCACCAGCTGCCTCATCGATTTTTTTCCAAAAGGCACCGTCATCTTCAGACAAGACCAGACCCAGGTCCAACATTTTTATCTCATCCAGAAAGGCGGGGTCAAAATCTATCTCAAGGACGAAGAGGGAGCCGTAACCCTCAAGGATTTTCGCGGCGAAGGACAATATTTCGGCGCCCTACCCATTATCCAGGGGACCAACATGGCGAATCTCAACGTCGAAACCGTTGAGGACACCTTCTGTTTTCTCTTCCCACGAAAGGCATTTCTCGGCCTCATCCACTCATCCCCCAAGGTCACCCATTACTTTCTCCGCAGTATGTCCGAAAAACTGGTGAAAACCGCGTATGCCCAGCTGCGGCAGCATAAAATCGCCCCGCGCACCGAAAGCGCCCTGTTTCTTTTCTCAGCCCAGGTTGGCGATATCGTCAAGGGCGCCCCAAAAACCATTGCCGCGACAGACAGCGTCCAGATGGCCGCAGCCCGGATGACGGAGTTGCATATCGGCTCACTGCTGGTCCACAACCAGGAGAAAAAAATCGTCGGCATCATCACCGACAGGGATCTGCGCACCAAGGTGGTCGCAGCGGGACTCGACTACCAGACCCCGGTAAGCCAGATCATGGCAACGCCGCTCAAAACCATCCCCTCCCACCAGGTGTGCTTCGACGCCATGCTGCAAATGATGCGGCTCTCCATCCACCACTTGGCCGTGGAGCAGCAGGGAGCCATCATCGGGGTGATCACCACCCACGACATCATGCTCCTCCAGGGCACCTCCCCTCTCTATCTGTTCAGGGAAATCGGGGCGCAACGAACCATCGAAGGGCTCTACCCCCTGGCCAGAAAAGTCCCGGCGGTCATCCGCACCCTCATCGAGGAAGGAGCCAAGGCCAACAACATCACCCGGATGATCACGGTGCTCAACGACCACATCCTTGACCGGCTGCTCACCCTGCTTGTCGACGAACTCGGTCCTCCGCCCCTGCCCTTCTGCTGGCTGGTCATGGGCAGCGAGGGCCGCAGGGAACAGACCTTCATGACCGACCAGGACAACGCCCTGCTCTACGCCGAACCAGAAAGCCAGGCGCAGGCAGAGCTGGCTACGGCATATTTCAAAATTCTGGGAGAAAAAGCGATAGGGCATCTGATCGGCTGCGGATATCCTCCATGCCCTGGCGAGATCATGGCCTCCAACCCAAAATGGCGGCAGCCGATTGCAGGCTGGCGCGGATATTTTGATCACTGGCTGCACCGGCCCGAGCCGCTTGAAGTAATGCATTCCACCATTTTCTTTGATTTTCGAGCCGCATATGGCGACACGACCCTGGCGGAGAACCTCCGGCAATACCTGGTGCGTAACGTGCCGCAGCAGGAAATCTTTCTGCTGCACCTTGCCAAAAATGCCCTGGAGGCGCGCCCGCCGCTTTCTTTTTTCAGAAACCTCATCGTGGAAAAAGACGGGGAACACAAAAACTCCCTTGATCTCAAGACAAAAGGCCTTGTCCCTTTTGTCGATTTCGCCCGCCTCTTTGCCCTGAAACATGGAATCCCCGAAAACAACACCCTGGGCCGGCTGCAAATTCTCCACGAGGATGGTCATCTTTCCCATGAACTGTATAGCGAAACCGTGAAGGCCTATGAATTCCTCATGCAGTTGCGGCTTATCCACCAACTGCGAATGATTGAGCACAACCTGCCCCCGGACAACCACCTCAACCCCGCGGATCTCTCCGAGCTTGAAAAACAGACTCTCAAGGAGGCCTTTGAAGTGGTCCGCCGCCTGCAAAGCCATATTCGGCAGGAATACCGGCTGAGCGAGGGGTAGCGATGCCTCTCTTCTCCATCTCCAGGCTGTTCCGGCCTGCCCACCCCATATTCGCCGAGAACAAACGCTATTTCAAGGCCCTCGATCAGTTCCAGCCGGTGGAGGAATATGAGTTCGTGGTTTTAGACACCGAACTGACCGGACTCCATGAACGGCAGGACGAAATTGTTTCCATCGGCGCTGTCCGGATCAAACACATGCAAATCATGGCCGGAGAAACCTTTTACGCCCAGGTGAAGCCGGAAAAACCGCTGCCCAAAAACAGCACCCTGGTCCATCGCATCACCCCGCAGCAATTAGAGACTGCCCCGCCGCTTCACGAGGTGCTTCCCCGCTTCATCGACTATTGCGGCAAGTCCCTCCTGGTCGGCCATTTTGTGGATCTGGATATCGCCTTTCTGAACCGCGCCTGCAAGCGCCTCTTCGGCTCGCCCCTCCACAATCCCTGCGTCGATACCCTGCGGCTTGCCCAGATCCACATGGAACGCTTCGGAGTCCCTTACCGCAACAAGATCGACGGCGGCCATTCATACAACCTCACTGAACTCAGCCGTCAATACGGGCTGCCTGCCTTTGTTCCCCACGACGCATTACAGGATGCCCTGCAAACCGCCTATCTCTTTCTCTTTCTTATCAAAAAATTCCAGGGGGAAGGGTACCGCACCCTACGGGAAATCTTTCGGGCGGGCGAGGGTTCACGCTGGGCGCTGTAAATCGAGCCCTCACCTCCTCCCCCAGCAATGATTTTTGGCAACCCGTATGAAAAATTCCCAAAAAAGTTGACAGCCCCCAGCGCCCAGGGTATTTATACCTAATTTCGTTATGGTGCAGCCATGGCGAGCAAACAGAGCAACAAGCCGGAAATATTACTTTTTTAGGAATAAAATCCATCACGATGTCCGACAATCAACCAAAGGAGGCCGCAATGCAAAAAGACGTCCACAGTCTGCTCGAATCGAGTGAATTCAAATCCCTCGTGGCAAAACGGGCAAAGATCTCAATACTGCTGACGATCCTGCTCTTCCTCTCCTACTACGGCTTCGTTCTCCTGATCGGCTACAACAAGCCCTTTCTGGCCCAGAAGCTCGACGAGGCCACGGCAACCACCCTGGGGATTCCCTTGGCCATATCGGTCATCCTCGCCTCCTGGCTGCTCACCGTAATCTATGTTGTCTGGGCCAATGCCATTTACGACCCCGAGGTCAAAAGACTGCGGGCCAAACTGTTCGGAAAATAAAAACGTTTTTCCTTTTCTTTTACTATACATCCAAGGAGAATCCACCATGCCACCAGTAACCGAACAGGCGGCGGGCGCCATCCAGACCAGTCTGGGAACACCCACATTACCTGCCATTGTTTTCTTTCTGATCATCGTTGCTATCACCCTGGCGATCACCTATTGGGCCGCAAAACGCACCAAGACCACTAAGGAATTCTACGCCGCCGGGCGTAGCGTCAGCGCCTTTCAAAATGGCCTGGCCCTGTCGGGCGACTACATGTCAGCCGCCTCCTTCCTGGGCATCGCCGGGATGGTGGCCCTCAAGGGCTACGACGGCATGATCTACGCGGTGGGCTGGCTGGTGGGCTGGCCCGCGCTGATGTTCCTCATCGCCGAACCCCTGCGAAACTTAGGCAAATTCACCTTTGCCGATGTGGTCGCTTTCCGGCTCAAACAAACCCCGGTGCGCATCGCCTCGGCCATCGGCGGCATCCTCACCGTACTTTTCTACACCATTGCTCAAATGGTGGGTTCGGGCAGCCTGGTCAAGCTGATGTTCGGCATTCCTTACGAGTATGCAGAGATCATGGTGGGCGTCATCATGCTGGCCTATGTCCTCTTTGGCGGCATGCTGGCCACCACCTGGGTCCAGATCATCAAAGCGGTCATGCTGCTCTGCGGTGTATCGGTAATGATGCTCATGGTGCTGGCCAAGTTCAACTTCAACCCCGGAGACCTCTATGCCGCCGTGGCCACCCAGTATGGCCAGGCAGCGCTTGAGCCGGGCGGGCTGATCACCAGCCCCATCGACGCGATTTCCCTCGGCCTGGCCCTGATGTTCGGCCTGCTCGGCCTGCCCCATATTCTCCAGCGTTTCTTCACCGTGCCCGATGCCAAGGCCGCCCGGATATCCGTGCTCTTCGCCACCGGCTTCATCGGCTACTTCTACATCATCATCCCCATTGTCGGTTTCGGCGCCGCAGCCCTCATCGGCCGTGAAGTCATCGCCAATATCGACAAGGGCGGCAACATGGCTGCCCCGCTGCTGGCCGAGTTCCTCGGCGGCACTCCCTTTCTGGGCTTCATTGCCGCCGTAGCCTTCGCCACCATTCTCGCGGTTGTGGCAGGGCTCACCCTGGCAGCAGCCTCCTCCTTTTCCCATGACATCTACGTGCATGTCATCAAGAAGGGCAATGCCACCGAACAGGAAGAAGTACGGGCCAGCAAGATCGCCACCCTGCTGTTCGGCATTGTTGCTGTCGGGCTGGGCATTCTCTTCAAGGGACAGAACGTCGCCTTCATGGTGGGACTCGCCTTTGCCATCGCCTGCAGCGCCAACTTCCCTGCCCTGATCCTGTCGATCTTCTGGAAAAAATTCACCACCGCCGGCGCGGTCTGGGCCATCCTGACCGGCGCGTTCCTGGCCGTGGGCCTCATCATCATCAGCCCCACGGTCTGGGTGGATGTGTTCAAAAACCCCAAAGGCTCCGAGCTGTTTGCCCTGAAGAACCCGGCCATTGTCTCCATGACCGCCTCTTTCCTCGTCGGCTACATCGTTTCCCTCCTGACCAAGGAAGAAACCGCCGAACAGCTTTTCGAAGATGAAAAACTCCGGACCTATCTCGGCGTCGGCGCCGAATAATTCCCCGGACGCCGGTTCCCGGCTTTTTCCGCACCACTCACAAACGCGCAGGGCTTTCAGGCTCTGCGCGTTTTTGTTGTTTCAGGGGTGACATTTTCTGTTAAGATAAATTCGTTCGCCTTACCCTCGGAAAAACACCTCCAACCCTGAGCACAAAACATGGTCGATATACTTATTGTTGACGATGAACCCAGCATGCGGGAGTTTCTCTCCATTCTTCTGAACAAAAACGGGTATGCCACCAGTGCTGCGGCAAGCGGAGCCGAGGCTCTCACCCTGCTACAGCAGGACCATTTTGACCTGATCATCTCGGACATCCGCATGCCGGATCTCAGCGGCCTCGCCCTACTGGAAAACATCAAACAGCAGGATCTCTCCATCCCGGTGGTACTGATCACCGCTTACGCTTCCCCGGAAGATGCGGTGCTGGCCATGAAAAACGGCGCCTACGATTACATCACCAAGCCGTTCAAGGTGGATGACATTCTTTCGGTTATCAAGTCAGCCCTGGGAAGCCGACAGGAAAAAGCTCAGGCCAAAGACCGTGATTCTTTTGCGGGGATCATCGGCAACAGCCCGGAGATGCTCAAGATTTACGACCTCATCCAGCGCATCGGCCCGACCCAGGCCAATATTCTCATCTATGGCGAATCCGGAACCGGCAAGGAACTGGTGGCGCAGGCCATTCATCAACACAGCAAGGTGGCGGCAAACGCCTTTGTCCCCATCACCTGCAGCGCCATCCCGGAAAACCTCATCGAATCCGAACTGTTCGGCCACGCCAAGGGCTCGTTCACCGGAGCGATTGCCAATAAGACCGGGCTGTTCGAGCTGGCCAACAACGGCAGCGCCTTTCTTGATGAAATCGGCGAACTCTCTCCGCTTATCCAAACCAAACTCCTGCGGGTCTTGCAGGAGCGGGAATTCAAAAAAGTAGGCGGCACGGAGACTATCAAGGTCAAGGTTCGGATCATTTCCGCCACCAACAAGAACCTGGAAGAAGAAGTCATGGCCGGTCGCTTCCGGGAGGATCTTTTCTACCGTCTGGCCGTTGTCCCCATCCGCATGCCGCCGCTCCGTGAACGCAAGGGGGATGTGCCGCTTTTGGTCGATCATTTTCTGAAAAAATATTCCGCCCTGTTCGGCAAGGAGGTGCAGCAGATCTCCTCCTATGCCCTGGAGGTTCTGATGGACTATGATTTCCCCGGCAATGTCCGCGAACTGGAAAATATCGTCGAGCGGGGAGTCGCCCTGGAATCCTCCAACATCATCCTGCCGGAAAGCCTCACCCTGTCAGGACACCGGCCTGGTCGCCCCCCTGGCCCTGATCAATCCGGCGAGGGTGAAGCCAGGCCAACGGATGAAATCGCCTTTGACCTCGGGCTTGAACAGTACATCACCGATATCGAAAAAAGACTGATCCAAATGGCCCTGACCCGGACAAAAAATTCCAGAATGAAAGCAGCGGATCTCCTGAAAATGAGCTTCCGTTCCTTCCGTTACAAAGCGAAAAAATACAACCTCTGAGGCCTGCCCCAAGGCGCTCATCCTCAGAACACATGAGCTCAAGGGTAACTTAAGCAAATTCTTACAAGGCCATACGACGATGCTTCCCGCCCTCTGTCCGCATACTGGCTCACCTGCAGCCAATGATCATCTCAAGAAACAGATTCAGTGGCTGCTGTTTTTCCGGGTGCTTTTTCTCTCCCTGATGCTGGGGATCAGCGTCCTTCTCCAGGCAAGGACCCCTTCCATCTTTCTTCCCCCGCTGCACTATCTTGCCTATTTCATCGCCGGGCTCTATGTGTTCACCATCCTCTCCGCCCTGGCTCTCAGAATGATCCAATGCTATTCCCGCTTCGGCTATTTGCAGATCACCCTTGACGCCCTCCTGGTAACGCTTTTGGTTTTTTCCACCGGCGGCAGTCAGTCTGTGTTCACGGTGGTGTATTTTTTCCCCATCGTCATGGGGGCTTTCATGCTGTTTAGGCGGGGAAGCCTGCTGTTTGCCGCATTGAGCACCCTGCTTTTCGGCGCCCTGCTTCTTGTCGAGTATAGCGGACACGCTTCCCGCTTTGTCCTTGCCTACCCGAGCCAGTTGGCCAACTTCCAGATGCTTCTCCATTACTTCACCATTTACAGTCTCACCTTTTTCCTGGTTGCCATCCTAAGCTCCATGCTCTCGACCCGGCTCCAAAAGACAGAAGCGGAACTGTTTCAGACCGCAAGCGACTATGACCGCCTCTCCTTTCTGTACAAGCAGATCTTTGATGACATCAATACCGGCATTATCACCGTTGGCGCCGACAACCGGGTTACGTCCTTCAACCGGGCAGCAGAACTCATAACAGGATACAGAGCCGATGAAATCATCGGGCAAGAACTCCCCCGAGCGTTTCCCGGCCTGGAAACCGCCCTGCTCTACGACGAACGGCGGCACATGACGGCCATACCCCGCAAAAGCGGAGAAACGATCCCGGTTGGATATTCCTGCTCCAGGCTCAATGCCCAGGACGACAATGAAAATGGTTATGTGTATACCTTGCAGGATCTCAGTCAGATAAAAAAGATGGAGGCCCAAGTACAGCAAGCAGAAAAAATGGCAACCATCGGCGAAATGGCCGCAGGCATTGCCCACGAACTCAGGAATCCCCTGGCCGCCATCTCCGGGGCCGTGCAACTGCTGGACAGAGAAACCCAGGAAAATTCCATAAACAAACGGCTGTTTGGCATAATCATGCGGGAATCAGACCGGCTTGATGCAACAATCCATGAATTTCTCCTCTTTTCCAAACCAGTCAACCCGGAGAAGGAGTGGTTTTCCTTGCAGGCGCTGGTGCGGGAGGCCGTGGAAACCCTGGGGCAAGACCCCGGCTGGAACCCGGCCCTGAGCCTTGATCTGGAGATTCTTCCCAATCTTGACTGCTGGGCCGACCCACAGATGATCAGACAGGTGCTTCTCAACCTGATCACAAACAGCGCCAATGCCTGCCGGAATATGGAAAATGGAAAAATCCTGCTCCGGGCCGAGGCAACCACCATTGGGGATGAGGAGGAACCAGAGTCCTCCATTATCCTGGAAATCGCAGACAATGGCCACGGCATTCCCAAAAATATCCGGGACAGAATATTCGAGCCTTTTTTTACAACCCGGGAAACAGGAACAGGGCTGGGGCTGGCCATTGTCAGCCAGATCGTGCACAGCCATGGCGGCAAGATTTCTTTGCGCGATTGCCAACCCCAGGGCACGATTTTTACCGTAAGTTTACCTCTGGAGTGAAAGTGAAGCGTGGAGGAAGAAGAGAAAAAGGCCTTTGTTTGTTAAGTTATTCGCTATCTTAAGGCGGCAATTATGGAAAGGATGCAATAAACGGTGAGCCAGCCCGCGATGAAGAGCAACGATCTCCGTCGCCCTGGAGCCTCTGTGCCCACGCAGACCAAGGCGGCAACCACGGTGCTGGGGAATACCACCCCGGCCCAGAATGGCTGAATGTAGCGCAACAATTCCTGCAAACCGAGCAGAAACCATGGCCCCTGGATATGAAACAGCCCGAGACGGGCTGGCTCCATGGGCGCAGCCAGAAAAAGACTGACCGCCACCGTAACGAACAGCAACAGACTATGCTGAGCAAAGCCGACCCGGTAGCGGCGCAGATGATCCCAGCAGCAGACCCCCCAGACAAGCCCCAGGCCGACAAGATGGTTGGCGTAAACCCGCTTCATCCCCTCGGCCTCGATGGAAAAAAGCAGCGAGTTCAGCACCGTTCCCAGAAAAGGGATGGACAGGGTGATATTTTCGGCAATGACGCCCGCAGCCTCCCCGGTTGCATCCGCCCGCAGGACATAGCCGGTAAAAAGCAACAACAGCGCGGCAGGAACGGAACAGATCAACAAGAGCCATTTGCCGAAACGCAGCTGCTGATCGGTTTTCGCCAAGATAACCGCAGCCAGATGGCACAGGGAAAAGAGAAAGAACAACTGACTGGAATAAAAATGACAAGCCCGGAAGAATTGACCAAACGGCGTCAGCAGATCAAGGGAGCTGGCGGAAAAAAACGGGGTGGCAGGGTCGTATTGGAGGGCCACCACCATCCCTGACAAAGCAGAGAGGTAGAGCGAGACCAGGCTCAGACCGCCCCATTTCGTCTCGATGATAAGCGTGCGGATGCTCATACCCTTAGAAGGTAACAAGATATCCTTTCCCGTCCTTGTCCTCCCGCACCGTCGCCACCTGAAAACGGGGAAGATTTTTTTGGGCGGGGCCGCTGAGTCTGACACCGTCCTTGCTAAATCGGCTGTGATGGCAGGGACAAACGAGGATGCCTTCCTTTTCCTGAAAATTAAGCCGACAGCCAAGATGGGTGCATTTCCGCGACACGGCCCACGGCCCGTTTTGCCCGACAAAGAGGATAAAATCGTGCTCCAGGACAAACCCTCCCACCGGCACGATCTTCTGCACTTTCACAATGCGTGGCTGCTTGGGGGTGCGGTAGCCAAGAAAGCGAAAAAGAGGATACAAAAGCAGGACGCCTGCGGCCCAGCGCAGCCAGGACCAGGAACCCGCCAGGAATATCCGCCGGGTCAGGGGCTTCCCTTTTCCCGCCGCATCAGCCATTGCGGGAAAACACTCTTTTTTGACGCTGGGCTGCAGGGATACGGGCAGGCACATCCGCCCGAACAATCAACGCTCCGGTAATCATGGCTGCAGATACCGCGCCCGCAGCTTCTCACAGACATGATCCGGCACCAGTCCGCTCACATCCCCGCCATGCCTGGCCGCGTCCTTGATGATGCTGGAACTGATAAATATCCAGCGAAAGCCGGTCATCAGGAAAACCGTTTCCACCTCCCGCTCGATCCGGCGGTTCATCAGGGCCAACTGAAACTCGTAATCAAAATCCGACACGACCCGCAGGCCACGAATGATCGCCTTTGCCCCGCGTTTGTACGCAAAATCCACCAGAAGCCCGGAAACATCCTCAACCGTAATCCGGGTTTCTTCGCCGGGAAAACAATCCCGGATCATCTTCAATCTTTCTTCCAGGGAAAAAAGGGGCTGCTTGCCGGGATTGCTGGCAACGGCGATAATGATCCGGTCAAACAGGTGCAACCCCCGGTGAACAATATCAAGGTGTCCGTTGGTTATGGGATCAAAGGTGCCGGGATACACGGCGACTGATTCGGATGTGCTTTTGGAGACAAACGGCTCGTAGTCAGTCATTGTAGCCTAGCCTTCAGTGTGCTGGTAGAGCCAGAAACCGGCCTCTCCGTATCGGCGTTGGTCAAAACAGGCAAGCGGCCCCATGTTTTCCGGGTACTGCGCTTCCGCCGCATCTTCGAGAACAACAATGGCCTTGGCGGCAAGAAAGTTTCCGCCCGCCAAAGACTCAAGCCCGCGCAGGGCAAGCTTGCTTCCATAGGGCGGATCGAGAAAAACCAGGTCAAATCCCCCGATTGGCTGCTGTGCCGAAAGAAACGCAAGCCCCCTGGCCAAATCCTTCTGTAACACCGTGGCGCGCTCGGCAAAATCGCAGAGGGCGATATTCCGGCCAATAAGCTCGACCACGGAACGCTGGCCATCGACAAAAACCGCCAGCTCCGCCCCCCGGCTCAAGGCCTCAAGCCCCATGGCGCCGGTCCCGGCAAAAAGATCCAACACTTGGGCGCCCACAACCTTGACGGCCAAGATGCTGAAGATCGCCTCCCTGGCCCGGTCGGAGGTGGGGCGAACAGAGTCGCCAAAACGCTGACCCGGCGCTAGCAGCTTGCGCCCACGGGCGCTGCCGCTGATGATCCGCAATTACAGATAATCCTTGATGAGTTCCTCGGCAATCTGCACCGCGTTGAGAGCAGCACCCTTGAGAATATTGTCGGACACCACCCAGAGGTTGATCCCGTTGGCAATGGACTCATCCTCGCGAATCCTGCCCACCAGGGTCTCGAACTTGCCCGCGCAATCTATGGCCATGGGATACTGGCCCAAGGTCGGCTCGTCAACCAGCTTCACGCCAGGGGCATTTTTCAACAGAGCCTTGACCTCCACTGCAGTGATCTTCTTCTCGGTCTCGATATTGACCGCCTCGGAATGGCCGTAGAAAACCGGAACCCGCACCGTGGTGGCGGTGACGCCGATGGTCGGGTCTTCAAACATCTTGCGGGTTTCGTTGACCATCTTCATCTCTTCCTTGGTGTAGCCGTTCTCAAGAAAGCTGTCGATCTGGGGCAGGCAGTTGAAGGCGATCTGGTGCGGATACACGCTGTGCGCCATGGGCTTGCCCGCCGCATAGTCGAGGATCTGCTGCTTGAGTTCGTCAATGGCCTTGGCCCCGGTGCCGGAAACCGCCTGATAGGTGGAGACCACGATGCGCTTGATCCGCACCTTGTCGTGGATGGGTTTCAGGGCCACCAGCATCTGGATCGTGGAACAATTGGGATTGGCAATGATGCCCCGTCTTTTATACTGGGCGATGGCATGAGCATTCACCTCGGGCACCACCAGGGGAATTTCCGGGTCCATGCGGTAAGCGCTGGAGTTGTCGACCACCACGGCTCCTGCCGCAGCGGCAGCCGGAGCAAAGTCGAAGGACCTGGCAGCGCCTGCGGAAAAGAGGGCGATATCGATCCCGGCAAAAGAATCCTTGCTCAAGAGCTGCACCGGAATCTCCTTGCCCTTGAAGGTGAGAGTTTTGCCCACGGACCGCTCCGAAGCAAGCAAGCGCAGCTCGTCTAGAGGAAAATCCCTTCGCGCCAGGACATCGAGCATGGCGCCGCCGACAGCCCCGGTGGCTCCGGCAACAGCAACATTGAATTTCTTTTTTGCAGCAGTCATTGTCCCAATCCCTTACAGACAGCAGCCGGGGATCACCCGGCAATTATAAAAAATATCAGCAGGTTATAAACAATACACGTTTAGTGTGTTAGCTTCCCTGCCGCGTGGTTTCCCTTTTCAAAAACACCAATCTGTTCAAGCCGTTGAGGTAGGCCTTGGCCGCGGCGGTGATGATATCCGGGTCCGCGCCCTGCCCCACCACAACCTTGCCCTCGTCCTCAATGCGGACCAGCACCTCGCCCTGGGCATCGGTGCCGCCGGTGATGGAACTTACGGAAAAATACAGAAGTTTGCTCCTGGTCTGGGTCAGCTCGGCAATGGCCCGAAAACAGGCGTCGATGGGGCCGATGCCGATGCAGGCCATCTCCTGCTCCTTGCCGTCGATGAGCAGCCGCACCGCTGCGGTGGGCAGACTCTTGTTGCCGCTCATCGCCCCCAGATGCACCAAGGAAAAAGCCTCGGTGATCCGCAGCACCTCGTCCATAAGGATTGCCTCGAGATCCTCGTCAAACATCTCCTTCTTGACGTCGGCCACCTCCTTGAACCTGGCAAAAACCCGATCCAGTTCATCGTCCTTGAGGCTGTAGCCCATGGCCGCAATGCGATCCTTCAGGGCATGCCTGCCGGAATGCTTGCCGAGCACGATGTTGCCGGTGGAGATCCCGACATCGGCGGGATTCATGATCTCGTAGGTGGTCCGTTCCTTGAGTACCCCGTCCTGGTGGATCCCGGACTCATGGGCAAAGGCATTGGCTCCGACAATGGCTTTGTTGGGCTGCACCTGCATCCCGGTAATGGTGGTGACCAGACGGCTGGTGGGATAGATATGCTCGGTGACAATATCGGTATGCACCTGCATCTGGTCGGCCCGGGTGCGGATGACCATGACCAGCTCTTCCATGGCCGTGTTGCCCGCCCTTTCCCCAAGACCGTTGATGGTTGACTCCACTTGCCTGGCGCCATGATTGATGGCGGCCAGGGAATTGGCCACGGCCAGACCGAGATCGTTGTGGCAATGGACGCTGAGGACCGCCTTGTGAATATTGGGGATGTTTTCGATAAGGTAGCCGATCTTGCGACCGAACTCATCGGGCAGGGCATAGCCGGTGGTATCCGGAAAATTCAGGGTCGTGGCCCCGGCCTCGATCACCGCGGCAAAGACCTTACAAACAAAATCAAGGTCGCTGCGCGAGGCATCCTCGGCTGAGAATTCCACGTTGCTTGTGTATTTGGCAGCATGGCGGACCG
>Ga0334722_10000810_pt1 | contig 43016 bp, 50 predicted proteins | sample C3_bottom_MG_FD_207210 | JGI IMG/M metagenome (GOLD analysis project Ga0334722, IMG submission 207210) | Sediment microbial communities from Yellowstone Lake, YNP, Wyoming, USA - C3_bottom | ecosystem: Environmental > Aquatic > Freshwater > Lake > Sediment | place: USA: Wyoming | collected...
CACTACCTCTGTAGTGCTGGACGCACTTTCAAAAATCACGATAAAAGCACCAGATAAGAAAATTCCGGCGAAGGAAGTAGAAGAAGAGGAGATCGAGGCTACGTTCAAAGCCTCGATCTCTGAGAACGACGTCCAGAGCTATACTGACATAGTGAAGGCTCTCCGTCCCCAGCCCACGGAGAGCGGAGACATAATGGGGAAGTTCAGTGTTGTCGCAAAAGGTGGCTCTCTTGCTATAATAGCAAAAGAGCCTTTGACGATAGAAGAATACGAAAAGCTTCTTTCTCTACCAAATTCCCCCTTTGAAGCGTACGTGGAGGGGGAAGTTTTTTTGGGGAATCCGAGCGACATCGATCTGCTTATCGAAAAAGCTAACAAAGTTTATTATTACAGCAAGAAACTGATACGTCTACATCTCGTAAATGGAGATGTAGACGAATTAGTGGAACTACGTCTCGACAGTGACTACATGCCATCTCAACCAACCACTACGTTAGTAAATGCCAAAGTTAGACTGTATGCTAAAGTCACTGCTTACAACTCAAGAAGATCGTCGCTATTTCTGGCATATGCTTCTCCGGAAGAAGTTTGCAGAAGAAGAGGAGACTATCATAGCAGTATCTTGCCATTGGTTTCTAAGTGCATTGACAACGGCTATGTCAACTCGGTGTTCTTTTTCAATAGTTTCGACGAATTAAAAGAAGTTGCCGAAGAAATAAGGAAATATGCTGAAGAGAAAGGTTTATCTGTCAAGTTAGCATTAAATGAAACAGAGAAACCGAGAAAAATGGGTATAGAGAAATATCGTAGTTCCAATGTCATCGAGATAACTTCTTATGTCTCGTGATCTGCTATGAGTTCTAGCATAAAGGTAAGAAAACCCTTCGAGCCTTCCCAAGAAGAGGAGTCCAAAGGTAAAAAGAAGCGTTCCTCCAAGCCTCAGGGTGAAGAACGCGAGCTTCACCCTGAGTATGAGGAGAAGCCGGTGGTTGAGCCGGCTTCAAAGACTTCTGAAGACACGCATGGAGGAGACGAGCTTACTTTTTCTATGCAATATTCTCCTTCTGAAAAGGAAGAGCAAAGCAATAGCTCTAGCTCTAGTTCTTCTGGTCTAGAGAGCGAAGAAGAACAGAAAGAGGGAGGTGGACAGGGAGAACAGGAAAAGAGTGAGGGAGGAGAAGCTTCTGACGAAGAGAGCGAGGAACGAGAGGGTAGTGGCGAGAATAGCGACGAGAAGAGAGAGGAAGAAGAGAGCGGAGGTCATAGCGACAATGAAGAGGATAGCGAGGAAGAGGATGAGGAATACGAATACGAAGATAACGACGAGCAAGGTCATTCATATCAGTATAACACACAACAGGCCTTCGACATTGACCTTTTCCCCAATGAGCACAAAATAAAACATTATCAAACTGAATTTTATAGATTCCTGGAAATGATAGCGGAGGACAAGACTAAGATATTCGACCCCTATAGTGCCGAAGAATACAACATTAAAAAGCTCATGTTCAGGCAGTTCGAAAGAAAACCGTTGTCAAGCTACCGCATGTCGAAGGTTAGGGATTCAGTTGTGCTGATTTTAGACAACTCCGGCTCCATGGCATGGTGGTCGAACAATATTTCGTTGCTCGCTGACCTAGCTATAGACAGAAATGACGTTGAAATTTATTTAGCACCAAACGGCGAAATCGAGGAAATGATAGCACCAAAAAGGAAGCGTGTTAGCCATAACAAGGTAATGCGGAAGCTCAAGGGAAGGAAGATAATCTACGTGGGGGACTTTGACGGTGCCGACACCCCGATCGAGCTATCATGGCAGAACGACGTCATATGGATCTGCCCAGAATCACGCTACGAGCGTTTTGAAGAACATGACTGGGTTCACTATAACGAGAGCGACTACAAGGGGGCCTTTCTTAGAGTTTTTGATCTAGATCAAATGTTTAACGCTTTCAAGAAAGTGCTCTCCAACCCTAAAATATGGGTTGAAGAGCCCAAACCCGAATAGGGGAGGGGTGGAACAAATGTCCAAAAAGCTGTGTGAAAAAAGTTGGTTCAAAAACGACTCAATATACAAAAACATATACAACATAATAAACGTAGGGGGCATGCTCCCCGATCCGTGCGAAATCACCGTTTTGGATCCGGAGTATGTCCCAGAAGAGACAACGGGCTATTTCGGAAGGCATATTCATGCCTTCTGCAACAAGGCTACTAAGGAGCTGTGGTTCGAACAGCAACCTCCAGACTACGTAGCTTTTGCACATGAACTAATGCACCTTATCGACAAGGAGTACGAGCTCGAAGAGATCTACTCCTACAACATTTCTCCATTTGTAGTACTGCTGGCGGAGAACGGTATTATACCTAAAATCAATCCGACAAAGCTGTTCCAAGCAGACATGAAGACGCTTTTAGAGGCATTGAGCGAAGTATACGGCTATCCTTTCAAGGATATAGCTGAATACTTCCAAATGATAGGCGTTATCCCGCTTTTCCTTAATATGAAGTTCGATCCCGCCAAGGACGATTATAGCGTGACGTATAACCCTATGTACGATGAAAAGGCAATCATAATTCATGCCATAGGCGAGCTTACGGCCGGAGCGGAATATGACAAAGCAATGTTCAGGGCTTTAGTCAGGCTTCTGGAAAAGCTTGAGCAGAAGGAGGGAGGGGGCAAGCAATGATCCTCCCCAAGTCAATCCATAAGAAAGCGTTAGAAGAAGGATTGTGTTATAGGAGGATCGTTGACTCCGAAACGGGGTTTGCCGGGCTTCTTTTTGCTAAGCCCGAGGAATTGCTGGAGACCTTTCCAGAGCCAGAGGACATAACCTTATGGGTCTGCCCCGAGGATTCTACGGTAGAGAGAATAAAGAAAAACCTAAGCAAAAGCTAATTGTTTTTTCTTGCCTTTACCACTCCATGCTTAGGAAGTCCTCAAGAACTTGATACTTAAAGAAGCCACCTGCTGTTTTTTCATTGTATTTCTCTTTCACGTCTTTTTCTTTTGAAATCCCTGATTTATCGTAAAATAAAACCCTCTTCATCCTCGGCATTACAATAGTCCAGAAATGCTCTCCTATCTCAACGCCGATCCACCTTCTTCTAAGCTTATGGGCCACCGCTGTTGTTGTACCGCTACCTAAAAAGAAGTCCATAACTAAATCGCCTTCGTTGGACGTGGATTGTATGATGCGTTTCAAAAGGATTTCTGAGTTTTCGGTTCGAAATCCTGTAGTAGAAGAGTAACCTGCAATGTCAAGCCAATTATTATCTATAAGCAGTTCTTCTCTTGGATGCACCCAATATTTAATTTTATTCCCTTCTCTTTTTATAAACTCAAGTTGTTTACCTGTTCTTAGCCAATATTCTTCTAATGATTCACCGGTTTCTTTACTTATTTCTAAATATTTAATATAATTTTCCACAGCCTTATATGCTCGTTGCTTACTCCATTTCCATTGTCCTTTGTCTATATTAATTCCTAAAATTTCGTATCTCATTGTTGGTCTATCATAAGCTTCTCCTTTTTGAAAGTCGGCCCAAAAACCAGACTTTCTCTTTTCTTCCGGAGCTTCTTTGTAGAAACCAGAAAATCTTGTTTCTTTGTTTTTAGAATACCAATATAAGTTATCATAAGCAGTGGTCATTGCCCTAAAACCTTTAAATTGCGAAATTAAACCTGCTTTTGGAACACCTCTTTTTACCACTATCTCATTCCTAAAATTCTCCTTTCCGAAAATCTCATTCATCAATAATCTAACATACATATTCCCTCTATAATCACACCTAACAAATATGCTACCTCTCTCATTCAATAACTCCTTGGCCAACCTCAGTCTGTTCTCTAGCAACGTAATCCAAGCAGAATCCTTATACCTCACACTGTAAAGATAATTCTCATCCTGCCCCTTGTTAAACGGTGGATCGATATATATTGTCTGCACTTTCCCCTTATACCTCTCTAGCAGGAAGTTTAACGCCTGCCAGTTCTCGCTTTTTATAAGTAGGCCATCAAGGATATCTTCAATATTGTGTTTTTCAGCAATCTTCCCAAGCAGTTTCTCTTTAAACTCCCGCGAGAAGTATTTTGTGTCAATAGGAAGCCTTTTCCACTCCACACCATACAATGTATGTTCCATAACCAAGTCTTCTTTGCCCTTTATTTCACCAAACCCCAACTCTTTCCATTCCTTCAGTTGCTTCTCATTGCTTAAGATTTCATCAATAATGCTCTCTAGAAAATCCTCTCCCGCATACTCCTTTATCTTATCTAACGTAATCACATATTCAGTTTCTATTGCTCGTTTCTTTCGTTCCCATAACTCCTTCTGAAAGTCTTCGATCTGAGCGAGGAAATCGATTATTGCCTCCCCCAGTTCCTTCACCAGCTTCGCCCTCGTTATCCCGCTCTCAATATCCTTTATATCTAGAACTTCCGTCTTTATGAAATAGTCTAGTTGCTCTGACAAAAACCTCTTGAGGTTCTTATGTATAAAGTATTCCTTCACCCTCTTTACTACAGATCGCTTTGTCTGTTTTTCTACTATAAACTCCCCCACATAATATTGCCCGCAATTCGCCCAACATAGCTTCGCCTCATTCTCATTCGCAGAGCAACAACAATGAGGTATCAATTCGCCATCCTTGAAATACTTCGAGAAGAAGCTGTAAAGGTCATTTAAAACTTGCGATCCTTCTTCCTTATGCCCTTCAAACACAGTTTCAATTTTGCTTGCAAGGTCTTCATTTATGAATTTCTCTATCTGTTTTCTTTTGTAATTCAAAAACCTATAGAACCCAACATCAGAATCAAAACCCTCTGGCAGAAGAAGCTCCTTCAGCTTCTCTTGAAACTTTTTAACAGTAGTATCTACCGTTTTCACTTTTACCACCCCATATTCAAGAAATCCTCAAGAACTTGATATTTGAAGAAACCGCCTGCCGTTTTTTCGTTGTACTTCTCTTTTACGTCTTTTTCTTTTGATATGCCGGTCTTGTCATAGAATAGAACCTTCTTCATCCTTGGCATTACAATAGTCCAGAAGTGCTCTCCTATTTCAATACCGATCCATTTTCTTTTAAGCTTATGAGCTACTGCGGTGGTAGTACCGCTACCTAGGAAAAAGTCCATTACCAGATCGCCTTCGTTGGAAGTGGATTCTATGACACGCTTTAGGAGAATCTCAGAATTTTCTGTGGGGAAATGTTGCACTTGTGCATAGCTAGGAATATCGAGCCATTCATTCCCAACGACTTCCGAATCATATAAGAGTTCTGGTACTCCTTTTATTTTATTACCAAAGCAATCAATGTATTCCAAATTTTCATTGATTCTAACCTTATTACGTATAACAAATGAGTCTATCCTTTCCTGTGATAATGCCCACCTTCTTCCTTTTGGAGGATAAAAAGTTCTTCCTAAGATAATTCTTGGTTTATTGTCTGCTCTTGGAAAATGCATTAATGGATACCATTTCGGCTCAATAGTTCTTTCAACTATATTTATTGAAAATCTGTCCGTCTTAGAAAAGAGAAAGAGGCTTTCTGTCTGAGAAGCAAATTGTTTTTCAACTACTTGCTTTGCTAATGTTCTATTTATCACTATTTCATTCCTAAAATTCTCCGCACCAAAAATCTCGTTCATTAATAATCTGACATACATATTCCCCCTATAATCACACCTGACGAATATACCGCCTCTTTCATTCAATAGCTCTTTAGCAAGCCGTAGCCTGTTTTCGAGCATTGCAATCCAAGTAGAATCCTTATACCTCACACTGTAAGGGTAATCGGAGTTCTGCCCTTTGTTAAACGGAGGGTCAATATAGATCGTCTGCACTTTGCCTCTATACTCTTCCATCAAAAAATTCAGCGCCTGCCAATTCTCGCCCTTAATCAACACACCGTCAAGAATATCGTTAAGGTTGTGCTTTTCCGTAATCTTCTCGAGAAGCTTCTCCTTGAACTCCTGCGAGAAGTACCTTGTGTCAATAGGAAGCTTCTTCCACTCTATTCCATACGAAGTACGCTCCATAATCAAATCTTCCCTGCTCTTTATCTCACCGAACCCCAGCTCCTTCCACTCCTTCAACTGCCTCTCGTTACTCAAGATTTCGCCAACAATACTCTCCAAGAACTCTTCGCCCGCAAACTCCTTTATCCTGTCCAGCGTAATCACATATTCGGTCTCTATTGCTTGCTTTCTTCGTTCCCATAGCTCTTTCTGATAATCCTCGATCCCGCCAAGAAAATCAATAATCGCTTTCCCTAACTCCTTTACCAACTTCGCTCTTATTATTCCGCTCTCAATATCCTCTACATTCAAAATCTCCGTCTTTATGAAATCGTCCAACCGCTCCAGCAAAAAGCCCTTAAGGTTTTTGTGTATGAAGTAATCTTTTGTTTTCCTGACCACAGATCGTTTCGTCCGTTTTTCCAGCACTATTTCTCCTACATAATATTGCTCACAATTCGCCCAGCACAACTTTGCTTCTTTCCCGTTCGCCAAGCAATGGCACTGAGGTATTAATTCGCCATCCTTGAAATACTTTGAGAAGAACGCATACAAATCGTCAAGAACCCTCCATTCCTCTTTCCTGTGCCCCTCAAGCACAGCATTAATCTTGCTTACAAGCTCTCCGTCTATGAACTTCTCAATCTGATTTCTCTTGTAGTTCAGAATCTTGTAAATCCCAACATCCGAATCAAAAGCTTCGGGCAGAAGAATCTCCTTCAGCTTCTCTTGGAACTTTTTTACGGTGGCTTCCGCCGTCTCCATATTTGCCACCCCGTTCTTATGAATCTATTCTATCAGGCAGTATTTTCTTTTCATGCTTTTCTCCGCAGAGGGATCCTCCCCTGCTTCCTTAAAGCACTCAGCCTCTGCTTCAGCCTCGTGTAGCTTATATCTTTCCCGTCGCTCCGCATTATCTTCCAAGCGTCCTTTATGCTTATGCCCCTCTCAATCACATATGCTTTGTAGTATTTGATTATTTCCTCGTCGCTGAGCTTCCTTGGTCTCCCCTTCATTTTGCCCTGCTTCCACGCCTCCTCCTGCCTCTCCCTTATCCTCCTTCTCTCATATTCCGCCACCCATGCTAATATAGAGAGGATCAGCTTTCGTATATTGGGATCAAGCGTCTGGAGGAATTCCTCCTTTATCGTAATTACCCTTATGTCCCTTTTCTCTAGGTCAAGCACAACATTCATTGTGTCCAGCATGCTCCTTCCAAGCCTGTCTATGCTCCAAGCCACTACGCACTCAGCCCCTATGCTCCCCACTTCCCCAAGAAGAGCATTTGCCCCCGGCCTCTCGGAAAACGGCTTAGCCCCCGATTCTCCCTTATCTACATACCACTTAAGAATCTCAATGCCCCGCTTCGGGGCAAAATCCTCTATGGCCTTGCGTTGAATATCTTCGTCCTGCTCTTTGGTAGAAACCCTCACATAAGCCACGCAACGCATAAGACGATCCCCAAAAACTATTTCTTAAGCACACGAAGTAATAAAAATGCCTCACTATTTACAAACCCGTTTTGGTATTGATTATAGTATTTATAAAACAAAAAGGGGGTCTGGGTCTATAATTCCACTTTTAGACCCCTGAAATGAAGCAGGGAAAAGAAGTTAAGCAAAAAAAGGTAAGCAATTTTTATCTTGACAACGGCTCTAATACTATGTAGTCAATAGTTGCTTCTCCATATTCCGGTTCGCCATCTGGTCTGTATCTGGTTATTGAGACTAATACATCCGCTGTTCCCCTGAATATATCTCTGTGTGCTTCTTTATCATGAACAATGAAGTTCCAGTTCCATAGTTCCTCGTAGTGGTTGACGTCGAGATCAAAGACATCAACATTGTTGTGTGTAAAGTATATTTCGTAGCGAGGATCCCTATCAAATAAATAGTACCACACTAGGTCACGTATCTCGTCGTCGAGGAAACTTCCGCCATGTTCCTGTGCGTCACTAGCGTATATATATCCAGTTGCGATATCTACTAGCCCCTCAGAAACATATGGAAACTCTATTGTCCCATCTCCTTTGTCAACGTAGCTAACCTTATCCCAGAACCTTAATATGTTTGGAGGTAGCTTTATGCCTAACTTCCTAAGATAAGGACTGGTTTTCGCTCCCTCTCTTTTTAACTTCTCCGCTCTAGCAGACATACTTTACACCAAAAATAGATTAAAACAGTTCTAATATTTATTCCTGACATCAAGAAATGAAGCAGAAAAAGAAGATAAATGAAAAAATAGTTTGAGAGAAGGGAGATTAGACCTTTCTTACCGGTATTCTCCAAATGTAATTACCACATGTCGTACCGATTGGTTCTCCTTGACTTACGCAAGAAATCTCTGAAACATCAAGAAATCCTCTTTTTGCATCGAGACCGGCCTTCACTACTTCACCTTCAATGAAAGCATCGTTGAAATCTTCGTGATTCACGAATATTTTTTGGAACTTTTTCAAGTCTTCTAGCCCTCTTCCCGCAAAATCGAAAACTTTGGTGTACCTATCCTCTGGCAACCTTCTTGCTTTTCTTTCGAGTTCTTCATCTGAGTGAAAGTCTTCTCCATATCTCCCTAGGTCTCTTTTTGCGATTATTTCCATTGAGTCAAGGTCTATCACATATCTCCCTAGCTTTCTTTTCTTCTTTGACAGCTTTGCTCTAGCAGTAGACATGCTTTGCACCATATTAGATTTTAATAGTTCTAATATTTATTCCTGACCACTCTCCGAGAGGTATGAATAGCGGTTTGTCAAAAGCTAGTTAGCTTTACCACAACCTTAGTCTCCTTAAGCCTAGCTTCCGCCATATCGCAGTAGGCTCTAACCGCGTCTATGCCTATGTATTTTCTCCCAAGCTCTTTCGCTACTACAAGAGCTGTGCCAGAGCCACAGAAGGGATCGAGGACTACGCCACCGGGTGGGCAACCAGCGGTTATGAGGGGGGTAATGAGCTTCTTCGGAAAGACAGCAAAGTGCGAAACGACTGGTGTTCCACAGTATCCGCAAATTAAGGTGCCATCCGCCATTCTTACCTCCTTCTTTCCTAGGAATCGCTTACAATTCGGGCAAAACTCCCTCCCAAAGGGCTCAGTCGCTGTCTCCAAAATGTCTCCGGGGTTTTTCCCAAGGGGGTGGGGCTGGGGCAATGCGCTCTTTATTTCCTCCTTTATGTAGTCATCGTATTCGCCTAAGTTAAGGATCGGCTTCATCAGTTCCCATATTTTCCTATCTGGAATTGCTTGACCGGAGAGATCCGTTCTAAAGTAATGGGCTAACGTTGTCTCCTTTATTCCGATCATTTTGGCTAGCTCCTTTACAGAATAACCGCTCTCTCTCAGCTTATTCTTCAAATATGAGTTAACGTCCTGAAGCTTTTTCCTCACTTCCGTAGTGAGCTTTCCGCTGGCAATGACTAATATTGCCCTTCCCCCAGGGGAAGCTGTTTTTTGCCTGTTGGCTGTGAAATATTTCGAAGCAGAGTATTCCCTTTCTTTATCGGCTCTCTGCAGTACATTTTTCGGCTCTATTTGAAAAGGTGTGCCTCGCTGTCTATACTCCTTCCCAAGGGGAATCTTATCTTCTGTGTAGTTTCTATTCATAGAAATAGAAGGAACCCTTATTGAATCCAGGTCGAAGTAGTAGCGCTTGCTCTTTGTCAGGAAGAATACATGCTCATAGCGGTTGGAAAGCCTGTCCCTAGTGCTCTCAGGCATGCTATTTGATTTTACCCAGATTATTTTGTTCCTTACATACCACCCTTGGTCATAGAGCCCAATCAGAAGCCTCTCGGGAATAAGTGCCATGCTCTTTTGCCTCATTCCATTGCCAGAAGTTTGGGAGAAGGTGTCATTTATGTTAAGAAAGAAGGTACCAGTTTTCTTTAAGACACGCTTAAGCTCAGCAGTGATCTGAAGCAAATGCTCAACGTAGAGCTGAGGGGAAGGCTCTAGACCCAGCTCTCCCTTCCAAGCACCACACTTTTTGCAGAAGCCATTCTGATCCCACTCATGCTCGCAATTAGGATCCCCTCCCCAAACTGCTATCGCTTCGTTCCCGTAGTCTCTTTTGCCGTAGTAAGGCGGAGAGGTTATTATACAGTCTATGCTTTCGTCAGGAAAAGTTTTGAGAACTTCTAAAACATTACCGCATATGACTCTATTCACTTCCATATTCTCACCTTGCCACAGCCTTGTGGCAATCAACGATGAAAGTTGTACGCGATAACCATTGTCCATTCTGGTCTAGCCCTGCCCTTAGCATTGTAAAGATTCAATTTTTTATTCGACTCAACATAGCTATGCGACGGTAAGATATCTTTAATCAGTTCGTAGTTATCCTTACTCAGTTTCAGAACAAAGTATCCCTTGATGCTTTTAAGCATCTGGGCCATCTTCATGAGATCCTCTATGGTAAAATCATTTCTATACAGCCCTTTTCTCCCACCGCGTTCTTGCAATTTTTTCGTTGAAACGTAAGGAGGATCAAGATAAAACAGCGTTTTGTCAGAATCGTATAGCTTCAATATCTCTTCATAGCTCCTATTCTCAAATGCTATATCCCTCATCTGTTTAGCATACTCCTTGATCAATGATATGGCATTCGTGAAATTTTTAGCTCTCTCGCGCGACTTGCTCACAGTAAAGCCATTTCCTACTATTCCGAGTATTGAAACTCTTATGAGATAGAACAACATTACTGCCCTAGTAAGTGGATCAGCTTTTGGATCATTCAAAATATCTTTAGCTATCATGTAGACCTCTTTCGAAAACGGGAGAATAGATAATCGCTTTTGAACTTCAGCGGGGTTGTCCTTCACTAACCTATACAGGTTTATCAAGTCTGAGTCAATATCGTTGCACACGATTACCTTGAACTTATCATGAGAGACGTTCATGCTACTATAACAGCTTCCGCCAAACACTTCTACAAAATTCCTCGCTGGAGCCAATGAAAAAATCTTGTTCAAGTCTTCAAAAGCATAAAAATCCCCGCCAGGGTAATTTATAAACTTAGCTTTTCTCGCTGACTTAGAGCGTTCTTCAAGATATTTCACAAGATCTTCTTCCACTTCATCAATAACATTTGTATAGACCGCCCCTTGCGTTTCCATGTCTTCTTCAAGAGGCCTCTCCGGTTTAGGATCCTGCTCTCTATACATTAAGACACCTCGTTCAGTCTCTCCATTTGCTCAACGGCTCCGCCCCAACAAGCTTTGGGAGGAACTTCACATGAAGCTTATCCCCCCGCTTGCTCGGCTCCGCGTCCCCTATCAGCATTAAGCGGAACAGGGGCTCTCCGTTGTTCTTATTCTCTACGAAAGCGTCGAACTCTCCCTGCCACGCCTGATTCATGACGGAGAATATACCGCAGAAGTCGTCTGGGTTTGGGCACACCTTCACTTCTATGCTTGGGTCGTTCCCGAACAGCACCTCTAAGATAAAGCTCTTCAAATTGCTTTTAAAGTCCTCTGTGGGCTTGTCTTCCCGCTCGAACTCCCCCCTCACTGTCTTCTTTGTTTTAAATGGATCGAAGAAAATGAAGCCGGTGGCATCGACGTGGGCCTCTTCATTCCAAAAATGAACAACGGAGGAAGGAAGGACAATTGCGAAGTGTTTGTAAAGATACACGCTTGGCTTATATTTCGTTATGGTCTCATTTCTCCGAACAACCATAAAGAGAACACCATTATTTAATAACGAAGAGAAAAGCAAAAAAAGCTTACGTTCCATAGAAGTTGCTGACCTTCTCTCCGCCCTTTAGGGAAGAAGCTCCCCGGGCATCCGAGATCCCTTACCCAACTGACCTCCTCCCCGTCCTAAAGGGATCCTAGTTCAATGATGAATGTGTCTCTTCTGTCCTCCTCCCCACACTTTAGGGAACTCAATGGCAGGAGCCTTAACAACTTCAATATTTCTGTCTCCTCTTCATCCTAAAGGGCGTTCATAGGTTCCCCTCATCTGTTCGGGATTACATCTGTCATCTGAGGGGCAGTCGGGGTGGTCAGAGATCCCCCCATCTTTTCATGTGCCTTCTTCTCAATGTTCAGTATCGCTACAGTATCTCTATCAGCCTCGAAACCGCATTTAATACATTTCAGCTTCCTGTAGCCGTTCTCAACAAGCTTTGAACCACATATTGGGCACGTTGATGATGTGCCTCTGGGGTTAATAGCAACTGCAGGTACTCCCTGCTTTTCGCATTGCCAGTCAATCCAATGCTCTAGTCTTCTGTAGCTTAAAATGAGCAAAGAGACTTTATGCTCCTTTGGAAGCTTCCTTAGATTCTCTACTAGACCCGTTAGATCTTCTCTAGCTACTGCATATTGGTATTGCTTTGCCAGCGATACAATTTCATGCGAGGTCTTCTTCGCCCAATCCTCTATAATGTTACTAGCCTTCCTGTGGAAGCTTTTCGTTCTCCTCCTAATGCCTCTCCTCCTAAGCCAGGCATTGTATTTGGAGAATGAATATTTCTTCTGAAGGTTCTCAGCTAATTGTCTATAATGCAGAGCTCTCTCAATATGCGTTTCAAACCTCTGTTCAATTTTTTTATTGCCTATTACTATTTCCTTTTCATTGACATCAACGGCTAGAACACCTCTAGCCACATACTTACCAAGCTTAGGCACACGCTTATATATTCCAAGAATGAACTTTCCATCCTTAAGCATTAACCTAGCGTCGCCATATGGATAATCATCGTATCTTTTGTCCCATCCAACGATTTTGAGCTTATAGCCTCCCAAAAGCTCAACATATCCGTCCTTTACTCTGTAGCTATGTCTATTTGTCAGCCAAATCCTAGGAGCTTTAGCCCTAGGTATTTTACCCCTGTTAGGGTTGCTGAGCCATGATTTAGCAATTGCAATAGCCTCTCTATAGCAGTCCGTGGCAATTTTGGAAGGCAAGCTATACCTCTCTCTAAGAACGCTATATAGAAGCCTATGGGCTTTGCCAAGGCTAAGAGCCTTATTCTCTATAACTTCTTTAATGGCGTGGTTTAGAGCTTCTCTATACCTCCTCATTAAGTCTAGTAATGCCTGTAATGAGCTGGGCTCGGGGCTAACCTTCATCTTTATGGTTACGGTTAGCTGACCTTCACCGCCCGGGGTCATAACTGCTCGACCTCGTTTCAGGAATATATTACTTAAAACTATCTAAAAAGCCTTTTGGAATTATCTTTTCTTTAGGACAAAAGATAAGATAACCTATATATGATAGCCAGCATAAAAGAAGTTGGGAATATAACGTATAACCTTATGGGTTTTGGCTATGAAGTAATGTGTAATGCCTATATAATGTATATTGTGTATATGATTGGTTAGCATTAAGCAAATCTCCCGACCTAAAGAGTGTTGTCTTCTCATATATATAATAGCCCGCTTAAAAGAAGTTGGGGATACAACGTATAACGTTATACGTCATAAAGCAGTATAACGTTATACGCCCGTCAAAGCTAATCGCGTAGAGTTATACGCCTAAAGCTAACGTTTTTCCCGATCTCCGGGATCTCCCCAAAGCTAATCCCATAAGGTTATGGGTCTAAAGCTAAAACTCTCTCGATCCCCCTGACCCTTTTCAAAGCTAAACGTATAAGGTTATGAGAAAAAAGGGTTGTGTTTAGATTACTCCTGCCTGCTTCATTAAGAACAGGAGCACACCGACTGCTATTGCCAGCCCCAAGGCAACGAGAACAATGCTTCTCGACTTGGCCTCAACATATCTGGCAGACGCCTCGAATACGCTCGTCCCTTCCCTCTCTACACTCTTTATTGCCGTCTGGATAACAGCTGTTAAAGCGTCAACGCCAAACGCTATCGTGCGAGTGAGGTTGTCAATCACGTTGGCAGGCTTCACGCTTATGTAAAGGCTCTGGTTTGGAGCAATTGTTACCGAACCAGTCAGCTGTGCTTTTCCGCTCACTATTTCATTTATCAGCTTTTCCATGACAACTTGGGGATTCTCCGCCCCTTCTCCAGAATCCACAGGCTTCAGAGATAGGCTAACGCTTTGGCTCTGAGCGGGGATCCACTTCACCCCATACCTTCCATGTAGTATTGAAATGAATGTGGGCTTTCCTAGAAACATGTACTGCTCCCCGCCTTCCACGGGGACAATGAACTTGTTGCCCCAAATATAGAACTCGCCGACCCTCTTGAGGGGGTATATCTTCATTTCCTTGGTGTCTACGTCTATGGCAATGGAGAGGGCATCAATCTGGGGATCCTTAATCCACTGATTCAGGTTGTTGATTTGGGGGTTGCGTGAAAACCCCCTCGCTTTCGCAATAATGGCACCGAGGGCGATTATTGCCAAAATTGAGCCTGCTACAATAACAGCCATTTGCAGATTCATGCCTTGGCTCAAAACCGAGCCAATGCCCCCTGCCCCGGGTATTGTGGTGTGGGGAGTGGCTGCAGTTGTGGTCGTCGTTTTATTTAGATTTAGTAAGACCGGAGGAATTTCAGTACTCGACAGAGTGAGTCACCTTCTAAACTATATTTAGCTATATACGAGCAAATAAATTATTCTTGATCCATATGTTTCTATTTTTTACTTCATCTATATTGTTATTTAAGATATATGGTATATTCTATTTAGCTCGGGCTCAACCTCTATACCTCTACATAGATGGTCTTTGGAACACAGCTCATTTATCTTCATTACTATAATCTTCTTTATAGACTCTATAGTTTCCTTTTCAGGTATATAGGTTCCTATAAATTTTATATCTGCCAGCACATACTTTCTTGCGTTGCCTTCCTCTTTCTCTTCAAAGACCCTTGCTAATATTTTATACAGAGCACTGCGAACGACGATAACATACAGCAGTCTCTTACCTATATATTTCGGCATCCAATAAGATTCCTGCTTTATTGTTATGGAACTTCTCAGCGTGAACACAATCCCAGACCTCTTTACGAACACGCTGAACTGCTGAGGAATAACCTTCGGGATCTCAGTTTCCCCTCTTCTTTTCTCCAGCTCGTGGTAGGCGTCAAGCAACATGCCTAAGACCCTCGTCCATGAAACACCGTATTTTTCCTTCAGCTCTCGCAGATCCTTGTATATTGCTTTGCCTGCAGGAGATTCGCCAAAATGAATAATGAAGCCATGAGGGATCTTTACTTCTTCACTCATGTGAACTCCTCCTCTTCATTCAGTTCTTCAGGCTCTCCTCCGGGGGTATTTTCTTTTGCCAGTTGCTCTTCTGTCTTCATTGCCTCTATTTCATGTCTCGACACAATCGTTTTCTCTTCCCGGTCTAGGTTGTACATTGACTCAGGAAGCTTCAGGAGAGGGTAAATGAATATGCTGGCTATTATGTTAGCCTTTGTTATATTCTTTCCTATTTCCGTGCTTGGGACTTCCTTGTCCAGCTCAAATACGCTACCGTCGAACTTCACATAGTCAATCTTGTATCCCTTTATCCTGAGAGTGGAAGCGGATCTGATAAAGCTGGCAAGCTCGGTCGGGGCGTTGGGAATAAAGAGCGTTATACCGCTCAGTGCCCTTATGTTAGCTAGTATTTTGTTGAACCTGATGTATCTCTTCATCAGGTTGCCTCCGAGCTGAACCCAGTGCTTCGGGAAAGCGGATGAAGCGTTGTCTATTATAAGGAAGGGAACCTTTGTTTCATTCAGGAGAATAGCCTCCATGACGTCTAGAGTTAAGTCCGGGTCTAGTATTATCAGCTTGGAAGCGTATTCTTCCGCCTTCGCTTCGTCGAAGCCAATGCTCATGAGTGCTGTCTTTATGCTGTAGAAAACGGTTGTGGTCTTCCCTCTTCCAACGTGGGCACCGAACATTCCTATTTCTCCTGCTCCCATAGAGCCGTATGATATATTCCTCATGACTTCAAGGAACCAAGTGACGATTTGGTTGTAAACGAAGTCTCTAACGCGACTTATTGAACCTACGTCTACTCTACGCGTTTCATGAATCAGCACCCCCAAATGCGCCGGCATAACCCCAGTTCTGTAATATTTGGTGCACTCTGGAACATTTTTGTAGCTTGCATAACTGCCCATTCGTTTCAACAGCATGTCGTAAAAGAAGGTTTGGAGGCAGGTTCGTGCTTCTTCTACGTCATTCAAGCCAGCTATTTTCGCAATCTTTTTTTCGCTAAGCGTCACAGCGTCAATGATTTCGGACTCTGAAATGAGCTCATCCACGAACTGCGGGTGCATGAACATCATGGCACAAGCTCCTATGTACGCTCTTCTTGTAATGACCTCCCTTAGAACAATGTCAGAGGAAGTGTTGGCGAGCCTTTTCGCCAGATCTATTTGTAGCAGAATGGTGCTGTTCCCCTTGTTTATGTCTTGAATTCTTTGCTGGATGATCTGCGTCGGGGTCTGCCTTATCCTATCCATGACTATGCTGTTTACGCGGAGAAATTCCTCTATGTCCATTGATTTTACCCCCATTGTCAGAAATATATACTAGAGGGGCTAAATAAGATAAAGTGGGAGGAGAGAAAAATGAGTAGCAATGAGTCAAGCCTAGTAAACAAATTCAAGAATCTCGCCCTTCAGAGCCCACAATCGCAGGGAACAGGGCCAATGGTCATACAGAGCTACAGTGCTTCAGCAGTGCAACCGCTTTCCGTTTCGGCACAGCAAACGCAGAGCGAGGACGTTCTGAAGAGCCTTGCTTTCAAAATAGGGCTTAGCGAGAATGACATTGACAGGTGCTACGCTTCAAGGGATAACTACGACTGGTGCTTAGCTCTTGTAAGCGATTCCAGCACGCCCCCCGGAACCCCATTTCCGAGCGATCTAACTAACTTCTTCCTGAAGCTCATTACTAAGGGGGTTATTTCCAGAGATAAGCTGAAGAGCTTTGGTCTAGAAAAGCTTCTGCTAACCATAGTAGCAGGAAATGTAAAGCAGATCTTCGCAGATCTTTCTACGAAGCCCGAAAAGCATGAGCTGGTAGCAGAGCTGGATAAGACAAAGGATCTGATTAGCAAATTCAGCCACGTTTATCCAAACATAAACGATAAAGCGGAGGAAATAATAAAAGCTGTGAAGCAGAACACCGGAGTCCCGGTGGATGAAAAAGCGATCGTGGACGCTATAAGAGGGAAGATAGACGTTTTTTCTGCTGTCGAGAAAATAATTCAATCGTATAAGCAGGCAACAGCCCCGCAAGCGGAGACTAATTTATACCAGAAAAGGAACGGATTGAATTCTGAGCAGGCTGTGGTGTCTGGCAAAAACAATGCACAAGCCCCTAGGGCAGAGGATTGATCGCTGTGTCCCTTCCTGACCGCACCATGTATAAAACCGTTTTTCTGACGAGCTACAATCCTACGATATATGGAATAGTTTCGAGGCACTGGGTAGTAGGGAAGGACGGCTCAATGTACTATGACAGAAGCGAGACTGTTTTGCTTCCAACTGCTCCAGAAGAACAAGGGGGGTCTCCTGAAGAGAGCCTTCTAAGAGGAAGGGCTCAGGCTCCAAGTGAAGAATCAGCACCAGTCAGGAAGGTGAGCCTTCCGACATGAGCCTGCTCTATAAATCTGGGGCCTTCCTATTCTACTTCGGCATAGTCTCAGCAATCTTGTCAATATTTTTCATTGGCGCGTTTTCCGCTTACGCTTATGCTGAGGGACTGCAGATACCGGACGTAGTTTACAGCATGGCGAAAATATTCATTATATCCTCAGTATTGGGGGGTCTGAACGGTCTCCTCACCGGGAGGGTGTTAGGTGCTTTTCTGCCTGGCATGAGCCAAGTCGCGGGCATTTCCTTTATTCTAACATATTTCATGCCAATCTACACAAGCGTTTGCGGAGTGATAAACACGCTGATTTACTATCTTCCGCTCGACAACGCTGTAAAAGTAGCTTTGGCTAGCACGGTCTATGCTTTTAGTGGCTTCGCTCTAATGTTCTACATTGGAGTAAAAGTAGGTGCCTTGCCTGTAATGTAACCTTTTTTCCTTTAAATCTGAATATTTTTTAGGTCTTATACATATATTCTCTTTCTGATGAGCCATGCCTATCTTTGGGAAAAAAGATGTATTTAGAAAAAAGATCGATATAAAGATTGGTCTAGTGAAGCCGGTTGAAGCACCTGTCAGCTACAAGCTGTACAACCTATTTCTTTCTACATTCGGTGCGTATGGCGTCCCTGTTTCTTTCTTTCTCTCTATTCCGGCAAGTACGAGGATAACGATAAACCACTCCGTAGGAAAAGTGCTCTATTCTTCTTTTATAACGCGAGGAAAGAAGCCACTTTCCGATGGATTCGACTTAAAGGCTTTCGTTTATCCGGTTTTGAACGAGAACCTATTCAAAACGGGAACGCAGATACTCACAATGGCACTAGGTTGGGACGACCCCGCAGTTATGATTCAGCAGTTACCTACGCAGATGCTCTACACGAGGTACGACGCTCTCTTCGTTAAGGCGAAAATGAAATATGTGCCGAGCCTCATGGAAGGCTACCTTCCTTCGAACCGAATCGTTGACAGCTTTATAAAAGAAGCGGTTCAGACGGATAGGGAATACCCCGTTTCAGCTTACTTCATTGATAGCGAAAGCGGAGACGACATTTCTGATGCGAAGCATGAAGTTTTAGCCATTGTCTGCGACAGCTACTTATCTACTCTCATTTATGCGGTGAACTTGAGAATGCTCAACGTCTTTTCTAGAAGGGCAACGGAGCTGGCGGAGAGGGAAGCTGGAAATCTGAAGCTCGCTCCGCAAGTCGGAGAGCAGAAGGCGGAGGCGACGGTGCATGTCTGAAAGTGTGCCGAAGACGATAATGCTAACGATTATAAACAGCTTGAAGGAAAACCCATACAGCTACTCAATGCAGATTTCGAACTACCTGCCTTTGCTATACGACTACTTGCAAGCGTATATCGTTAAGGACAAGATAGTTTTCACATACTTCAAAAAGAGCTTGATTGACAGCTGGACGAGCATAATGAAAGATATACCGCAACCAGACCTGGAAGGTGTCTTCGATTTGGAGACGCTTATAACGAAGCTCATGGAGCACACAATGAAGTACGAAAAGCAGGTTATGAAGCTGGCAAAGCTGGAAGGGATCACTTCAAGCTTGGAAAGGAGAAACGCTTTAAGGGAACTGCTGAACAAAGTCATTTACCAATCCGTCCTTGATACGCTCATGATCCTTGTTCCGCTGTGAGGTGCTTTAAAATGAACGGCATTAGTTATGCAGGTTGTAGAAGCATAAAGGTCGCATGCAAAAGCGGGGGATTCCCCACTCTTCTTCCTTTCACAATGCCGGTTGCTCCGGGAACGCAGATATCCGAAGACTGCGTTGTCAGGAACTGCAGTCCGAGCCCATGCTTCCTTCTTCCTACGACTGAGGTCTCGGTCGTGGACTACGTTGACGTTGAGCTGGAAACCCTTGAGCACAACTACATGCTCAGGGTGAAGTACTACAGCGAAAAAGGATTGAGCAAAACGGAGTTCTACGTTTATCCCAAAAAAGTTTGGGAAAAAGTCGAACAGTCCATTTCCTCTCTGCTTGAAGACAAGCCTCCGAAGAACCCGGGCGTTATTTTCATCGGAGCTCCGGGAACGGGGAAGTCCTCTCTGCTGAAGATTCTCCCAGACTACCTTGGGCTGAGCGTTGTGGAGGTCGGGACGGAGCATATATTGAGCAAGTGGGTTGGAGAGAGCGAAAGGACGATCGCTGGCCTCTTCGACCAAGCAGAAACAATACAGCCGTCTGCCATTCTAATAGACGAGGCTGAGTGGATTCTTTCTCCGGGAAAAGAGGGCGGGCTCGGTGAAGTGAGCCAGAACATTTCGGGAATTTTGAAGAGGAAGATGAGCGACTACTACAAGCATGGGGAAAGGATACTCTTAATGTTCTCAGCGAACCTAGCTGAATCTGCTATTGATTCTGCCTTGAAGAGGGAGGGAAGGTGTGGCAAGCCGATCGTTATACCTCTCCCGGACAAAGAAGCAATCCGCTCCTATCTAATCACAGCGGTTGGGATCGAGGAAAAGAAGGCGGAGGAAATGGCAATCAACGCTGTAAACGCTGGCTTAAGCATGGCGGACGTGGTGCAGATGGCGAATACGTTTAAAGAAACTGGGAAATACGCCGTTGAGCCAATGCGCTACAGAGGATATAGAAGGCACCAAGTGAGTGCTCAGTTGCTCATGGACAAGGAAGTGAGCGAATTTCTAAGATCTGCGGAAATAGCCTTCAGATTCACGAATATTGCTGACTACAGGCACGCTAGAATATGGGTTAGAGACCTCCCAGTTCCAATAGCTTTGCCCCTCGTCTCCGCTTTCGTTGGTCTCGTGGCGAACAAACCCGTCGTTTTAATAGACCATGAGAAATACCTAGACGAAGCGGTTGACATGATAAATCTGCTTCAGGCCACAGCTGTTATAAGCCACGAATACATGCATCCAGAGCTCCTGAAAACGCTCTACAAGAACGCTGAATTCCCCATAATCTTTATCGGGAACAGGAGCACCCCAGAGGTCGAGGCGTATAAGCTAAGCTTGAAGGAGCTGGTGGTAGACCAGAAGTATAGAGGTGCTGTCATAAAGATCGTTTCCAGCGTTTATGGGCTGAACATAGAGCCCAACGTGGTTAAAAACTTGAAGATGGAGACGAGCGAAAAGTTCATTGACACGCTGACAGACCTTGTTCTGAGCGGAAGGGTTGTATATCAGTCTAAGCTAAATCTCTAAGTTAATTAGAGCAGATGGTAATAAAGAGAGGTAGGGATCAGTTATGAGTCTAAAGAAAGGAAGAGCACAGGCTCAACCCCAACCGCAACCGCAACCTGTAATTCCTATGGCTCAAGTTGGAGAGGACGTTAAAGTTTCAACAATGGCTAGGTTCGCTCCAGAGAACTTCACAGCATATATCAACGAGCTCAGATCTTCAAAGTTGCTGTCTTCTATGGACGAAAGAGAGTTTGACGAGTGGACGCAGAGGCTGGTGAGCTTCATTGACAAGTCAATTGTACTTTCGAAAATGAAGCCTTTTGAAATACACCCGATCAGCAACCCGGAAGTTTACCTGAGGAGCTACATGCATGAAGTTCTCATGGACACGAACAATCTGCAGATAAACGTTAAGAAGAAGCTGGACGAGTGCTCTTTCGTTATGAAGAACATTCACGACTTCATGGAGCAGGAAGACAAGAGAAAGCTCGTGGAGGATTGCCAAGGCTTCATGAAGCATGTCATCCAGCTTTCGCTGGTCGGAAATGAGTTCATCATTGAGTTCGTCAACAGGAAGAGCCAGTTTAGCCTGACTCTAGGATTAATGCCCAATTCAGCAAAAGGAGTAGTAGGAATCTGGACTGATTAACATGAGGATCCTCTCCGTTGCTTGGGAGTGTCCAATCGGCTGGTATGGCGGTTTAGGTGTTTATGTCTCTAAGCTGTTGCCGGAAATGGCTAAGGGCAATGAAGTAGATCACTACTGCTTGCATGGAGACGTACCTTCTGGGGAAGCGGTGGATTATTTTGGAGTGAGGGTCATAAAGCCGGAGGACGTGCTTGTTGACAAGAACCAGAGCGTCTTCTATAAAACGGCTATTGCTCTTGCCTCGCACTTGCACAAGCATTTGGGAAGATACGACGCAGTGATAGGGCACGACGCCCACAGCTCCCTAGCGATCCTCTATGCCAATCAGATAGGCTTGAAAACGGTTTTCTCTGCCCACCTCTTCTCCGGCACAGGCATAGAGTTCGACGCAGTCCACAGGGCAGATGTCGTAGTTGCTAATTCGAAGCTTTTGACGAAATCGATTGCTGAAGCTACCAACGTTATGGGTGATAAGCTGAAGATCATTTATCCCGCACCCCCCTATGCTCCTTCAGGAGAATACCATAAGGTTATGGGTCAGAAGCCCCGGATCGTTATACCCTCCCGCTTCCAGTTCAACAAGGATCCCTCCAAGGTTCTGCAACAGCTATCCGAAGCCAAGAAAAAAGCCGATTTCACCGTTCTCGTTTTCGGCAAAGGTTCGGAGTTCTTCAAGCTCCCCGATTGGATAAGCGTTGCTGGTACCGTCAGCGAGGAGCAAAAGCTGGCTCTCTACAGAAGTGCGGATCTCGTCCTGATGGTTGGATTCCCCGAGCCGTTTGGTCTAGTGAGCCTAGAGGCCATTTCACAAGGAACGCCAGTTCTTGTTCCGAGCTTAAGCGGTTCCGCTGAAGTTCTTCCAGATGACTCGGTATATACGCTTGACAACTTAGCTGAAAAAATGCTGTGGCTTTTAGAAGATAGAAAAAGGTTGGCGGAGCTCTGGGAAAAGCAGAAAGAGTCGCAGATAATGAAGAGATCGTGGAAGGACGTGTGGTCTGAGTATGAGGCATTAATAAAAGAAAAAGAGGGGTGAAAAATGTCAAGCAGGCACCAATTCAGAATGCCGTCCTCCAAGGAGAAGGTCGGGCAGGTTTTCACATTCCTAGCTGGTGCGGGCTTCGCTCATCCTGTTGACATTTGCATTAGATTAGCGTTGCTCTCCGTTGTTGGAAGAGACTTCCTCCTTTATGATAGGTGGCTCGCGGTTGATACAGCGACTTCAATGCTCATCACAGAGATTGGGATCATAAATGAAATATCAATGGCAGGGCCAAAGCCTGACGAATCTAGGATGGGGGAAGTTTTAAAAAGGGCAGGGATCTGCCAGCTCATTTACGATTTGACGGGGATTGATATATGCACAGACGAATCCCCTCTGGACAAGATCATTGAAATAACAAATAGAATAAGGGCGGGGGAAATAACGCTCAGCGACCAGCTCGTTGCTCTTCTTGGAAAAGCTGTTCTCATGATTGCCGAGCAGATATACCCATTCATCAGAAGAGGGGGACAAGAAGAGCAGGAGGGTAGTGAAGCAAAGTTCGGGTTCTAGTCAGTTATTTATCTCTGTTTTCACAAAAATATCTAATGGTGTGAAAGTTGACCGTGGTCTGGCATGATCCGAATATGATTAGGACGGAAGTCATGTACGGGACTTTACTGATTATTGCCTCTATTGCCTACATTATATTTGCTATATTCTTCGCGGGGAGGCTAAGAAGAACGGTCAGGTGGGTCTTGACCCTAGGAGTCATGATCGTTTTGCTGGCGATCCAGCTCGCCTATCTCTCTTCTTCAAGCGTTATCATTTACGGAGTTTTCTTTAATGAGACAACGGGAGCTTATCAATACAGCACTATGAAGAACCCAGTAGCTGAAGGAGTTGTCGCTTCAACGATTATAACTTTCATTGTCGGAGGCGTCATGACGGCTTACTACATTTTCGAAGAGAGTGCGGAAAAGCTGGGGAAGGCCTCGAGGAGGGTCTATATCGAAGCGTAGTGTCAGGAATAAATAGTTTGTTTTTTAAAAGTTTTGAGTAGGGATAAAAATGTCTGCTACATACACAGTCCAAGAATATACTGTTACGCAACCGAAGACTGCAACTTCTCAAGGTTCCACTGTCGTCAATGAAGCTGGTTATGTTAGCTCTTTCGCAATTTATAGAACCAAGTTCCAAGGTGTCGTGACGGAGATCGACCATATCATAACAAAAATAACGAAAAGGTTGACAGCAGATGATGGTTCTGTCCTAAGCCAGCTCGAAATACCTACAAGCTTTATACAGAAAATTCCAACGAATTATGTTGAGACGTATTACTACTTGCCAGATCAGACAATGTTTCTAGGATTGATAAAAGCCAGCTCCGCTGGGACAATCTCTGGAGCACCGGCACCACAACCGGCGAGAGTGCCAGTCTAACCTTTTTTAAAAAATTTTTTCAAGCGGGACAACTTTTTTTCCAATCGGGAATTTTATCGATTCAGGAATATATACTCGTTTTTCAAAATTATAGAATTGTGAACAAAAATGACCGATACAATCATAAGCAAGCAGGATATAATAGCTATAATCGTGGGTATAGCCCTGTTGCTAACCGGCGGTCTAATAGCGACTCTATACGGCGGAATCACACAGATGGTAATCACCAACTTCCAGAACGCGTCAGGCACCACAATGACAAACTACGTCACCCCCGTCTTAGGTTACATTCCAACGATTCTGCAAATGGTCGGTATAGCTTTGCTAGTAGCGGTTGCGGTGCACGTAATTAGGATATTGATGAGGGCACCAGAGACTGCTACCTCCTAACACTAAGTGCTTTATATCTACAGGGCTATCCCCCCTCCCCTCATAAACCTTTTTTCCTTATTTACACAAATTCTTTTTCGGTGTTATTATGAGAGTGGGCATTATTGGTGAATGTCCTTATCTTCCCAGCTCTTATGGAAAAGTAGTTTTGTGGCTAGCAAAAGGTCTTATGGATCTAGGGTTTGACGTGAGCGTCTACTGCCCATCCGCACCTTCTGTATTAACGTTCGCAAAGTATATGGAGTTTAAGCATGCTTGTGAAAACCCAGAGGTATGCCTCGACCTCCCAAAACCAATAAGGGTATGGAATGAACGCTGGGCCTGCACCGAGCAGGGCGATTCAGACGTTTATGTAATTTATGGATCCCCTTATGGAGAGACGGAAGGGAAGTGGGTTTCTAGGTGCTCGAAAATTAGCAAGCCAGTCGCAGGCTATTTCGTTTCAGAGAGCGATATTGTCCCCCCGATTTTGGCGAAGTGGTTGCTTCATGTCGACGCGGTTGGGTTCCCAACCTTAGCCGTTTCAGATGCTTTCATGCTCGATCGGGAAGTGTGCGACCACCAGAGCGAATACGTTATTGTTCCTCATGGTCTCCCAGATTATTACTTTGAAGCGGATAGGGAGAAGATACTCGCAAAAGGTCTCGAAAAGCTGAAGAATGAAAAGGAGAAGACGAGCCCCCTTCTGGAGGCAAGGGCGAAAAAGAGGCTCATCGGCTTTTTGGCGAAGGATCACCCGAGGAAGGACGTTTCCTCTATTCTTGTCTCATTTATAAAGCTTTTGAAAAATGATGGGGACGCTAAGCTTTTCCTAGCTCTCGTGAAGAGCGTAGGCTTTCCTGTATGGAATCTGTCTCTCATGGTGAATCAGCTTGGTCTCGGCACCAACGACGTTTTCGTGATAGACCCGGAGACAAGCGAAATAGGCTTAACAGAGTTCGGGATCCTCTACTCCTATTCTCTCATAAACGTTCTGGCTTTCCCAACCTATGGTGAGAGCTTCGGTCTTCCCCCAATTGAAGCCGGTGCTCTCGGAGTCCCCCCGGTAGTCACAGACACTCCGGTTATCCGAGAAATTTGGGGAAGCTATCCTCTGCTTGTTAAAAGCAGAGCGGTAATGACGTATGAAGGCATGATCCTCCATGAGACAAACAGCTCCGATCTTTATGAAAAGATTAAGCTGGCTATGGAGGATCCCGAAAAATATGCTTCATTGGCTAGAGAAGTTTCTAAAAAGTATAAGCTGGAGACAATGGCGAAAGCCTTCTCTAAACTGATAGAGCTCGCTGAGATCAGGGTTGGGGCGAAGAAGCCCCATGACCCGGAAAAGAACAAATACAACATGGAAAACGCTTATTACAAAGAGGTAATACTAGATATATTTAGTGATGTGAAATGAGTCTATTGGGGACAACTCCAAGGACAGGAAGGAAGGATAAGAGGTATACGCCGACGCTTTACATAACAGACGAACCCCCAGTTTCGCTGAATGTTAACGGAAAGAATATCACTTGCAAAAGCGTATATCCTTATGGGAATTACCTTCTTTGTGTTCAGTATGACGGATCAACGCTTGTCATTCAAGCTCCTCAACAGCAGGCTCCTTCTGAGGCAATCCAGCCCCAGCCGAAGCAACGATCAAAATGAGCGAAAAATCAGGAATAAATAATTGAAAACAGAGAAAAAGACATGGATGATAAAAATGGTCAAGAGGAAGGTGTATCAAGGGTACAGCTCCTGCTACGCAAAAAAGGAGGGAGTGTGGATCGCTGACAAAGGCGTCGGGCCAAGGACTTTGCCGTCCTTCATTGCTCTGATCCTTAGGGATCTGAAGAGAGGATATACATATCAGGAAGGCACATGCAGGAAGATAAAAATGGACGAAAAGCTGGCTATGAAGAGGCTACATTATCTCATTGCGTTGAGCAAAAAGCACTACGGGAGCAGAGCGAAGGAATATACGGAAGAGAGCCTAAAGAGGCTCGTCTCAGACTTCAAAATGCCGAGGGGATCGGTCAGACTCACAGGGGATCCTACCAGTTTGAAGAGGGTGGCGAGCGAGCTGAGGAGGATGTTCGGCTCAAAGCTTAAGATAAAGACATACCCAACTGAAGGAGTAAAGAAGAGAGAGAAAGTGGTTGTTGCCTGATGCCAATCTTCGACAGAAGCATTGCGGGCTATCTGATAGCAGGGCTAGTCCTATCTCTCTTTATCGGAACCATAGCGTCTATTTTTCCATCCGCCCTCTCCTTTTTCTCCTCAATGTTTAATTACGCCCACCAGGTAGGAATGGGAAACACGACTACAATAACGCAGGTGCAGATCTCGGTTGGGAATACAACAGTTACCCTCGACGAGCCAAATGATTCTGCCCTGCAGAGCCAGTTCAATCCTTTAGTAAAGGTTTTGTATGTAGTGGCAAATGTTTTGGGGAACCCGCTCACGCTTGCTATTCTCCTCGCTCTCACCATCGTTTCATTCGTTTTGTCTAGAGGCTGAAGCTGTTTCTTGCCTTTTTAGTCAGGTTTTTATCTCTTTAAGTGTATTATTTTTTAATAGAGGGAGAAAACGTGATGCTAGGGAAATTAAGCTTTCATGAAAAAATGCTGATCCTGTCATCTGTCGTGCTAGCTGTAGCTATTTCCGCTTTGGTGGCAAAGGCAACAGGCGGTATAGAGTACAACATAGTCTCAGTCGTAATACCTACGGAGATCCAAGGGAGCTTCCAGACAATCGTCTCTCCATTCAACGTTTCGAATATTGATCTGCTGAGCGAAGCGAACACTTACGTCGAGACGCAGGGACAACCGAGGATAGGGTACCTCTTCAGCAGGGATCCACCGGTAATGGCATGGATCGAGCCTTCAGCCTACTCCGGATCATATGATATCTGGTACGGCGGGGATAATCCTTATAGCCAATATTTAGGTGCTCCCGGAACGTCGAACAGCATATGGCTGGCCTTCGACGACTTCGACTATGCTACCGGATTCTGGGTGAACCAATCCATTTCCATAACGGGTTCAAGGGCATACATAAGTCCGGGAGGATACCTTGCCCTAACAAACGCTTATTCTAGCAAGACGGAGCACCTGTGGCTCATACATGGAAGGAAGGCATATATTTTAATGTTTCCAAATGCCACAAGCAACTTCGTCTATATAACGCTCACAGGCCAGAACTTTACAGATATTACGAGCGTGTTAGACGGAACGGATGTATACTTCCTCAGTCAGACAGGGGCGTGCCTCTACTACAACGTTATAAATTTCGATAAAAACAACCTTATGCTTAATGTAGCGGTTAATCCCGCAAACAACACCATGGTTTATCTTCTTTATGGAGGTACGAACGCATGTCCATCTTACAGGGTGAGCTAAAAATGAGGAAGATAATTGTCCTGCTTTTCATAGTCTTGTTGCTAGTCGAGATCCTCCCGATTTCATCCGTGCCAACGGAATCGGCTACTACAGGTTGGCTCAGCGGTTGGTCTTACCGCAGAGCTGTGACTATAAACAATACAGCGAACAGCAACGCTTTGAGCAATTACCAAGTCTTGGTAACTGTCGATACAGCTTCGCTCATTTCAGCGAAAAAGCTCCAAAGCTCTTGTGCAGATATAAGGTTTACGGATTCCGATGGGCAGACTTTACTAAACTACTGGATTGACCCAAACACATGCAATACGGGTTCAACGAGGATATATGTGAAGGTTCCTTCTATCCCCGCGTCGTCAACTTATACGATCTACATGTATTATGGAAATTCTACGGCAACTAGTGCCAGCAACGGTGAAGCCACCTTTATACTCTTTGATGACTTTCTCGGGACTTCGCTGAACACGACTAAATGGAATGTAATGGCTTCGTCGAGTGCTTCTGTTTCAATCTCAGGTAGCATTTTGCAAATAAGTGAAGGTTCTTCTTCTGGCGGATCTTACACAATCGGGAGCACGTCATCTATACCATTAAACTCAATTATAGAAGCAAGGGTTTATGCCACAGGAGGATCTAACGTAGATAGTTTTATGCCTGCTTATACCCAAGCTAATTCAGGAGGAGCCATTGACTTCGACCTTGCGGGCACTGGAACTGTTACCAACGGTGTGTATTTATCAAGCGGACGATCCGTTACAGCGAATTGGACGCTTGCTACAAGAGTTTCTCCTGTTGCAGCCGGTCTCAGTTATACTGATCTCTATTCCGGCGGGTACGGAACATGGTACAAAACAAAATTAGTTGTTACACAGAATAGCCAGCAAGCCTACATATTCAATGATACATGGTACCGAATAGCATCCGCAACTTTAACATCGTCTCTAGCTTCGGGAACATATTATGTAAATTTGGGTGCCACATGGAGTGACACAAGTGGCAATTTATACACTTTTAAGTATGACTGGGTGCTGGTGAGAAGCTATACTAATCCTGAGCCAGCTACCTCCGTCTCTTCAACAGAGGAGACACCAACATTGCCAGCACCTACGCTTACAGCACCGGGCAACGGAACCTCTGTCTTTGTGCCAAGTACCGTGAACTTCACTTGGACGTATAACCCAGCATTCACGGGAGATACACAGTCAGCATACCAGCTCCAGATTTCCAATTCGTCCAGCTTCACCACGCTCTTCGTTGATACAGGGCAGGTTTCCTCGAGCAACAGCTATGCAATTATAACGTTGCCGAGCAATATGATGGCGGGAACATATTATTGGCGTGTAAAAGTGTGGAGCTCGGCAGGATATTCGAGTAGCTGGAGCCAGCCCTTTACCCTAATAGCTTATTCTTTGACGGTAGCTGTTGGGACGCCTGTTACGCTTACTTCCAGCTTCAGCATAGCTCCGAATGATACGATAGCACCGCATTTATACACATGGTATTTCGATGGCGTAGATGACTATGTGGACTGTGGCAATGCAAATTCTTTGAATTATTTTAGTAATGGACTAACATTAGTGGCTTGGGGTATGCAAAAAAGATATACTGGAACAGACTCTTGGTTGTTAGATAAAGATTTTACAGGTTATAGAATATGGGGGCTGGATCGACTAATGCTTGGGGTAAGATCACCATCTCAAGATTGGACTTTCTTGGGAAGTAAAACCCCCGCTTTAAATACTTGGTATCATGTCGTTGGGGTAGAAGATAATGTAAATCTTAAAATGAATTTATATATCAATGGACAGTTAGACGGCACGACAACTTTATCACAAAAATATAACTTTGATTACAATTCTGTTAGTCTGAAACTTGGAAGGCATTCTACGGGTTCATTTTGGCCTGGTCTCATAGCTCAAGTCTTGATATACTCTCGAGCTCTATCAGGCTCTGAAGTCAATAACATCTACGCCTACAACATCATTAACGCTTCTAGTCTAGTTTTATTTCTTGATCCAACCTTCTACAACGGTACTCACTTCCTAGATCTCTCTGGATATAATAATCACGGCGTCGGCTACAACTATGTCTCTAGGATCCAGGATAGTAGGCAGTGGTTGTACCAAGTTCAAGGCTTAGCATCTGATGGCTTAGTGCACTTCAGATTCTTCCCAGTCAATACTAGGATTGAAGTATATAATTCTGCTAACAGCTTAGTAACCTCATTTATTATAACAGGCACGCCGAATCAAGCCAACTTGATAGAAGACTATGCCGTCAACCTTCCAGCCGGGAACTACACGATAAAGGCGTATACTTACCTTGACGACACCATAAACCAAAACAACGGCTCTACCCGCTACACCTACATAGCTAGATATTCTCCTAGTAGTTCTATGAGGATCATGTGGAACGACCAAAACGCGGTTACCGTGGACTACCAGATATCCTCAAGCTCTTCCTTCTCCGTTATAAACTACGAGAACGTGGTTAATGTCACGAGCAACTACTATGATATAGCACTGCCTTCAACCAACAACACATGGTACCTCCGCGTCAATCTGCAACATTCCGATGGAAGCTGGGACGGCTGGAGCAATGCGATTTCGTTCAGGACTGACTATCTAGTTTTGTCGGCAACCACTACAAAAACGAGAACAGACCTGTCCACGGGGATAACAGCTACATATACGGCTACTTATACGGATGGTTCTTCACCGCTCTTCTTTAATCTGAGCACAACGGCTGTGTTGGCTCAGCTCGGTGTTTATAAGCAAACGAATGTCTGGTGGAAAGTAGATGTATATTCAGGGGCGACGTCCAGCTCCGAACCGCCCGGAACAGGTTACACATATCTGGGGACGGTTTATCCCATGTCAACGCACAGCTATTTCACGGATAGCTTAGGTTATGTTCCGTCGAATTACAATACCGCTTATATTTTTGATGGTGTTGCTCAAAACGGAGCCCCTTACTGGGCAACGAGCGTCGGCTCTCCTAGCACTAATTTTGCTTTGGTTTACCAGTCAATGGTTTACTTGCCACAAACAGGAAACTACACATTCCAGCTCATAAACGACGACGGTGCCCGCCTCTATATCAATGGCTCCTTGATAATAGATGGGTGGAGCGGACCTGGAACTAGGTCATCCACGGTTTCGCTTAATGCTGGCTGGTACAACATAACGGTCAAATATTATGAGTATAATGGCGATATATATCTATTGCTAGGGGTAACGCTTCCAAACGGAACTTCAGTCAATCCCTTGGTGCCGGCCTACGGAATACAAATGGCACCTCCTGTTTCTTCATATAACGCCACCTTGCCTTCTACCCCGTTAACTTTGCTCAATTACGTTTCGTCAAGCACGACTGCAACCCTTTCCTTTGGTTTAGGCACTGCAGGTCAAGTCAACCTCACGCTACAAGCATTGGATCTAGGGTTTGGCTTCACAGCTAATAAAACCATTCCGCTAGTATGGGATCAGGTAGTGGTGAACAGCTTTGCTCCTAGCAAGCCGAGGTTCACAGTAGGCGATTCCCCCAGCTTCAATATTTCAGCAATCTATGCTTACGATGGCTCACCGTTCCAAGGCTCCCTCACCTTGAACGACACGAACACGAAGACAGCTGTGGGAGCTTATGGTTATGCTATAACAGCGGTAAGCGATCCGCTTTACGGTCTAACGGGCTTCACCGGAAACACAACAACGAGCGTTATATTTGACAAGCTGGTGCTGAACTCCTATTCGTTCGTGCTGAACAATAATGTTCTAGCCAATGGGACGAGGATCGATTACAGCTATCCATCTGTGAGCCTAGTGGCTACATTCAGCCACGCTTATGACGGCTTGCCTCTTAACCCAACATATGCAACTACAGTCCAGCTTGCCGGTCTAAATGCCTCATGGAATGGAACAGCGTGGGTCGTAACTATTTCGTCTCCTGGAACGTTAGCAACGAAGAACTATCAGGTAGCGACAAATGTCCAATCTGTGCTTAATGTTAGGTTCGTCGATCCTTCGCCAATATTCAAGATCATATACGATTCGGTGAACTCGACTTATTCGGCAGATCTAGCTTCCAACACAATATCTATACGTTCGGTTTACGGCTCCGATGGATCGCCTCTTCCCTCGGGGATCGCATGCATAAACGACGCCGGCTCGCAATTGTGTAGTTCTATAAGCAACGGAATAGCGACCATGTCGTTCAACAGGTTCTTAAATGGGACTGTTTCCTTCGTGAATGCGAATGACAGTGCCTTAGTATTCAGCGATCTGGTGAAGCCGAGCACTCTCGTTGTGAAGTGGGTCAACAGTGCCGGGAATATTTCGCTCGCTGGAACAGTGAATGCATACTTTATAAACAGCACGTCTCTTCCGGGATACTTCAGGATCCTCTCCGAGCTAAAGGGCAACGTTTCAGTATTTGTCAATACGAGCCTCGTCCCAGTTTTCGCAAAAGTAAATGGCGTTCCAGCGTCGTTCAGCTACACAAATGGGTACGTTCTGCTTTACGGCATAGGAAGCCAAGTTGAGGTGTATTACTCAACGCCTTCGAGCCCCAGCATTATGCCGGGCTCAGCACCGATCGGTGCTTCATATGAAATAGGCTTCGCGAACAACAACTACCTGCAGAACGCTACATTCAAGCTTGGAGTTTTGATAAACAACTCGCTCGTTAGCCCGTTCGTTGAAATAAATGGAACTAGGACTTATGGGACTGGGGTAAGCAATCTCCTATTCCCGATGGTTACAGACCTCTCCTGGGACTGCCCCGACAATCACCCGACGATCTACTACAGAATCATGTATATGGCGGGCGGAAATACAGTAAGCTACGCAACAAGCTATGAATTCAATTCTGTAAACTACGCGAACCCGGGCACGCTCTATCCATATATCTACATTCCGGGGAGCGTAGCGGGTGTTGTTGATAGATATGGTTCGGTCGTCTCGGAGTTGTTGAAGTATTTAGCTACAGGTGTAGCACAAGAGACAGTGCTGGGGGGCGTAATGCCGGGAGGCTTAGTGGAATACATAATCCTCAACTCTCCGGTCACGATACAGTATAACGGAACGACGGTTATTCCAACGCAGGGAGGGACGGCACCCATAACCTTAACCGGTTTCAGAGGATATACGCTGAGCTACAGCGTCGCTGGCATGACTGTGAGCAACATATTGGTCAGCACAGATCCGTTCACGCTCAACTTCCCGTACGGCATTGCCCTTATGGTCATTACCGATCCTTCTTCGAGAAACGTTAACATAGTTCAGGTGAGCGTGCCACAGCAGATAGTGAACTATACATGGCCCACGACGAGCGCACCTGCGTTCCAGACTCCGAACATGCCGAGCTTCACCTTCCAGCCTTCGCTCGCTTTTACTTGGGACAGCCCAACGTTTATTGTGCTCTACGGCTCAATGGTCGCAGTGGCTATATTAGCAAGCAGGATAACAGGAAGCATATTGAGAGGGATAATGATGACTGCTGGAGCATATGGCTTCGTCTTCATAGGTATAGGTGCTTTCACTGGCAATCTGCAACCTGTCATGCTCGGTCTGCTCGCGTTTATAGTAGCAGTAGCTATGGAGGTGGCGAGGAGAAATGCTGGATAAGAGAGCAGTTCTGCTTTTCTTAGCCTTCGCTTTTCTCGCAACAGCGACAAGCCTCGTAGCAGAAGTTAATGCAGACGTCTGCCCTCCGGGTAGCTTAATTATAAACAGCACGGGGACATACATATGCCCGGTTCCAGTCGCGGATATAAACGCTACATATACGAGCCTTATGCTGTTGCAGAACGGGACGAGCTTCAACTTCACAACGACCTGTTTGACAAGCGGAGGATGCAGCTACAACATAACCGTTTATGACTACTACAATGGGACGCTGACTGCGATCGATAGAATACAGCAGAGCGTAAATGCGGGGGATTCGCTTTCAAAGAGCTATACGGTGAGCGGGACGGGAATGGTGGAGCTCTCGGTAAACAATATGTACTACGGCTACTACTTCTATCCAGCTTCGCAGTCTAACCAAATAGCAACCACGCTTTATAGCCTTGGGAACAGCAATATATTCATTGAGATAATGGTAGCATTGATCCTCGTCTCGGTTCCGATAGGCTGGGCTCTCATGCGTGAAATAGGGCTAGCTGGTCTCGCTTTAACTGCAATGAGCGTCCCGCTGTATACATTGATCTCCGTGCTGACGAGCAACCCGCCAATAGCTTTGCTAATAAGCGTCGTTACGAGCTTTATAGGTATAGTGTATTTAATAATGAGCAGAGGTGAGCCTGCATGAGCGATCTGATCGATAAAATAAGCGAGGTACCGGGATGGACAGTCGTGCTGATGTTTGCCCTCCTTGTCATTTTGCTGGTCGGGGGAAGGATCCTTGATATCATGGATATGACAACAAGCGGTGTAGAGAACATGGTGCAGAATCAAGGCGGGCTTTCGTTGCCGAACTTTGGCTACAGAGATATAGCGAGGTTCGTGTGGCAAGCCTTTACCTACCTTTTCGCGATCCTCTTCACAGTCGTGGTCGCGGTCAAGATAAGCAACGCTTTGAGGCACACGGGAGAAACCTAAGCTCAATCCAACCTTTTTTCTATTACATGATAAATGCTTCTATATTGCTACCCCTAGTTTTAGCTATGCTTTCAAATCTGTTCAGCCACTTCTCAAAGTATTCAATTCTTTCTTGCATAGTCTTGCATGAATGCCCGCTGTGATCCACGGGTCTAGTCCATGCGAGGCTGTCGAAGCTGTCGATTAAATTGTATATGTGTTTTAGAGCGTTCAGCTTTAGACCAAAGACGTGAAGCTTTTTGTCGGGGAGCTTTTGCTTCGCTAATGCTACAGTTTTATATATTAATTGCGTGTCTGGTTCAACGCATAAATTAGCTATTGCAAAATAATCAAACTTGTCGATTATTCCGTGCTCTCTATACAGCTCAATGCTTTTTAAAATGGATTTCGGGTTTTTGTTCCAGCCTTGAATCGGGATCAGCCAAGGGATCCACTTATATTGCTCGGTATATTTTAATACATTTTCGAGCGTTCTCTCTATGTTAGTTTTGTTCTCATTCAGCCAAAGTCCTTGTGGATGGTAATCATCAGGGTAATCGGGCACAGTAACATGAATAGGTTTATTGTTCGCTATTGCTTTTGCCTTCATGTAAACCCTGATCAACTTATTTATGTGCCCGCGGGGGTAATCCTTTACGCTTGGGTCTCTAAAAATCTCCACTCCGCTGTCAATAATCACTTCTTGAGCGAATCTTAACAGAGCATATTTAGGTTTAACAACGTTAATCAGGACGTAAGGGTAAGGTCTAGGAGGCGTAGTGAAAAACTTAACTTTTTCCATAAGTTGGCGCCTGTTTTCATTAAGTCTTTTCTTATTATTAAAAAGTTAGGCATTAAACTTTTTTTCTATTGATCAAGAATATTTAGGTTTTCCAACAATATTTTTTCTAGTGTTAACCATGTCCGAGTCAAGTTCTGGAGTAGGCATAATGACTGGATTCATAGTGACCTTCATTGTCGTCATTGCCATAATCGGCATAATCCTCATGTCAGACGTCATCATAAACGTTCTAGAATCGGTAAAGGGTACGCTCACCCAAGTTTACAACACCACGCAGGTGAACTACTACAGCAGTCAGAGCGAAAGCGTTGTGAGCGATTTAAGCTATGTAGTTGTGGGCTTCGTCCTCTTCATAATAGTCGCCTATGCTATACACATAAAAAGGAGGTAAAGGGAGGTTGAGGATCTCCCGTGCATTGAGGGCTATCTACGCCCCGCTTTTGCTAGCTACGGTTGTAGTTATGCTGGCTAGAGTGGACATAGGGTTATACGTCGCCACCATAACCGTGCTCATAATGGCCCTAGTGGAGACCTATCTCGGAATATTTGATACTATAAAAATAGCGTTGCTGAGCCTTGGATCTTTTTTGGCGGGAGCCACCTATCTAGTCACAGATAGCGTTCTCATAAGGTTTCTAGTTATAGTGAGTCTCCTGGTGGTGATATACGCATTTGTCAGCATCAGCCAGTGAAACCGAACTCTTCTCTGTCTATACTTCTGTGCCTCCTTTCGCTTTTAGATTCGTTTTTGATCGAAATGCTGACGCCTTCCGGAAGGGAGACCTCCCCTTTGTTCATTGCTTCCATAAGCTTTTCATAGCCCCCATACTTCTTAGCGAGTGCTCTAGCCTGTTCGATGAGCTTCGCGGGCTCTCCTCTATCTTCAAGAGAAAAGGTTTTGTTCTTGCTGAGCTCCTCGGCAACAATGTCCGCTACTTTGGTCGGGGCACGGAAGCTCCTGAGGAAGTAGTCTCCTGTTGGATGGACGGTGAAGACCCAAAGATCGCGGTTCGTCCCGTGGACAGGGTGCTCATATTCAACAAAGAGACCAAACCAGCTCGGGTACCGAGTAACGCTTATCTTTACCTTCCTTTTTTGGCTGTCTTCGTCGTTTTCGTCGAATATTTCTACCTTCTTCACAATTACGTCGTTAATGTAGCGGGTGAGGACAATGTTGTCCACGAGTGCAACCTTCTTGAGGTAGACGGAATAGCCGGGAGGAAGAACTGTAACGAGGTCAGGGATCGGCTCCCCGCCTCCCATAATAATATTAGCGAGGCTAATGGCGAGAAGCCAGCCTCTCTCACCCATGCTCACGCAGGAGCGAAATATATTGAAGATCCCATAAAGGTCAAGCGATACACTTTCCACTCCGCAGAGCTGGGCGATCATTCTAATTTCGGCTCTCTTTTCCCCGGTGTCTGACATGACCAATCACTACAATAGTAAAAAGGAGAAAAAAGCAAAAATATCTTTCGACCAGCTAAGCGCTACAGGTATTTACCTAGCTGTGTGCGTTGACAATTATTCAGTTTTCAAGAGCAACAGCGGTTATTTGAAGAAGCTGAAGCAGATGTGGAAAGTAGATATTGAGTCGGTTATGAAGAGCCTACTGAGGCATGGGGTAATACAGGAAAATGATTTTGAGAGCGAAATGGAAATGTTCTATGCTGTTAGGAACGGCTATGTCACTCTGAGATCGAGGAAGATCCCCTGCTTAGAAAAGTTGCTCACGAGCTTCAAGACGAAGAGAAGGGTGGAGGAGTTCTGCGAGCTCTTTCCAAAGGAAGCGAAGGATTATATCTTGAAGGATTATGTTAAAAAATATTTGCCTAGAAGATAAGTTAAAAAGTGAGGTGCGATTATGGGAGAGGAGAATAAGTATAAGGAGGCAATTCCGGACGCATTGTGGACTTTACTAGCGATCCTGCTAGCATACATTGCTCCAGCATTTCTGTTCAGCATCTACGTCTTCAACGGCCCTGTTTCGGGAAGCAACGAGATTTGGCAAGTGCTGAAGATCGGTGCCATTATTCTGGGCTCCGCTTCCCTTTTCGTCGGGATCCCCCTCTTTGCTTCCTCAATCGTTTGGTTCTTGGCAAAGATCAAGGCATTGGCGAAAACAAGTAAGAAAAATGCTGAGACCTTAGAGTTTGACGCACAGGTGCATGGCTTCATTCTATTTATCCTGCTTCCGCTGATTTTATTCTTCATGCCATACACCGGCATCATAAACACGACAGCTCTCGTTTCCGTGGCGATCGGAGCAACAGTTTTCTCTGCCGTTTTAGCAATACCGGGATATAAGGAATACATGGAAAAACTGGAAAACCTGAGAAAAGAGCCAGAAGATTTATGAAAGAAAAGAGCATCTGCCAAATCATCATATACACAATATACATTATATAGACATTGCGTTATGAGACATGCTTTTTCTTCTATACTTTTTCGCAAAAAGCATGATTTGATAGAGATACAAAACTAGGAAAAAGAAGGCAAAGACGACTGCTACTGTTTTCCAGAACCTCAACCCTGCTCTTCCTCCAACACAAATTTATATTTAGAGCTGTGGCAAATAAAAGTAACGAGCACGGAAAAAGAACCCATAAGGTTATGGTAATGAGCCATGCCCCGGTCAAACTTTAGGCAGGAACCTGTTCCAAATCCGCCACAGCTCCAGAGTACGGAGAGAAAACCTGACCCGAGGTTCGAAATAACCAGCGGGAGGCCACCGGCAAATCCTCCTTGTAAATATAGCGAAGTGCAAAACAATGAGTTCGGCTGGGCTCTCTTCTGCCAAATTCTCGGGAGGTTCCTGACTAAATACGAGGCTCAGTATTGCCTCAGCTACGCGGAAAGGTGCCCCTTCGCGAGATGGGTCGACAAGGTTAATGAGTTCTAAGCTTTTTCTATAATACCGCTCTGCTTGTTTTTCCCAAAAAATTAACTATTAATTTATTTATCCTAAAGAACAAAGATTTTAGCGGTGGTCAATCATGGGAAGAAAGAAAAAGAGAGAACAAACTGTTGTTCAGTCTTTCTGTTTGGAGAAAAAGTTGCTGGACAAGCTCAGCGAAGAAGCGAAGAAGAGGGGCATGAGCAGGAGTGCCCTTCTTGAAGACATTGTTAAGTCTTATTTTCAGCAGGAGGAGCCCATTAACTTAGAGAAGGCACTGGAGCCGTTCTTCAATGGGGAAACGATTGACGCAGAAAAGGTGCTGGAGTCGTTTCTCGACAATAAAGCGATCGACATAGACTCGTTTGTGATAGTGGACAAAGAAAAAGAGGTAAACGAAAAAGTGAAAGAAAATGATCAATCATGGGAAGATAAAAGAAGAGAGAACCAACTGTCGTACAGTCTTTCTGCTCGGAGAAAAGTTGAGTGATTCGGGGATCGTTATGAAGGTGAAGCTGAACCCCGAATACGAAAAGATCGCGAAGAGCTTCCCAATGAGCAGAGAAGAATATGAGGCTCTGAAAGAGAGCATAAAAAAGGAAGGTCTCTACTTTCCTATAATCGTAAACGAAGAAGGGGAAATCCTAGACGGCTACCATAGGTATAAAGCGTGCCTAGAGTTAGGCATTGAGCCTAAGATCGAAGTCAGGAAGTTCCCAAACAAGCTCCAAGAAAAGAAGTTCGTTCTTGAATCGATGCTGAGGAGGAGGCATTTAAACGACTTCCAAAAGGCAGAGCTGGCTATCCCGCTTCTTGAAATAGAGAAAGAGCTGGCAAAGCAGAGGCAGATTGAGCTTGCCGGCAAAAGGGTGGGAAAGTTGGGGGATACCTTGGCGTCATCTGACGCTAAGGTGTTTAACGATTTTCCCACCAACGAAGAAAAAGGGAAAACGACAGAAATAGTAGCGAAAAAGGTCGGGCTTTCTCCTAGGACTTTGGAGAGAGCTATCAAAATAATTGAAAAAGCCCCTGAGGAAATAAAGGAGAAGGTAAGAAAAGGGGACATGACGATCACTTATGCCTACTCTATGCTGAAAAGGAGGGAAGAGCAACAGCAAAATACACCTTCCCTTCCCGAAGGGGTATTCGACGTAATCTATGCGGATCCCCCGTGGAAGTATGAGGCTCCGCTGAGGGGGAGCCCTGACTTTTACTATAAAACGATGACAACTGAAGAAATATGCAAATTGAGGATCCCCTCCGCAGACGATGCTGTCCTTTTCCTGTGGGCTACTAATCCGCAGTTGACAGAAGCACTTAAGGTTATGGAATGCTGGGGATTCACATATAGAACGAACATGGTCTGGGTGAAGGACAAAATAGGCACGGGCTTTTACTTCAGGGCACAGCATGAGCTTCTGCTCCTAGGGATCAAGGGGAAGATGCCGGCTCCATTGGAAGAGAACAGACCTCCATCCGTCATATATGCCCCCGTTAGAGAGCACAGCAGGAAGCCCTATGAAGTCTATGAAATCATTGAGAAAATGTATCCGAACAGGAAATACCTAGAGCTTTTTGCGAGACCTGAAGAGAAAAGAAAAGGTTGGACTTATTGGGGGTTGGAAGTTGAAAGCAAATAACGAAACAGGCAGAAGAAAGAAGGCAGTAGTTTCTCAGCACCTCTATGGCTTCATAGGAGGAGGGGAAATACTAGCTACAGCTTTCATTAAGGCATTCAAAAGGATGGGCTACGACGTTTCAATAGCCACGGTTGCCGGCTTCGACAAGGAAAAGGTGGGGAAGTGGTTCGGAATAAATTTGAACGACATACCGGTATATTCGCTATTCCCAACATTCATTTCAATCCTTGGAATATATCAGAGGCTCATTACTCCTTACGCCATTAAAAAAGCGGTCGAGAAAGAGAGACCGGATTATCTCTACATTGACAACCAATTCTACAAGCCTTTGCTGAAGACAAAAGAGAAATACGGATTCAAGCTGATTCAATATATACATTTCCCAGAAGCAATTTACATAGGAGATTTGAAGAATGTCCATGATCCTGAAAAAGTGAATGAGTTCAAAGAGGAGCAGAAGGAATACCTCAACAAGTACTTGAGAAATTGGCGCTGGAATCTTTACTTCAAGGTATGGAAAAAGCTGATAAAGAGGATCCTTGTAGACGATCCATTCGATTATGCGGATTACATATTGGCGAATAGCGAATATACAGCTGAAGCTGTTTACGCTGTTTATGGGAAGATGCCCAAGGTTCTGTATCCTCCTGCTGAGACTGAGTTCTTCAAGAAGTTCTCTCTTCCATATGAAAAGAGGCAGAATGCAGTGGTCATGATAGGCAGGATAAGCAGAGAGAAGAGGCATAAAATCGTCGTAGACGCGATCTCGAAGACTAGGTCTAAGCCCAAGCTGAAGATAGTGGGAGGACTGGCACCGGTCGATGAGCCTTATGAAAAAGAGGTCGAGAGGTTCGCTAAGGAAAAGAACGTTGAGGTTGAGTTCCATATAAACGTTCCGAGGGAAGAGGTGGCAAGAGAAGCCGGATCATCGAAGGTATTCGTTCACGCTATTAGGGGAGAGCACTTCGGAATAGCTGTTGTAGAGGGTATGGCATCTGGAACTCCCGTGATAGTTCATAGGAGCGGAGGGGCTTACTACAGCATTGTAAGCAGAGATCAGTATGGAAAATCGTTCGAGACCATGGATGAGCTCGCTTCTGAGATAGATATGCTCATGGAGGATGAAAAGGAGTGGAGGAGATACAGCGAGCTCTCGAGCAAAAGGGCGGAGGATTTCAGCGAGCAGAAGTTCTACGAGAGGGTTAGCAAGCTATTCGGTGAGCAACAATGAGAGCACATAACTTTAGGCGTTTGCTGGAAGAAGCGAGCAAATGGGAGAGGATCGTGGCTGAATATTTAGCTGACATTATCATAAGCGAATCGGTGAAGCTGGCGAGTCGTGAAGAGCAGAAAGATGGGATTGACGCTCTCGTAGAAAAAAAGAGCCTAGCTTTTGACATAAAGTTCAGAGACAGTCGCTATTATTTAAAGGGGATCGCGATTGAGCTGGAAAGCGTCGTAGAAAGGAAGGTGCCGGGCTGGTTCTACACCACGAAAGCGGACGCGATCGTCTACCTATGGTGGAACGAGGACAAGACTGGCCTCATGCCGATCGGCTACTATTTGATTCTATCGGACGGATTCAGAAAATGGTTCGAGGAGAATAAAAGCAAATATGAGGAAAAGCAGGCTTCCACGATCTTTAAGAGACCAGATGGAAAGACGGAAATATATCACACCAAGTTCGTCGTCGTGCCGATCGAGGACATTCCTTCGCGGTACTTGAAGATGTTCTACACTCCTGAGATTGAGCCGGAGAGCAAAAAGAAGGTGACCGAGTTTTGCTAATACTTTCGTTATACTAGGTTTTTTTAGGCATATAAACCCATATTAAAATGGGGGGATAGCCCCCGAGGGAAAAGAATGAGTGAAAAAGAAGTAATAATAAAGAAAAGTGATTTGAAGCCCGTTAGCAACGGGTTTCTTACCCTTTTTGTGGCTTCATGCCCAATCTGCTACGAAAGATTCGCACATGAAAGCCAATCTAGGGCTATTCAGGCCCTTAAGCTGCACATTGAGAGAAAGCATAAGGTAAAGGTGGTGGTGCAAGAATGACGGTTTCTTCCAAAACTCTCGAGTCGAAGAGTAAAGCATTGGAAGTGCTTGCTAGCATCGGCGTAAATGCGAAGGAAGGCAAGTCGATAGGGATCTATGGTGCCTCGATGGTTGGCAAATCGGTGCTGGCTTCTATCATTGCTAAGGAGTTCGCGGGAGAGAGCGGAACAGTTGTTATTTTCGGAACAGAGACGCACTACGCTGATGAAGACTACAAAAACATGATCTCGCAGTTCCTGCCAAAGAGCAAATACATAAACTATAGCAGATATGTGGACGAGCTCTATCACTACTTTGACGTGGTGAGAAGAAAGAGCTTCGAGGGAAGGGTTGCTATGATTCTCGATTCGCTGTCGTTCATAGCTTTGCAGGAGACGGCGGAGTGGAACATGAGGGGAGTGACGGAGCCTAGAGTGATCATTGCTAGAGTTATTCCAACGCTGAATACAGTAGCAACAGCGTTCAAGGAGCTCCTTGTCGAGAAGCATGCTCTCGGGATCGTAATAATGCATGCGGGAAGCACAGCTGGGACAGGGAAGTTCCGCGGTCTAGTAGACTTCAGACCTTCTATGGCCATGCGAGTGGCTCACAGTCTCGACTATCTGCTGTTCATGGAGAGCGAGGGCTATTCGCTGAATTCACCGAGGAAGCTGACGCTCGTTCAATCGAGGCTCTCTCCTTTGGATGAAGGGAAGACGGTAGAAATAAAATTCACGAGTCAAGGGATCGAGCCAATAAAGACGGTGTAAAGAGGCGGATGAAAATGAGGGAGCTGGTGGCAAAAGAAGATGGGTTCGAGCTGTATAGAAAGGAGACGAAATACAAGGCAGAGGCAATAGCGGTATATGACGATGCGGATGAATATCATCTTATGCTGTTCGACGATATTGTGTATTTCTTCGTAACCAGCAAGACTAATCGAGTGAACAGCAAATTGCTTTTCGAAATGGAAATGCCAACGTACGACGATCAGGATCAGGTGAGGCAGATGATACTGAATGTGAAGAGCAAAAAGGAATTCACGGAGCTTGTTCAGTCGCTTATGCTGAACTACGAGTGGCTTAGAGGCACAGGAGTTGGAGAGTTCGTTATATTGCTAGAGAAGATTGGAGTGAAGCCGTATCAAGCTTTCAAGGAAGACTTAGAAGCAACAAAAGAGTTGTAGTATAACCTTATGGGGTCATGGGGTGAGAAAATGCCTAGACCTAGGACTTTGAAAAACCCGAAAACGGTTACTATCATCTTCGAAAAAGACGACTACGAAGAGCTAGAAAGAATAGCGTTTTCGAAGAATACCAGCGTCTCCGCTCTAATAAGAGAGCTTGTTTCAAAATATATTGAATCAGAATTTACGGAGAAGGTACTACATGAGTTATAGTATTATTATATATATTTTTTCTAATAGAAATAAAGGTATTTCAATTGTCAGAGAGGGTATATGCAGTTGCACGAGACATCAAAAAATTAATTTATAAGAAATAAATTAATGAATAGAGGGGAGGGGG
>Ga0334722_10000811_pt1 | contig 43003 bp, 27 predicted proteins | sample C3_bottom_MG_FD_207210 | JGI IMG/M metagenome (GOLD analysis project Ga0334722, IMG submission 207210) | Sediment microbial communities from Yellowstone Lake, YNP, Wyoming, USA - C3_bottom | ecosystem: Environmental > Aquatic > Freshwater > Lake > Sediment | place: USA: Wyoming | collected...
CGGTAGTCCGCCGGACGGCCGCACCTGGGGCAGAAGAGGTTCCCGTGCGCGTCGCGGGTGGGGTCCGGGCCCTCCCAGCCGCAATAGCGGCAGACGCCGTCGGCATCGCGCGGGTTCAGAAGAAGTCCTCCAGGGTCTGGCGGCGTTGCGTCCGCCGGGGTTCCTCCAGGGGGGCCGCCTCCCCTTCGTACCCGGAGTGGTCCAGGGTCGCCTGCTTTGGTGCCAAGGCCCCCGTGAGGAGGCTCTTCTCGTCCCACCCGTACACCTCCGTGATGTACGACAGGGTCTGGGAGAGCCGCCGCGCGTAGTACGCCCAGTCCGGCGTGGCGGTGAACGGACGCCCGGAGAGGTAGGGCTCGACCTCCTGGGGGGTCTTCTTTCCGTTCGTGACGATCCAGGAGACCTTCATTCCGGGCATCGTCTCGTGCCCGAGCGCCTTGAGCTTGTTGAATGCCTGGACGTTCGTCATCGACTCGGGGTTCACGTACGTCCCCTCCTCCTTCACGGTGCGCGAGATCACGAGCATCCCGGTCGCGTCGGTGTCCGCGGAGACGATGGGCACGTGGCCGGTCTTGAGTTCCGCCACGAGGGTCCTTGCGTGCTCGATCGCGTCCTCCGGATGCCCGTCCAGGACCAGCTCGAGCAGCTCGCGCTGGATCACCGACTGCAGCTCGAACGCGTCCGTGCGCCGGATCTCGTAGCCCCGAACGACGAAGTCCTCCACCGGCCAGGCGACGCGCCCGGCGTACCGCTTCTTCTTGCCGTGCGTGAAGAAGGAGCGCATGACCTTCTCGAACTCCATCTGGATGCTCCCCTTGGAGAAGCGCTCCGCGAGGGACTTCCCGAGCTCCACGGTCTTCTGGAGCGTGGCCGAAGCATCGCCGTCCCGGAAGGGGGACTGGAAGAAGCACGAGTCGGTGTCGGCGTACAGGACACGGACGCCCTCTGCCTCCAGCTGCGAGATCACTCCCTTGATGTTCTCGCGCGCGAAGGCGGTGATGCTCGCTCCGATCTTGGGGTCGGTGAACCGGTAGAACGAGGAGGCCAGGACCCCATAGAACGCGTTCATCAGGACCTTCACCGCGTTCTGGAGGCCATCGTAGTAGCTGCGCCGCTCCGGGTCCGCCTGCATCTTGGCCCGGATCTCCCGTCGCTGGTCCATGAGTTCCTGCAGGATCTTGGGCAGCAGCCCCTCGCGTTGCTCGCGGGACAGGAACTTGACGCCGATCGGGCTAACCGTCCCGCCCTCCTCCGAGAGCGTCGTGAAGCAGATGTTCTTCTCGATGATGATGGACGGGTACTGGGAGCGGAAGTCGAGCACCGCCACCCAGTCGTACAGCCCGGGCGCCAGGCTGTGGACGTAGCCTCCCTCGATGCTTTCGCCCCCCTGCTTCGTGCGCATCATCGGGACGCCGACCTGCGCGCGATCCGCCCTACGGATGAGGATGGAATCGATCAGGTTCGACGTGCGGCCGTTCAGGACATCATCGAGAGGAAGCTTGGACACCGTGGACATGTCGAGGCACTTCTCCACGCGCCGCACCTTCAGCAGCACGCGCAAGGCGAGTTCGGCGTCCTTCAGGCAATAGGTCTTGACGCGCTCGGCGTCCTTCGCCCACTCGTCATCCATGTGGGCGCGGTCGACATCCATCTTCCCCTCGTTCAAGAGGAGCTTCGCGACGTAGTCGAGCGTCTCCTGCTTTGGATGGATCTCCGTCTTCGCGCTCCACCAGGCGTCCGCGATCACCCGTCCGTCAAGCCGCCAGAACTGGTCGTAGATATGGACGGGCTTCGAGAGGTCCCGGCCGATCTTCAGTGTCGGGATCCCATGCATCGGGGCGCGCCGCTCCAGCAGGGGGAAGTCGTAGTTGTCGATGTTGTATCCGGTGATGACGTCCGGGTCCTCCCGGACGAGGAGATCGACGAACCCCTGGATGATCTTCTTCTCCGGCCCGTCGAGGATGGGCAACGGCCGGATCTCCTTCCCGTCGAAGACGCAGGCGGCGATGCAATAGATGTGTCCGTCCTTGATGCTATTCTCGATGTCGAAGGAGAGGACCTTCAGCGGCGGTGTGAAGGACTCGCAGGGCTCGAAGCGCTCGGCCTCGACGTAGAGCGCGGTGACGTAGCGGCCCTCCGGGTCGACGGCCTTCCCGTGGATGCGGACGCAGGCGGGGATGTCGTGGTCATAGAGGAATCGGTGGGCGAACGGGATGTCGGCGGCGATCACGTCCCCGCCATAGTTGCGCGCGCGCGTGCGGTAGTCCGGGGTCCTCCAGGGGTGCTGAAGGGTGATCTTGAGGCACGGCGTCGGTTTGGCGGCGACGAGCAGCGTGATGTCGTCCGTCCGCAGGATCTCCGGATCGCGCTCGGGGGTGAAGGCGGTGCGGAGCGGCTGGGTCGGGTTCACGGCGTAGAAGTACGGTTTGAACCCCCGGTACTCGGCGGCGAAGGACTCGCCCTCCCGCGTCCTGCCGAAGAGCTGGAGCACCGGCTCCTCCTTCGCCCCGTCGCGCCGGTACCCGACGGAGATGAGGCGCACGTCCCACGAGGTCATGGTCTCAGACCTTCGCGACGATCTTCAGCACTGCGCCCTCCTCGAGGGGGTGCGTCTGGCCGACGACCATCTTCGTGCGCGCATCGATGGCCCGGATGAAGTGCTGGCCGAGGTCGGTGTGCACCTTGAACGCGAGGTCGCGCGCCGTGGAGCCTTGAGGCAAGAGGAAGGCATCGGGCAGGATGTTCCCTTTCTTGTCCGTCCAATGCGTCTCGTCCTCGACGGGATAGACCGTGATCAGGTTCAGGGTCTTCCGCACGACCTCCTCCAGGCAATGCTGGACCCCCGTCTCCCCATGGAGAGCGAGGTATCCGTGGATGCGGTCGAGCGCAGCCCGTTGTGGGGCGGTGAGGCTCGGTTCGGAGGTGTATGCAAAGGTCCCCGCTCCCGGTTCGTATCGGACAAGGCCGGCCTTGGCGGCCTTCCGCAGCGCGAGCTCGTAGTCGCCGCAGCAGGGGATGACGGTCCCCCCTTTCCACCCCGCCAGTCGCTCCAGGGTCTCCGGGGACGCCAGGTCCGCCTTGTTCGCCGCCACGAGCATGGGTTTGCCCCGCCGCTGGAGGTGCCGGCCGAGGCGCAGGAACTCCTCGTCGGTCCAGGTCACCGGGCGCGGGCCCAGGGCCGCGTCGTTCACCGCCATCTTGACTTGAGGCTCTGAGAGCCCGAGTCCGGTGAGCCTCTCATGGAGGATCTTCTCTACCGGCGTCTCGTCCATCTCGGCGGCGCGCGAGGCCTTGTCCCACCCGCGCTGCAGGATGCCCCGGATCCAGTGCGCGATCTCCTCTTCCAGGAAAGCCAGGTCCTCCAAAGGGTCGTGGCTCCCGATCGGGACGGGGTTCCCCTCGAAGTCGGTGCCCCCGCTCGCGTCGACGACGTGGATGAGGGCGTTCGCCTGTCGCAGGTCGTCGAGGAACTTGTTGCCGAGCCCGCGGCCCTCGTGTGCCCGCGGGACGAGGCCCGCGACGTCGAGGAGCTCCACGGGGACCAGCCGCACGCCGTCCTGGCACGCGGAGTTGTTCGGGTGGCAGGGCTTCTTGAGGTCGAGGTGAGGGCACCGGGCGCGGACCACCGCCCGGCCCTTGTTCGGCTCCACGGTGGTGAACGGGTAGTTCGCGATCTGCGCGGGGGCGAGCGTGGCGGCGGCGAAGAACGTGCTCTTGCCCACGTTGGGCTTGCCGACGACGCCGACCAGTTCCACGGGAGTCAGGCAACCTCGCGCTCTACTAGTACGTTCGCTCGCGGGGCCAGTGTGCCTCCTACCCGAAGGTCGTCAGAGGTTCTCGAAATCCCCAGGGGAATCCTCGCCCTCGGGGTCGTCCGGTTCCGCACCGCCATCGACCTCATCCCCCTCGTCCGGTCCTTTCCCAGGGGTAGGGGTTTGCCGCCGACCCCAGACGAAGAGCAAGAGAATCAGGAACATCGCCGCCAAGAGGGCGAAGACCCACCAGAAGTCTCGGACCTCCGGCCCGGGACTCGCACCGCGCACCGTGACGGTCCACTCCCGCCAGGCCGCGCTCCCCCCGCCGGAGACGGTCACGTTCACCCAGTAGGTCCCGGTGGACCCGCCCACGAAGGAGAAGGAGGGCCCGCTGCCGGCCTCGACCCCGTTCACCCGCCACGCGTAGGTCAGGAGGTCCGCATCCGGGTCGGATGCCGTCACGTAGACGGTCCGGCTCTCTCCCACCGCCAGGTCGAAGGAAGCCCCCGCGGGGACCGCCGACTGGATCACGGGAGGGCGGTCGACGACGATCACCGCCACGGTGTCCATGCCGGTCGAGCCTTCGTCATCGCTCACGGTGAGCGCGAAGACGTACGTCCCCGCCGCGGTCGGCGTGAAGGAGGCGGTGGCGTTGTCTGCCTTGGTAAGGGGCATGCTGGGCCCGGCAATCTGGGTCCACGCGTACGTAACCGCGTCACCATCCGAATCCGGTCCGGCGCCGACCAAAAGCGTCACGTCGCGTTTGAACCCCGAGGCATCGGCTCCGGCGTCCGCGCGCGGCGCCCGGTTCGAGACGACCACCGCCACAGTGTCCGTGCCGGTCCAGCCTTCCTCGTCTGTCGCCGTCAAGGTGAACACGTACGTCCCCGCCGCAGTCGGCGTGAAACGGGCGGTGGCGTTGCCCCCGTCCGTCAAAGCGACCGCCGGCCCGGCGATCTGGCGCCATGCGAAACCGATGATGTCTCCGTCCGGATCCGATCCGGAGCCGACCAGCGAGATCACGTCACGCTTGAAGCCCGAGGAATCGGCCCCCGCGCTCGTGGTCGGGGTCCGGTTCGCGACGACGATCGTGAGGTCGGCGGCATCCGTGTTCACGTCACCGTCCGTGACCGTGAGGGTGACGGTGAAGAGGCCGCTGGCGGCGAAGGCGTGGGTCGCTTGGACACCGCTCGCGTTCGTCCCGTCCCCGAAGTCCCAGCGCCAGGACGCGATTGGTCCCTCGTCCGTGGAGTTCGCCCCGTCGAACAGGAAGGCCTCGCGCTTGAACGCCTGGTTCCCCGGCCAGACGCCCGCCACGGCCGTGGGCGGGTCCTCGCCGGGGAGTTTCACCACCATGATTACGGCGGCGTCGCTCGCGCCGCGCCCGAGGGCGTCGCGGACCGTGAGGGTCACGGGGTAGGTCCCCACGCTGTCGAACCGGAACGCAGTAAGCGGGCCGTACAGGGTCACGGGGTTGCCGCCGACCGTGAAGGTCCAGGTCGCGTTCACGATCCCCGAGTCGTCGGCGGACCTCGTCGCGTCCAGGACGAACGTCGTCCCCCGGGCCCCGGTGAGATCCGGCCCCGCGTCGGCAATCGGCGCGGCGACATCCAGGAACACTGCGAGGATCCGTGCGGTCTCTACGATCCCGAGTCGGTCAGCGCTCCTGAAGAGGAGGGTGTGCAGGCCGGCCGGCTGGGTAGTCAAGGTGAAGGGGGCGATGTAGGTGGTCCATGTCCCGCCGTCGAGGGCGTACTCCGTCGCGGCCACGCCACTCCCCGAGTCCGTGGCGGTGAGCGTGAACGGCGTCGTCGGGTCGACGATTGGCGGGTTCGTCCCGACGCTCGGGGTGCCCACGGCGAGGATGGTCGCCGGCGCGGTGCCATCCACGATCGTCGCGAAGGACCAGACCGGGGAGGGCGTCCCTAGCGCATCGGTCGCCCGGTACTCCACGAGGTGCGGGCCCTCGGCGGTCAGCAGGAACGGGAAAACATAGGTCATCCAGGGTCCGCCATCCGCCCGGTACTCCACCGTGCCGACTCCCGCCGGGTCCGTGGCGGCGAGGGAGAGCGGCGTCGCTGGGCTGATGAACGAGGGAGCGGTGACGTTCGGCGTCCCGATCGAGAGCGTCACGTTCGGACCCGTGGCGTCCACGGTGTAGGCGAACATCGAAGAAGCGGAGTTCCCCACGTTGTCCCAGGCGTGGTAGTCCAGGATGTGTGCTCCTTCGGGACCGGGGGCGACGGCGCCTGCGTACGGCATCCACCCCGCTCCGTCGACTTGGTACTCCAGGAGGGCCACCCCGCTCGCGTCGTCAACGGCGGTGAGGTTGATGGTCGCCGCGGCGGAGAGCACCGTCCCCGCCGAGGGACCGTCCACGCGGAGGGCGAGGCCGGGGGCGAGGACGTCGCGGTGCACGATCTGGGAGCGGGCCGGCTCGACGTTCCCCGCCACGTCCGTGGACCGGTACTCGACGAGATGCGGTCCGGCGGGGGTTGTGAACCCCAGGGGGCCCGAATAGACCTGCCAGGCCCCGCCGTCGATGCGGTACTCCGTGGAGGCGACGCCGGAGAGGTCGTCCGTGGCGGTCAGCCGGAGGTTGATAGGAGCGCTGACGTAGAGCACCGGGCCCGCGGTGTAGGACGACCCGGCGGGAGACAGCGTGGTCGTTGGCGGTGAAAAGTCCCCGACCGTGAACGTCGCAGGAGCGGAGGACCACAGACCGGAGGCGTCCACCGCCCAGAACGTCACCGGGTAGGGGCCGAGGGGCGTGAAGTTCGCCTGCGTGGTCCACGTCCCGTTCCCCTGGTCGGCGAGGGTGAGGTTCGTCGCGGCGGGGCTGACGTCCGCGTACACCGCCGCCACGCCGATGTTGTCCGTGACCGCGGCGGTGAAGGTGACGTTTGTCCCGGGGGTGACGGCGGCGGGGAGGACGTAGGCGTTCCAGATCGTCGGCGGGGAGAGGTCGGCGGCGGTGAAGGTCGTGGCCGCGGTGGACCACCAGCCGGCGGCGTCGGTCGCCCAGAGGGTCACGCCGTAGGTTCCGGCCATCGTGGGCACGTAAGGAATCTCCCAGAGGCCGCCTTGGGCCTCTCCGAGGGTGAGGTTCACGGACGCGCCGGGACCGGTGACGTTCGCCCAAACCCCCTCGGCGCGGTAGTCGTCCGTGACGACGGCCCGGATCGTGGTCGGTGCGTTCAGGTCGGCAGGGTCGGGAGCGGCGAGGACGCTCGCGATCACTGGCGGCCGGGAGTCGCCGATGAAGGTGCGGCCGTCGTGGCCGGTGATGCGGACGTTGTCGAAGCGCGCCCACGCCTCCTGGTTCGTGCCCCCCTCCGCCCTCACCCCGAAGCCGACCGTCCCGGCGCGGTAGGCGGGATTGGGGACGTCGATCAGGAGCGTGCCGTCCACGGAGGCGCGGATCCGGACGCCGGCGGTGTCCACGGCAACGTGGTGGGGTACTCCGAGGGCCACGGTAGCGTTCGCGGACGCGACGAGGCTGGGCACGAGGCGGTCGAGGCGGTAGAGGTTGACCGTGTCGTTCGAGGCGAGCTCCAGCCAGTAGCCGTCGTTGAGGTTCGTGTTGGACTGCATGAGGAAGAGGAGGTAGGCGCGGGTGAGGGGGGCGCTCCCGCCATCCAGAGCGAGGTCCGCCTCGTAGACGTAGTCGTTCCAGTACACCGCCATGGGGTCGTCGCGGTAGACTGTCGATTCGTACCGGTTCTCGCTCCGGAGGCGGGCGACGTACGAGCCGGTGCCGTCGAGGGTTCCCGCCATCGGGCCGGCATCCCCGTAGTTGGTGTTCTGCCAGCCCAGGTCCGTCCGAAGCACGTAATGCTGCCATCCGGCGAGGTCTCCGTCCTCGACGTCTTCCCGGGCGAGGTCGGCCCGGCTTGGCAGGAAGCGGACGCCCAGCTTGGCCACCTCGACGGCGGTCGCGTTGTAGGTGATGTTCCGGAAGAGAGGCGGGTGCCCCTGGGAGTCATTCCAGTAGGTCTGCTGTCCAAGGGCCACGGGAGCGGTGCGCCCTGCCGGGGTGGTCGGGGAATCCAGGCCGCCGAATCCCGCGGTGCGGTAAACGGGGAGCCCATCGTCCGTGATCCGGACCTCGGCGTCAGGGAGGGGGAGGCCGTCGGTCCCCACCGCGAGGATGTCGAACCAGTTCCGTACGAAGACGCGGGACGATGCGTCAATCCCGAGGCCAGGCATCGGCCCGTTGAACGAGTCTGAGTAAGAGTAGTTCGTGAAGACCCCCGTCGCGCCCTGGGCCGCACTGAACGCGGTCGAACTCCGTTGCGTCGCGTTGCGGAGCTCCAGCGTCCCATTCTGGACTCCGATGAGAGACGTCAAGCTCACGTTCTCCAAAAAGGCCTGCCCGTCCGAAATGCCAATGCCCAGGGCACCATCGTCCGAGGATGTAAGGTTGCGTCCCCAGTAGCTTGAGGCACCTCCGATGATGTCCTGGCTGATGGTTTCGTTGAGTTCGAAGGAGAGGTTCTCAAGGATTCCGACACTCCCACCCCGCAAGAAGATCCCGTCGGTGTTCCGGAACGTGACATTCCGAAGAGTGGCGGTCGAGTTCGTGGCATCCATTGCGGGATTGTCCGTCTCGTTGAGGTAAGCATCTTCGAGAAGGAAGTCCCTAGAGTCTTGGAGTAGAAATAGGTAGGAGCCCAGGCTCCCTGACCCGCTTACTTGGACGCGCCGGACCGTCGTGTTGTGGGACCGCCGGAGCTGCACCTCGATGCTGTCGTGCCGCCCGATAACCGCGTCCGTGACGTTCAACCACGGAGAATCGATCGCGAAAACCCCGTCGCCGCCGACGTTGCTCAAGTAGTCGTCCAGGTACATCGTAAGGTTGGAGAACGTCGCCCCGACCGTCCCGAGCAAGTAAATCCCGTGGCGGTAATGGTCCCCGATGCGTACGCCGTCGACATCAATTCGTCCCCCGGTCGCGTGGATCCCGTTCGTGCGGAGGAATTCGGCGGTGAGGCCTCGACCGGTGAGGTTACCGCCCACGACCTGGATCCCGCCCGGGAACGGGTCCCCTGGGCTCCCCCAGAGGTGGCGCAGCGTCGCGTTGTCGACGCTGAGGTTCCCGAACACGAGGAGTCTGTAGTAATAGGCGGAGTTCCACGCTTCCACCACTGAATTCCGGATCACGAACTCCCCGCTCGCATTGACCTGCACGACCTCGCCCCCGTCGGACGTGGCGTTGATCCGGAGCGTGGCGTTGTCGAGAACCAGCGTGGCCCCGGCGGCCACGAACACACTACCATTGACAAGAAGGGTCGTGTTGGCATACGTCTCGTTCCCGAGGACGTACCAGTCCCCCGCCGGCGGCGGGGACGCGGCGGCAAAGAGGGTGGGCAGGGTCGCCATAGCGGTAAGAAGGATTCCCAGCCAGGCCCCCGCACGCATGCCCGCACATCAGGTCCGTCCTCCCTATTTCAGCCTTCCTGTCCGAAGGGCGGTGCACATCGCTTGCGGGACTCCACGGCGGCTTGTCGCCCGTCATGTAGCGCCTACCCACCTCTTCCACTGAAACGAATACGCGTCAATGAAGGGACGGGGGGGGGGGGGGAACTCCAGAGGAAGCAGTTGAAGATACGGCTGCCGACTTTGGTGTCGGATGTAAAACTATAATATGCCACAGACATTCCAGTATTTCAGGAGGCCTCGGAGATGTCGGACCAAGGATCGGCGCGGCGGATGATGAAGGCTTGGCTGGTGGTGGCGCTAACGGTGGCAGCGGGGTTGGCGGTCTGGGCGAATTCCTCGGACACGAGGTCCCTTGAGAACGTGGGACAGGATCCCCCCAAGGACGGCGGCGCAGGAGTCGGCACGCGCGACGGGCCCGGCGATCTCATTCCCCCGCAGGCGCCTCTGCGCCCGAACTTCATCGGGGCGGATGTCCCGGTCCCGGCGCCTCCGGTACCGCAGATTGCTGAAGGTAGTTTGCCTGTCCTCGACCCCTCGGCGGGGTTCCCAGCCGTGGCCTACGAACCGGCTGTCGAAATCATCGATACGGGGACCCGCAACGGGGCATTCCCGGACGACCTCGTGACCTCGAACGACGCCTACTTGACGTATACAGAGCAGAACATGGCCCTTCCAAACGGGGACAACTATCCTTATGCGGAGGTGACCGCCCCGGAGTCCCCCTGCGGCGGGACGTTCCCTTCGAGTAACCAGGCTTCCGACAACAACTACAGGTGTTACCGGGAGAAGGACGTGGGGAGTACCCCGACGGACGCGCGCTTCCCCACGACAAACTCCGGAGCGGGGACAAATTGCGGCTCGCCCGCGGACGGTGGGGACTGGAGCACCCCCAACAACGCCCACCAAGACGGCGGCGGCGTCGCGACGGCGGCCCCGGGGAAGGACAAGAACTTCTGCTCCCTGTGGAACGGCTTCGGATACTCCATTCCAACGACGGCGTCGATCTCGGGCGTCAGCGTGAAGATCAAGTACTCCGTGTCCACGACCGCGTCCATCGCGACCCTCCACGTCGGCCCCAGGACGACCAACGGGCCCACGAGCTGCGCGGTCCAGGAAGACGGCTCGGAGCCCACATCGCTCACGGTGAAGACCTTCAGCTTCGCGACGTGCAAGAGCTGGACCCCGGCGGATTTCAACACGAACGCCTTCCAGGTCTCTATCGCGGCCCACCGGGGGGGCAGCAGCACCGCCGTCACGTTCAATCTCGACTACGTGCAGGTCGAGGTCCTCTGGCACAACCCCCTCTTCCAACTCTCTCTCCTGTACCAATGGAATGGCATCCCGGCCGGTGCGACCACCTACACCCTCAAGATCGAGGGCTATCACACCGCCGGCGAAGATTTCGTGGTCCAGGTCTTGACCCCCCCTTCCACGTGGAACACGCGGTTCACAATCTCGAAGACGAGCGATGACAACTCCGATCAGACTCATGTCTTGACCCCCTCGGAGTTCAACGGGGGCGCCCCGCAAGTGCAGATCCTGGGGACCCAGGAATCCAGCGACACCACGCAGAACGACCTCTTCATCGACCACGTGAGGTTCTCCCGGACCTACGCGCCGAACTACGCCCTGGACGTCCGCCATGACTGGTCGGGCATCCCCCCGTCCGCCAACCCCTATGCACTGGAAATCGAGGCCTTCCGCACGGACGAGGATATCAGCGTCCAGGTCCTCGACCCCTCCACGGGCACCTGGAACCTACGCCTCACCATCGCCGCCACCGCGGATCCGAACTCTGATCTCGCTTACGAGCTCACGGGTCAAGAGCTCAACGGAGGAGCTCCCTCGATCCGGTACCGCGGCACCACCGAGATCGGCGACACGGCCCAGAGCAACCTGAAGATCGATCGCGTTAGGATGGTGGGCATCGACCCAGGCCAGACCCGTCTCCCCACGCCCCCCCGCCCGGACCTTCTCGTTGAGGACCTCTCCAGCGCCCCGGAGTACGCGGTCTGGGGGGAGCCCGTCACCCTGGAGTTCACCGTACGGAATCAGGGCGCGGTCCGCGTGGACAGTGTCACGGTCGTCCTCTACGACGTTCCCGGCAGCGGCCCGCTATCCCTCCTCGGTTTCAGGGTGGTCCCTCTGAATGCCTGGGAAGGGGCCGGAAGCCTCGTCTGGCCCAACCCCGCTCCCGGAACCCACAACGTGCTCGCGATGGCGGACGGCTTCCTAGAGGTCGAGGAGAGCAACGAGGCGAACAACAACCACTCGCTCGCGATGAGCGTGGGCGTCCCCGGCCAAACCATCCCGGACCTCGTCGTGTCGACCATCGAGATCGACGGCCATGCCCACGCCAACGAGACGGTCGGTGTGAACGTGACCGTACGCAACATCGGCAGCGCCACGACCTCCGCCTTCGCCGTGACCGTCTACGATGCGAGCTCGGAGCAAACCATCGGAACGTACCAGCAGTCGGCCCTCGCGCCTCTCGCCTCCGGCCTCAGTAGCGTCGCCTGGACCCCCGAGGTCGTGGACATCAGTCACATCCGCGTCACTGTAGACTCAGGCAGCGCCGTGACCGAGAAGAACGAGTGGAACAACGAGGGCGCCCTCAGCGTGCCCGTGGACCCGGACCCGGATTGCGGACCCGGGGCGGAGGGATGCCACCCCGAGTGCGACATCGTCATCATCGGGGATTGGGAGATCGACACAGTGGTCACCTACCTCGCACGGTTGATCTGTGTTGTCGACGGCAACGTGAACATCAATGGTCCCGAGGGGAGTCTCACTCTCGATTCCTCGGGCCTGAAGTTCAAGGACTGGACGAATCCGGGCCTGTACGGGCTCTTCGTCAACAGTGGCGGGACGCTAATCACGAGCCGCGACCCCGCCGCCCCGTCGGATTGGCCCTACCCGAAGATCTTCTCCACCTCCTCGAATGATGTGTTCACGTTCGTGGCCCAAGCGGGGAGCGTCCTCGACATCCAGGACACCAAGGTCGATTGGCTGTCCGGCCCGGCACCCAATCTCTCACTCTACCCTGGCGGCCTCTGGATCCGCACCTCCTCGGTTACAGCGACCCGCCTCAGCATCCGCGAGCCGCAGCATCACGGGCTTTACATCCAGGACAACATCGTAATCCCCAATCCCCTCGTCGACCTCGAAGTGCTGGACCCGGGCTTTGGGGGAAGCGGAGGCACCGGGGTGGTCCTAGGGCCCGGCTCTCAGATCCAGCTGTCCGGCGGGAGCATCCAGAGCGCGACCAGCGGCGAGGATGGCGTCGTCGTACTGAGCTCCGCGCGCCTTGTTGCCTCGGACTTTGCCGTGAGCGGCTTTCCTCGGTACGGGATAGCCTTGGATGTGAAGGCCCCCGCCACCGTGGCAGGCTCCATATCCCTCGGAGGGAGCTCGCTCATCGAAGGCCGAGTCGATGCCAGCGGCATCGGAACGAGCACGGCGGCGATTCGCATCTCCAAAGCAGACCCGAACCAACCTACCATGATCCAGGGAGTCACCATCCGAAATGTTAGGGTGGGAATAATCATAGAGCAGTCCTCACCGCCGCAAGGCGGCGTAGTCGTGGGCGGCAGCATCATCGACGTCAGCACGCCCACGCCTGCCTCCGGCTACAAGGGGATCGACGTCTTCCAGTCGACCGTGACTCTCATCGACAACCTCGTCGGCCCTCAGACGGTCGGCGCGCGCTCCATCGCCACAGGCCTGCTCCTCACTCAGGCCTCGGGCACCATCTCCGGGAACTTTGTCTACCGTGTCCGAGAGCCCGTCAACAGTGGCAGGAGCCCCGCCGGTATCGATGTCGTGGACAGCACGTCGTCCCTCTCCGTTTCCGGCGGCACCGTGGCGGACTTCGACTCCGGAACCGCATACGTGGCCTCCTGCGGCATCCGGATCAGCAAGACGGCGGCCGGCGCGTGGAACCCCGAAGTGGACAGGGTCGCCATCTCGGGGACGGATCCCGGGGCCAACCACGCCCAAATCGGGATATGCGTCCTCCCCGGCACGAACCCGACGCTCCTCGGTCCCGGCCGCGCCACCCCGGGCCCGCACATCAGCCGCGTGAGGGCGGGGGTGCTCATCGACCAGGCCACCGCGACCATCGATGGCGTGCGCATCGAGAAGGACGCGTGGACGAGCATCTTCGACGCCTTCTACGGCGGGATCTGCATGATCTCCACGACGGCGACCGTGACGATCCAGAACGTGTTCATCAAGGACGGGCTCAACCCGGGCATTGAAGTGGGAGGATGCGGGAACGAGGACAACCCTAGCCAAGCGGGAACAGCCGTCGTGAGCAACAGCTACATCGGCCACGATCCTGCGCGTCGCTATGGGACGTACGGCGGGTCGTTCCACGATCCATCGAACTACGGGATCTGGGTGGGCCACGGGTCCAGCGTGGACATCCTCGGCAACACGTTGGTCGAGTACAATGACGTCCATCAGGTCCGCATCGAGAACCCGGGCCCGGGGCTTATCGAGATCCGAGATAGTTCCTTCCGGGACATTGTGGATTCCTGTGCGCCGCTTGTGAGGGGCAACACGCAGTGCAATCCGGACCGGGGGCTCGTCATCCTCTACGGCGCCGACACCATGGCGAGCGGCGACGACGCCATCGTTGCGAACAACGTCTTCCTCGACGGAATCTGGGGGTTGAGCATCGACCCCGACCCCGGTGACACGTTCAAGACCACGACCGTCAGTGTGCTCGACAACCTGTTCCGGAACCAGCGCTTCGTGGGCCTCGGCGGCTGCGGGCAGGAGAGCTGGGGCGGCGGGGACGACTGCGTCGGCGTCGTCCGGGGCAACGAGTTCACCCAGCAGCGCTCCCACGCCATGGTGCTCAGCCGTTCCTCGTGGACTGTGGAGCGGAACAACCTCCACGAGAACGAGGGGGATGGGAGCGATGGCAACCCCAGCGGGGCAGTCTACCTCAACGCGAATGCCGTGATTTTCCGCGAGAACTCGGTCCTGAACACGGTGGGCGTCGGGGCAGCAGGTGTGGGCGTCAAGGTCCGGGGGTCGAGTCCCGCTTCGATCCAAGACAACCGCTTCGAGGGGAACGATGTCGCCCTACTCCTGATCTCCACCGGCGCCTATTCCGTGACGAACCGTCCAAGCGTTCCCGTTTGCCAGACCACCTCGCTCTCCTACTGCGGCTTCCGCGGAAACGGTCTTGGCATCATGGTCCAGGGATTCAGCCCCAGGCCAGGCGCCTCCATCGCGTTCAACGAGGTCGACGGCCTGGGCGTCTCGACCTCGATGGGCATCGTCTTCTGGGAGATCGACCAGGACTACACGTACTTGGGCGACGCCTTCGGGAACAAGGTAATCAACACGGGGTTCGGCATCGTCCAGCGGTATCCTCACATCGATGTCCCGGGTAACCCACCGGTCCTCGTCCCGTACACCCTAACCATCACGGGCCTCACCGACCACGCCCTCCTCTCCGGCAACGGCTACGGGATCTGGGTGGACAACAACGCGAAAGCGGTTGTCCAGGGGAACAACATCTTCGAGAACGGCTGGGCGGTGGGGACGCGCCAGTCGACCACGGTCGTCCGCCTCAACGAAATCAGGAATCAGGTGGAGGGGGCCGTCCGGGTCGAGGGTGCCTCCCCCTGGGGACTGGCGCGGGTGGACTCCAACTTCATTCATAGCCTTTACAATCCCACCTGTCCAGCACCGCCCGCCAGCCCGGGGGTGATTGGGATTTTCATCGCGAGTTACGCCGGCTCCGACCCCAACCCCTTCCTGTACGGGAACAATATCCAATACGTTTGCCACGGGATCTACACGTTCAACTCGAACTCCGGGGTCAACCTGATGGAGGGGGTCCATGACAACCTCATTCTCTCCACGGACCAGGGAATCACCATTGAGGGGAACTCCCAGTCCACGTTCCGTCAGAACTGGATCTGGGGTGTCCGCTGGGGGTATGCGGTGAAAGGCGCGCAGCCGACGATCAAGGACCACGCCGGTCTCATGCCCGTCGGTTACATGTCCGGCATCCAGGAGTTCACTGAGGTGGGCGTCTACGTGACCGGCACGACCGCCGCCCCCATCGTCTCGAACAACGACATCTGGACGAGCACCTTGACGGCGAACGGCGTCTGGGCGGACAAGGTCTCGACGCAAAGCACGTGGGTGACCGGCAACACGATCACCCTGACCGGGACGGGAGCCTGCTCCGGCGAACCCTGCTTCGCCGGCGTGCGCGTGTCGGAGTCCTCCAACGTCCAGGTGGAGGGGAACACCTTGTCAGGCGCGGCGGTCCTCGGCGGCCAGGATGACCTGCGGACGGGTCTCCTCGTCTGCAGCCGAGTCGACGGCACCGGCAGCTGCGTCCCGGGCCCGGGCCCGTTCGCTGACCCGGTCATCCTCCGGGACAACGCGGTGACCGACTTCTGGCAAGGCGTCTGGCTGCACGATGCGGTACGCGTCCAAGTGGGCGGGCCCGCCCCCGCGGATGGCAACTTCGTCTCCGGAGTTCTGCGATATGGGCTCGTGGAGGCGGGAGGGGCGACGTGGGGATCGGTGATTGAGGTCACGTACAACGAGGTGACGACGAGCCTGCCCGCCACCCAGGGCACCTCCGGTCTCCGGGTCACAACCGGGACCTACGGGCACAACTGGGTCCACGACCTCTACTACCCCGCGGTGGTCATCATTGATGCCCCGACCGCCACCGTCACCATGGAATACAACGTCGTTGAGAACAGCTATGGCGTGGGGATCGGCGCTTCAGGGAGCGGGGCGTTGTTCCTTCATGGAAACACGGTTCGCAACACAGGACTGGATGGCGCGGGGGGGCCGGCCGCGGGCATCCGCATCACGAGTCTGCCCAGCGCGCGGGTCACCTGCAACGTCATCCAGACGAACCTGGCGTATGGCCTGGCCCTCGAGTCCGCCAGCGGTGTTCAGGTCTATCGGAACGCCTTCCTCACGAACACGCTCTCGCCTCAAGGCTACGACGACGCCGCGACGCCGAACGCCTGGGACAACGGGGCTGTGGGCAACTACTGGACGGACTGGAACAACAACAATCCCGGATGGCCCGCGTACTACGAGGTCGCCCCTCTCGGTCCTCCTACGGCCAAGGACACCTTCCCCCTCGGGACGAATCCTACGGGTCCGGGGTGTACGGCCTAGGATCACCTGCGCGAGAATCGCCAAGGCCGAACGGCCCGTTGCACTGACCTCTCATCAGACTCAGTCGGTCGGAGCGGAGCGTCCGCCACCTCGGCCGGTGACGACCTCTTCCGCCGAAGTCGATACGGTGTAGTGGAGACGTTTTGCGGCGAGACTCTGGCCAGATACCAGCAACGTCCGTTGGAATCGGGGATCCTCAACCGTGTCACCGCCAACGGTGACATTCTCCAGAACGAGGGGGAGGTCGTTGGGTCCTCCTAATCCCTCCATGAAGACCTCCGAGACGGCCATTCGCACCGCCGAGACAGCCTCCGTCCCTTCAGGGATAGAGACCATCTCCGCGAGGCCAGGGGGCATCTCCGGGGGGAGAGAGCTTGCCCCACCTGGGCCGAGACCTTCCCCCTCGGGGACAGGAGCCGTCTCCGTGGGGACAATCATCATCCCCAGGGTCCCAGTGACGGCCTCTGCGGGGACGAAGGCAATCCCCACGGGGACTAGAGCCGCCCCCGGGGGGCGAGACCTTTCCCCCTCGGGGACAAGACCTATCCCCACGGGGACGAAGGCAATCCCCACGGGGACTAGAGCCGCCCCCGGGGGGCGAGACCTTTCCCCCTCGGGGACAAGACCTATCCCCACGGGGACAGGAGCTATCCCCGCGGGGATGACCGCTATCCCCCTGGGGATTATCGCCATCCCCGACGGGGTGTCATCCCTCCCAGTGACGCGAGTAGACCCCTCGCCGGCACCGGGGTCAGGCACTGGGGAGGGCCCATCCGATACATGCGTGCTTCTCGGGAACCCCCCGGAGACTGTGTCCGCCGCTCCTGTTCGGAGGTGTCTCCCTATGGCGACGGAGTCCGTCCTGATCGGTCTGAGCATCTCCCCTGTGGGATCCTCCTTCGTACTGGTGGGGACATTCTCAATCTCCGGACTTCCGAATGTTCTAAGTGCCCTGAGACCCACGACATCCTCATGCATCAGGGGAGATGCGTTGGGGCGGGGCGGCTTACGAGTTCCCTTCCCTCCCGACCGACCGCCAACGGAACCAGTCCAAGGGAGGTGGTGTGGTGAAACTGACCAGCACAGAGAAAGTCGGCTTCATGGAGCTGATCCTCGGCCTGCTGAAGCGGGAGCGCGAGGGCCTCCAGAAGGGCGGCCTCGACATGGAGTTCCTCGTCGCGGCCCTCGAGAAACACCTCGCGACGGTCCTGGAGGCGAACGCCGACCAGGAGGAGTTGAAGGGCAAGTCCGTGGCGTCCACGAAGACCGCGAACACGGCGCAGCGCAAGGGCTACGTCTTCGCGTCGGGCGCGTTGGACATGGCGATCGCCGCCGTCGGCAAGGACAGCGATCTCGCGGAGAACTTCCGACGGGTCCGCAGCCGTGTGCGGCGGCCGGACAACGGCGACTCTTCTGACGCGTCTTCGCCCTCGCCTCGCGAGACATAGCCGAAGCGTGAGGGTGCTCCCGGGGCCTCCGATCGTCCCGGGAGTCATTTCTTGCGGGCTAAGGCACTTCTGAGGCACCGTTGAGAGCGCTTGACGACATCGCGGGACCTGCCGTGACTCATCTGAGTCTGCTCGGTGTCCAATGGGCACGCGTCAGGCGTACATCGCAGAGGGAGGCTTCGTGTCCGCGGTCCCAGGACCGGTGGCTGGAAGAGAGGAGGCAGGCTGGAGAGTCGCCACGACGCGCACCGCGGCGGTAACGACCTCCTGAATCGCGTCCCCGAATCGATTGAACGAGGAGAGGTCGGCTCTGGAGATTCGGATCTCTTGCTCCACCGAGATGCTCTCGACTTCCGATATCAACCGCACGCTCGACGGACGCATCGAATACCCGGTCCTCCCATAGCCCAGGAGCGTGTGGTGCACGGTGAGGAGGAATTTCTCCTGGGTTGCGTCGTCGAGGGTTGCGAGCTTCTTCCGAAGCTCCGCGGGGATCTCAATGGGAAGCCAGATTGCGATTGAGCCGCCGTGGGGGCGCACAAACACGGTGCGGGGCCCGTGGCTGATTCCGAGGGCGGGTTCTTTCCGGGCAGCGTCTGAGGCGACGAGCTCCACATCCTGCACGGTGCGCCCCATGGCACGTGCCCACTCCGCGGCCAGGGCCATAGGACCCGCCGGTGGGGATGGGCCGCCTCCGGAGGCCTTTCGACGATGAGCCATGGGTCTCCTGGACATTCAGTCAACATCGGTACGGAGCTTGCGAAGCTCCTCATAGAATGCGAGAGGGCCTTGATCGATCAAGGCAAGCGAAGTCATTATGGAGTCGAGGTCGACTTCTCGGGGATCAAGGGTCCAAGCCTTCACGAGTTTTTTCATGGAAATCATTGGACACAGACGGGCCGACGATATGAGGTTTGCCTAGCGGTGTGCAACCGGTGCTTGTGCGTGTGGCCTTCACATGACGGTGAGGTCGCAGGGGCGTCCTCGCTCACGCTCGCCAGGACGTTGGACGCCACGGGAACCGGCTCTCGGGGCCCCGTCGGCCTGCGCGGAGCTTCTCCTCTGTACTCCCTGGAGGCAACAGGCGAGCCACTTTCGCCACGGGCCGAAGATTCTTACCCGCCAGAGCCCTCGCCGGGACGTCATGGAAACGGCCCTCATCCTCTGCGAGGGTTACCTGGGGACGAACACGGGGAAGACGGCGAACGGCCTCGTGCGGCACTCCCGCCGTTTCGCGATCCGCGGGGTGCTGGACCGCCAGGCGGCGGGGCGGGACGCGGGGGAGGTCGTCGACGGCGTCTCGCGCGGCATCCCGGTCTTCCGAGGGTTGGAGGAGGCCCTGGCACAACTCCCCGAGCGGCCGCAGAACCTGATCATCGGGGTCGCGACGTTTGGCGGTTATCTCCCCGCCGAGTTCCGCCCGGTCGTCGCCGCGGCGCTGGCGGCGGGCATGAACGTGGTCAGCGGCCTCCATGAGTTCCTTGGCGAGGACCCGGAGTTCTCCGCACTCGCCGCCAAGTCCGGCGCGCGCCTGATCGATGTGCGGCGCCCACGGCCGCTGAAGGAGATGCGGCAGTTCTCGGACCTCGCGCGGCATCTCCCCTGTCTCCGCATCCCCGTCGTCGGCACGGACGGGAGCATCGGGAAGCGGACCACGGCGCTTCTCCTCGCCGACGCTCTGCGGGCCGCCGGTGTCCCGACGAGCTTCGTGGCCACGGGGCAGACCGGGCTTCTCCAGGGCGCGGAGTTCGGCGTCCCTCTCGATGGCATCCGCGGCGATTTCATGGTGGGGGAGCTGGAGGCGGAGATCGTCCGGGCCCAGGAGACGGAGCAACCCAAGGTCATCCTGATCGAGGGGCAGGGCAGCATCTCCCACCCGGCGTACGTCTGCGGGACCCGGGCCATCCTCTCCGCCTCGGCCCCCTCCGGGATGGTCGTCGTCCACGCCCCCGGGCGCACCTCGCGAAGCTACCGGAGGGACCAGCTCGCCCTTCCGATGCCCGACCTTGGCCGTGAGATCGGGCTGCTCGAGATGTACTCGGGGTCGAAGGCCGTCGCGGTCGCCCTGAACCATGAGGGCCTGACGCGGGAGCAGGTCCTGGCGCATGCCGCGGAGTTCACCGCCAAGTTCGGCCTCCCGGCCGCCGATCCCCTGGTCGACGGTTGCGACGCGATCGCCGCCGCCGTGAGGAGGTTGCTGTGACGATCCCCCGCTCCCACCCCCGGTACCGCTCGCTTAAGACGCGGGAGGCGCTCGTGGAAGCGCACCGTGACGGGCGCCTGTCCCTGGAGGGTCTCATCGCGCACGGTCGTGGCGAGGCGTTCAACTATCTCCTCGGGGAGGAGACTGCGGCCCCGGCCCTCGTGGCCGAGAAAGCCGCGGCGGCCTATCTGCTCACCGCCAAACGCCCCGTCCTGTCCGTGAACGGGAACACCGCCGTCCTCGCCGCCAAGGAGATCGCGGCCCTCGCCAAGGCCATTCCGGCCCGCGTCGAGGTGAACCTCTTCCATCGAACGGAGAAGCGTGTCGCCCTTCTCGTCCGCCACCTGAGGCAGTCGGGCGTGGTGGCGCCGCTCGGCCTCCGGCCCGATGCCCGCATCCCCGGTCTCGAGTCAGCGCGGTCCAAGTGCTCACGGTCCGGTATCTTCACCGCCGATGTCGTGCTCGTCCCCCTGGAGGACGGGGACCGCGCGGCAGCCCTGGTGAAGATGGGGAAGAAGGTCCTCGCGATCGACCTCAACCCGCTCTCCCGCACCTCCCGTACATCCACCGTGGCGGTGACCGATGAGGTCGTCCGCGCCCTCGTGAACATCGAGCGCTTCGTCCGGCAGCTCCGGGGCAGGGACCGGGAGCTCGCCCGCGTCCTCAAGGCCTACGATCGCTCGCGGAACCTTGTCGCGGTCCATCGATTCCTCGTCTGGCGCCTCGGCCAGCTCCGGGAGTGAACCACCAGATTCCCCGCGGGATGTCCGGTTCCGGACACAGGTCCGAAGAACCCCGGCAAATCCTTATGAGGGATACCCCAATTGGGCGGCCCCCGTGAGAACGTGAAGTTCCTATTCGTCACGGGCGGAGTTTTGAGCGGCCTCGGGAAGGGGATCTCCGCTTCCTCCATTGGCCTGCTCCTGAAGTCCAAGGGGATCAACGTCACCCCGGTGAAGATCGACCCCTACCTGAACTGCGACGCGGGCACGATGAATCCCTACCAGCACGGCGAGGTCTTCGTCCTCGATGACGGCGCCGAGGCGGACCTCGACCTGGGGAACTACGAGCGGTTCCTCGACGTGAACCTCACCGGGGAACACAACATCACGACGGGCAAGGTCTACCGCACGGTGATCGACCGCGAGCGGGAGGGCGACTACCTCGGGAAGACCGTCCAGATCATCCCGCACATCACGGACGAGATCAAGCGGCGGCTACGGGAGGTCGGGGAGCGGCAGAAGGCCGACGTGGTCCTCGTCGAGATCGGCGGGACGGTCGGGGACATCGAGGGCATGCCGTTCCTGGAGGCGGCGCGCGAGCTGGCGGCGGAGATGGGCCGGGAGAACGTCCTCTTCGTGCATACGACCCTCGTCCCGATCATGGGGGCGGTCGGCGAGCAGAAGACGAAACCGACGCAGCAGTCCGTGCGCGAGCTGCGCTCGGTGGGCATCCAGCCCTCCGTGATCCTCGCTCGCGGGGAACGTGCCCTCGAACCGGACATCAAGCAGAAGATCGCCTTCTTCTGCGACGTCCCCGCGGAGGGCGTCATCAGCGCGCCGGACTGCGAGTCGATCTATGAGGTCCCGGTGGTCTTCGAGCAGCAGGGCCTCTCGGACTACATCCTGAAGCGCCTTGGGCTGCAGGCCCAGAAGGAGGATCTCACGGAGTGGCGGGGGTTCCTCGAGAACCTGAAGAACCCGGAGGCGGACGTCACGATCGCGGTCGTCGGGAAGTACACGCACCTCCGCGACTCCTACATCTCCCACATCGAGGCCTTCCACCATGCCGGCGCCTACGCGCGCTGCAAGGTGAACCTGCAGTGGGTCGAGAGCGTCGACATCGAGCGGCGGGGCGTCGGCGCCCTGGCCGGGGCCCAGGGCATCCTCGTCCCCGGCGGCTTCGGTGACCGGGGCATCGAGGGGAAGATCGCCGCCATCCAGTACGCCCGTGAGCAGGACATCCCCTTCCAGGGCGTGTGCCTGGGGTTCCAGCTGGCGACCGTGGAGTTCGCCCGCAACGTCCTCGGTCTGGAGGGCGCGAACAGCACGGAGTTCGACCCGAAGACCCCGCACCCCGTCGTCGACCTCCTCCCGGAGCAGAAGAACGTGAAGGCGAAGGGCGCGACGATGCGCCTCGGGGCGCACGAGATCCAGCTGAACGCCGCCGCGCGCGCCTCGCGCCTCTACGGCACCACGCGGATCTTCGAGCGCCACCGGCACCGGTTCGAGATCAACCCGTCCTATATCGAGAAGCTCGAGGGCGCCGGCTTCGTGTACATGGGGAAGTCGGACGGCGACCGCCGCATGGAGATCTCGGAGCTGCGCGGCCACCCGTACTTCGTGGCGTCCCAGTTCCACCCAGAGCTGAAGTCCCGGCCGCTCAACCCGTCCCCGCTCCACCTCGGGCTCGTGCGCGCCGCGATGAAGTGATCAGCGGAAGACCTGCGGGCGGCGTTCCTCGCGCATCCCGATGAAGAACAGCGCGCCGACGAGCGACGCGAGCGCGACGCCCGCGATGACCTGCAACGTCCGCGCGAAGCCGACCTCCCCTTCGAGGCCATGCAGACGCTCCACGGAGGGCCGCAGCCAGCTGTTCAGAGTCTCGTCGATCAGGTACTGGTCCTGCGCGCTGTTCAGCACGGCCCCGTCGCACCGGCAGGTCGCGGCGTCCACGTAGTAGAACTGCGCCGTCGAGCCCTCCGTGGCGAGGAGGAGTTCGTGCGTGGGGGCCCAGGTCGGGTCCGGCGCCCAGGACTGGTTCGTCCCCAGCTTCGCGAGGACCGCGTCGTAGGCCGCCGCATCCACGGCGACCGAGAGGCCGGAGCCCACGGCCCGGAGCGTCACGGTCCCCTCGGCCCTGACCACAGGCGAGAGGACCATCACCGCCAAGAGGGCGAGTCCCAGGAGCGCGCGCTTCACGGACGCTAGTGGGTCAACCGACGTATTCAAGTTTGCGGTTCGGCGGCGGTTCGCTGCAACGCGAAAACCGGCCAAAGCTTTAACTCAATCCGTCCTGTTGACTCGGTCCGTGTCCATGGATTATGGCGCGCTCCTCGCCCGCGCGAAGTCTCAGCTCCCCCAGCAGATCAGCCTGCACGAGCGGTTCACCGTCCCCGCCGCCGAGCTGATGCTCGAAGGGAAGACGACCGTCCTGCGCAACTTCGACGTCATCTGCCAGGCGATCAACCGCGAGACGGACCAGGTCCTCGTCTACCTCCTGCGCGAGATCGGGACGGCCGGGGCGCTCGAGGGGAAGCGTGTGGTCTTCAAGGGCCGCGTCACCCCGGTGCAGGTCGACGAGCGCATCAAGGCGTACGTGGACACCTACGTCCTCTGCTCCGAGTGCAACCGTCCGGACACGCGCCTCGTCAAGGACGACCGCGTCGGCATCCTCGAGTGCGACGCCTGCGGCGCCCGCCGCCCGGTGAAGTCCGTCAAGAAGACCGCGAAGGTCGACGTGGCCATCCTCGAGGAGAACAAGGTCTACGAGGTCATGATCCAGGACATCGGGAAGAAGGGCGATGGGATCGCGAAGAAGGACCGGTACATCATCTACGTGGCAGGGACCACGAAGGGCTCGATCGTGAAGGTCTTCATCGAGAAGATCTCCGGGACCATCGCCTTCGGCCGCGTGCACCGCGAGTAGGGGTCGGGCCGTGGGCACTCGCCTTCCGTCCTCGGTGACCATGGGGGCGATGTTCGTCGCGTCGAACGTGGCGGCGCTCGCCCTCGCGGCCCCCGCGCAGTCCTTCGGCTACCAAGCCCTGCCGGACCCGCAGAGCCCCGCGAACCCGTTCATCTACCTCGCGATGGTGCTCGCGTTCACCGCCGTGATCCTCGTGATCGTGAAGCTCAAGAAAGAGGCGGCGGTGAAGTGGATCATCCTCGGGGCGATGGCGGTGACGATGGTCTACGTCTACTCGCTGCCCCTCACGTTCCTGCTGCTGGCGCTTCAGGACCCCGCGCTCCTCAACCTCACCGCTCTGACGACCGCCCAGGCGGAGCTGGTCGCCACGCTGTACTGGACCGCCTTCGGTCTCGCCGTCGTCATCGCCGCGGCCCTGACCTACCTCCTCATCCGGTTCCCGGAGTGGTATGTGGTCGACGCCGTCGGCGTCAGTTCCGCGGCCGGGGTCACCGCCATCCTGGGGATCTCCTTCGGCATCCTCCCTGCCTTGATCCTCCTCGCGATTCTGGCGGGCTATGACGCCTGGGCGGTGTACCACACGAAGCACATGATCGCCCTCGCGGACGCGGTGACGGGCCAACGACTCCCCGTGCTGCTCGTCGTGCCGAAGAGCCGCGACTACTCCTTCCTCACGCAGAAGCCGCTGCGGGAGCAGATCGCGAAGGGCGAGGAGCGCGAGGCGTTCTTCATGGGGCTCGGGGACATCATCATCCCCGGGATCCTGGCGGTGTCCGCGTTCTCCTTCCTCCCCTTCGCCGTGGGCCCCCTCGGGATCGGGCGGCCTCTCCTCGTCGCGCTCGGATCGCTCTGCGGGGCCCTGGCGGGGTACGCCGTCCTCATGCGGTACGTCGCGAAGGGGCGACCGCAGGCGGGCCTGCCCCTCCTGAACGGCGGGGCGATCGGGGGCTTCGCGCTCACGTACCTGCTCGTCTACGGATGGCCGTTCTGAGGAGGTCAGGTGCTCGACGTCCCGGGGCTCCGACGGCAGTACGGCGAGTTCCCTCTTTTGGAGAAACGCCTCGACGTCGATGCGGGGGAATGGCGCACCTGGGCGCAATGGCGGCAACGGCACGCCTACGCCTCGGGGGCGGTCGTGTGGAACGCCGCCGGGAAGTTCCTCCTTGTCCGTCACGCGAAGAAGTCCCCATGGGCCGGTCGCTGGGGGACCCCCGGCGGGGCCGCGGAGATGGGAGAGACCCCGGAGGCCACCGCGCGGCGCGAGATCCTCGAGGAGAGCGGGCTCACGGTCGAGTTCCTCGCCCTCGACCGGGTCAACCGGTACACGATCGTGCACGGGGACGGGATGCTCCGCATGGAGTACGTGCAGTTCGAGGCCAAGGAGGTCGGGGGACGGTTGCGCGCGGGCGGCGGTGTCGTCGCGGCCCGCTGGTTCACCGCCATCCCGAAGGACACCCTCTACCGGGAGGACTTCGAGGCGCTGGTCCAGCGGGGGCCGCCGAACCTTTAAGGGGCCGCGGGAAGTGGTGGAGGCGTTGGCGGTTGGCGGGGAGAGACCAGCATCGATGCCGTCACCGCCATTGGCGGTCGATCGTCCCTTGTCGCTCGCTCGACTGAAAACAAGGAGACAAGCCCTAAGTAGCGCCCGCCCATGCAGAGGTGTGCGCTCTCGGCCCCTGCTGGCTCTCCTTGCGTTCGCCCTTCTTATCCTCCCGCTGTTCGTGTCGGTTCCTGGAGCCGCCCGCGCCTCGGCCCCCCTCGGATCCCCCCTGGCGAACACGCCTTCCTCGAACGACCTGGGCCTCTCGCCGCCATTCCCCGGCCCGTTTCCCGGCCGGCCGCTCTCGTCGGGGCCGGGGGAGCCTGGTCCGCTCAACGCCCCGTTCATCAACATCAACATGACCGACGCCGGCGGCGAGCAGAACGAGATCTCCCTCGCGGTGGACATGGCGGGCCGGGTCCTGGGCGCCTGGAACGATTGGCGCACCGGGCAGCCGGACTACCGCTGCGGGATGTCCACCTCGGTCGACCGAGGCCTCACCTTCGGCGCGAACCAGATCTATTCCTACCCTGGCTACTCCGTCGCGGGCGACCCGGTCGCGGTGACCGACACCGGGGGCAGGATGTACCTCGTGTGCATGCCGTTCAACCGCGGCCCGAACCGCGGCACGATGGTGGTCCGCACCTCCCTGGACGGCGGCCAGACCTGGGTGAACACCGCCGAGATCGGGGTCGACGGCACCAACAACCTGGACGACAAGCCCTGGGCGGCGACGTACGGCGACGGCACCCTCGCCGTGGTCTGGGGGGACTTCCCGGGCTCCGGGGGCAGCCACCTCGTCGGCCGGACGACGCGGGACGGGGGCTTCACCTGGGGCGCGGCGGTGAACGTCACCTCGCTGGCCAGCGGCGGCAACTGGGCCGCGGTCGACTTCGACCGCTACGGCCGCCTCCACCTCGCCTACTCCCAAGGCGGCTCGCACCGGTACAAGTACTCCGACGACTTCGGCGCCACCTGGAGCGCCCCGGTCACGATCTCGGCGCACGGCGCCGGCTGCGGCGGCTGCACGCCACGGTCCAACCAGATCTCGCAGCTCGCCTCGGACCCGACGGGGAACAACCTCTACGTGGTCTGGAGCGGGGACCTCGGGGATCCCGGCGGCGAGAACATCTACCTCGCGCATTCGAACAACCGCGGCGCCAGCTGGTCCCGGGTCCAGGTCAACGACGACGTGACCGCGAACCGGCAGTTCATGCCGTCGGTCGACGTGGACCACGACGGCGTCGTCCACCTCATCTGGTCCGACCTGCGGTCCGGACAGCACGCCGTGTACTACGCGAACTCCACGGACGGCGGGGTCACGATCTCCACGAACGTGCGCGTGAGCGACGTCGAGGCCGCCACCGTCGGGTTCATGGGGGACTACCAGCAGATCACCGCCGACGATTGGGGCCGCGCGCACATCGCGTACATCGACACCCGGACGGGGAACGGCGATGCGTACTACGCGCGCGCGGAGCTCGCGACGCCCGGCCCGCACTGGGTCAACATCACCCCGGTGGACGCGACCGTGCCGCTAGGATTCACCCTCCAGTACACCGCCACGGTCCATGACCCGTTCGGGAACACACCGACAGACCTCGTCGAGTGGCGGGTCTCCGGGGGTGGGACGATCAGCCCGACGGGCCTCTTCACGCCCTCGGCGCTGGGGACGTACCAGGTCACCGCGTACGCCGGGTTCCGCTTCGACACCACCAACGTCACCGTGGTCCCCGGGCCCCTGGACCGGATCTTCGTCGTGCCTGCCGTGGTGGCCCTCTCCGCCGGATCGATGCAGCAGTTCACGGCTTTCGGGTACGACGCGTGGGGGAACCCCGTGCCCACCACCCCGACCTGGACGTCCCAGGCGGGGAGCATCACCGCCGGCGGGCTGTTCACCGGGATGCAGGCGGGGGTCTGGAAGGTGTTCGCGAACGACAGCGGGGTGAGCGGGAACGCCACCGCCACCGTCACCGCCGGGGCTCTCGCGTCGATCACCGTCACGCCGCCGACCGCCACCATCACCGCCGATGACCTGCAGCAGTACACCGCCACAGGCGCCGACCTCTACGGGAACCCGGTCGCCGTCTCCCCGGCGTGGGGCGTCTCCGCCGGCTCGATCACGGGTCTGGGGTTATACTTCCCCTCCCCGGTCGGGACATTCACCGTCTTTGCGAACCAGTCTGGTGTCGTCGGGACCGCCTCGGTGACGGTCGTGGCCGGGGCCCTCGCTTCCATCACCGTCAGCCCCGCGTCGGCCACAATCTCCGCGGACCAGACACAGGCGTTCACCGCCACCGGCGCCGACGCGAAGGGCAACCCCGTCCCCGTGTCGCCGACCTGGAGCGCGAACGGCGGGAGCATCGATGGCACGGGGCTCTACACGGGCGGCCCCGTCGGGACATGGACCGTCACCGCCACGGACGGCCTCCTCACGGACACCGCCTCGATCACGGTCATCCCGGGCGCGCTTGCTTCCATCCTCGTGTCGCCGCCGTTCGCCACGATCACCGCGGATGAGACGCAGGGGTTCACCGCTACGGGGTACGACGCGGACGGCAACCTCGTCTCCCTGATCCCCACCTGGGCGACGACCAAGGGCAGCATCTCCCTTCTGGGCCTCTACAGGCCGAGCCTCGTCGGGACCTGGACGGTGTACGCGAACCGCTCCGGGATCTCGGGGAACGCGAGCATCACGGTCACCACGGGAGCCCTGGCCACTCTGGTCGTTTCCCCATCCTCCGCGGTGATTACCGCCGACCAGACGCAGGCCTACACCGCCGAAGGGTTCGACGCGCACGGGAACCGCGTCCCCGTCTCACCGACCTGGTCGGTCACCGGCGGGTCGATCAGTGCCCTCGGCGTGTTCACGCCCAACGTGGTCGGGACCTTCACGGTCACCGCGGCCCAGGGGGCGATCACCGGCACGGCCACTGTCACCGTGTTGGCGGGCGCGCTCGTCCGCATCACCGTCGCGCCGCCGACCGCCACCATCACCGCGGACCAGACGCAGCTGTTCGCCGCCACCGGGTTCGATGCCTTCGACAACCCCGTCTCTGTCTCTCCCACTTGGGCGACGACGGGCGGGTCGATCTCCGGCCTGGGCGTCTACACGCCCGACCTGGTGGGGACTTACACGGTGTACGCGAACCAGTCCGGCGCCTCGGGGTCCGCATCGGTCACGGTGACGCCCGGTCTTCCCGCCTCCCTCGTCGTGACGCCGCCGACCGCCACGATCACCGCCGGCGAGACGCAGCAGTTCACCGCCGAGGCGTTCGACGCGAACGGGAATCCCACCACGGCCTTGTACACCTGGACGGCGACCGCGGGCAGCGTCTCCTCCTCCGGGCTCTACGCCCCCGGGCCTCTCGGGACCTTCTCTGTCACCGCCACCAGCGGGTCGCTCTTCGACTGGGGGTCCGTCACCGTCATCGCCGGCACGCTCGCGCGCATCGCGGTGAGCCCGGCCTCGGCGACCATCAGCGCGGACGTCTCGATCTCCTTCCTCGCCCGGGGGTACGACGCCGCGGGCAACCCTGTCCCCATCTCCCCCGTCTGGACCACGACGATGGGGACGATCGATTCGTCGGGCCTGTACACACCTTCCCTGGTGGGGACGTACGAGGTGCGGGCGACCGACGGCTCGCTCTTCGGGACGGCCTCGGTGACCGTCGTCGCCGGGGCGCTCGCCTCCATCCTCGTCACGCCGGGGACCGCGACGATCACCGCCGACGAGACCGTGCAGTTCACCGCCACCGGATATGATGCGAAGGGCAACGTCGTCAGCGTGACCCTCTCCTGGTCTGCGAGCGGGGGTCAGGTCACCGCGGGGCTCTACACGGGAGGCCCCGTGGGAGCGCACGCCGTCACCGCCCGGTCCGGGTCGATCACGGGGACCGCGAGCGTCTCGGTCACCGCAGGGGCGCCCGCCCTCGTGGCGGTCAGCCCCGGTTCGGCGTCGCTCACGATCGGCGGCTCGCAGCGGTTCACCGCCACGGTCACCGATGCGGACGGGAACCCGGTCTCTGCGTCGGTGGTGTGGTCCTCCACGGGCGTCGGATCCGTGTCTGGGTCCGGAGAGTACTCCGCGACGGCGGTGGGCGCGGCCTCGGTCACCGCGACAGTCGGGCCCGCGTCGGGCAGTGCATCGGTCACCGTCGCCGCTGTCGTGGTCCCCCCCGACGAGAAACCCCAGGCTCCGGGGGTCGCTTGGTGGATGTGGCTCATCCCGCTGCTCGTGGCGGTGTCGTTCCTCATCCTCTTCCTGGTGTGGCGCCGGCGCCGCAAGGAGTATCCGAAGGCCACGACCTCCTCAGGACCCGAGGCTCCGCGGGACCTCCCGCCGCCTCCGCCAGACTGGGCGCCTCCCCCGCCTCCCTGAGCGCTATCGAACATCCTCCCAATATCGCTTAATCTGGCTACGCGCCATCTGGCGGGCCATGGGCGCTCGTTGGGGGGCGTCATTGGTACTCCTGGTGCTCCTCGGGACCGTCGCACTGCTCCCGGCTTCCGCCGCCCCTTCGCCGTCTGAACCCCTTGTCTCCGGCGAAGTCCCTGCGAGCCCTCCGCGGCCCGTGGATCATGCCGCACTCCCCGCCCCTCTCTCCCGACCGCCAACACTCCCGGACGCCCCGCCCTTCGGCGCGAACGTCCGCATCAGCGACGGCCCCGTCCCTCCGGACAGCGAGCAGAACGAGGTCTCCATGGGGATCGACTTCCAGGGTCGCCTGTTCGCGGGCTGGAACGACTATCGCTCCGGCCAGCCGAACTACCGTTGCGGGACCTCTCGGTCCCCGGACAACGGCCAGACGTGGTCGCCGAGCCAGCTGGTCTTCGACCCGGCGTACGTCGCGGCGGCGGACCCGGTCGTGACGAACGACGCGGTCGGCAGGACCTACCTCCTCTGCCTGACCTACGAGGACGACCTCAGCGACAGCGACATCCAGGAGTGGACCTCGCTCGACGGAGGTCTCACGTGGGCGAGCCCGTCGAGCCTCGGCCTGCCCGACCCGGGCTTCGACGACAAGCCCTGGGGGGCCGCCTGGGGGGACGGGCACCTGTTCGCGATCTGGACCTTCTTCTATGCGCCGTGCAGCCCCTTCGGATGCAACGGCAGCAACATCTTCTTCCGCGCCTCGAACGACGCGGGCGCGAGCTGGGGCCCCCCGGTGCAATTCACGACCTCACGCCTGACGCAGTTCGGGCAGGTCGACGTCGACCGCTACGGACGCGTGCACGTCACGTACTTGGACGACACCCGCTTCTACTACCGGAGGTCCGATGACTTCGGGCAGACCTTCACCGCGCCGGTCTTGATCTCGGACGCCGGCCTGGCATGCCAGGGCTGTTCCCCCGCGCGCGCCGGGACGATCCCCGCGCTCTCGGTGGGACCGACGGGACAGGACCTCTACGTGGTGTGGAACGCCGTGATGGGCGGTGTGCCCGCGCCCGAGGACATCTACTTCGCGTACTCCCACGACGGCGGCGGCAACTGGACACGCACGCAGCTGACGACCAATGGGATCCCCGGGACGCGGGACCTCTGGCCCGCGGTCGATGTGGACCACGATGGGATCGTCCACGTGATGTGGTCGCGCCTCCCGATCGAGTTGCCGCCCAATCCGGATGCCTGGGGCAACATGTCCGTGGTCTACACGAACTCCACGGATGGCGGGGTAACCTTCACTCCGACTACCCAGGTGAATGACGTGGACTTCGAGACCGCCTGGTTCATGGGCGACTACCAGACGATCCTCGTGGATGACTGGGGGTTCGGGCACCTGGCCTGGTGCGACAACCGGTTAGGCACCTTCATGGCATCGGACACCGAGATCTACTCCGCCCATGCCCCCTTGGCGACCGCGGGCCCGCATTTCCTCGACATCAACCCGAAGGACGTCACGATTACCGCCGGGCAGACGGTCCAGTACACCGCCACGGTCACCGACCCGTACGGCGCCGTGCCGGCCGACGCGATCGAGTGGGTCGTCACCGGCGGGAGCATCGACGCCGCGGGGCTGTACTCCTCCAGCCCGATCGGGACGTTCAAGGTCCGTTTCTACGCCGGGTTCCGCTACGCGGAGACGAACGTCACCGTCACCCTGGGCCCGTTGTTCCGCATCGACGTGACCCCGTCGACCGCGACGATCCCCGCGGGCGGTGCGCAGCAGTTCACCGCCGCGGGCTATGACCTCGGCGGCAACCCCGTCGCCATCAGCCCGGTGTGGGCCACCGATGGCGGGAACGTGGACGCGACCGGCCTCTACACGCACACCGTGGCGGGGACGTACCGCGTGTTCGCGAACGACAGCGGCGTCAGCGGCAGCGCCTCCGTGACCGTCACCCCGCTCTCGGCGGTGTCACTGGTTGTCACCCCGCCTTCCGCCACGATCACCGCCGACCAGACGCAGCAGTTCACCGCCACGGAGTACGACACCTACGGGAACCCGATCGCGGTGAGCCCGGTGTGGACGGCGGGCAACGGGACCGTCGACGCGACCGGCCTCTTCACGCCCTGGTCCGTAGGGACGTGGGCAGTCACCGCCACGGACGGCCTACTGAGCGACACCGCCACCATCACTGTCGTTGCCGGAAGCCTCGCCTCCATCGTCGTCACGCCGCCCACGGCCACGATCACGGCCGACCAGACGCAGGCGTACACCGCCACAGGCTACGATGCCAAGGGGAATGTCGTGCCGATCGCTCCGGTGTGGTCGACCGACGGCGGGAGCATCGACAGCACGGGGCTGTACTCGCCCACGCCGGTCGGGACGTGGACCGTCACCGCCACGGACGGTCCGATCTCGGGCACCGCCCAAGTCATCGTGACCGTGGGTGTACTCGTCTCCATCGTCGTGACGCCGCCGACCGCGACGATCACCGCCGACGACACGCAGCAGTACACCGCGACAGGCCATGACGCCCAGGGCAACGCCGTCCCCATCAACCCCACCTGGTCAGCCAGCGGCGGCAGCGTGTCACTCTCGGGCCTCTACACGGCCACGCCGACGGGGACGTTCACGATCACCGCCACGGACGGGGCGCTCTCGGGGACCGCGCAGGTCATCGTCACCGCGGGGGCGCTCGCCTCGATCGTGGTGACGCCGCAGACCGCGACGATCACCGCCGATGACACACAGCAGTACATCGCCACCGGATACGATGCGAAGGGGAACCTCGTGCCGATCAACCCGGTCTGGTCGGCCTCCGTGGGGAGCGTGGATCCTACCGGTCTCTATACCCCGACCCTCCTCGGCATCTGGACCGTCACCGCCGCGGACGGTCTCCTCTCCGACAGCGCGTCGGTCACGGTCACGGCCGGCGTTCTCGCCGCTATCCTCGTCACGCCACCGACCGCCACGATCACCGCCGACGATACGCAGCAGTTCACCGCTACGGGCTACGACGCGAAGGGGAACCTCCTCCCCATCAACCCCGTCTGGGCCGTGGATGGCGGCAGCGTCTCCACGAGCGGGCTGTATACACCGACGCCGACCGGGACGTTCACGGTCACCGCCACGGACGGGGCGCTCTCCGGGACGGCTCAGGTCCTCGTGACGAACGGGGTCCTCCTCTCCATCGAGGTCACTCCGGCGACCGCGACCATCACCGCCGACCAGACGCAGCAATACACCGCGACCGGATACGACGGAAAGGGCAACGTCGTCCCGATCAACCCGGTCTGGTCGGTCGACGGAGGGAGCATCGACGCCACCGGGCTCTACAGGCCGAACCTGGTCGGTACCTACCAGGTCACCGCGACGCAGGGGACGGTCTCAGGGACTGCCCAGGTCACGGTCATCGCCGGGGCGCTGGCCACCCTCCTCGTCACGCCCGGGACCGCGACCCTCACGGCCGACGAGACGCAGGCCTATACCGTCGTCGGCCTGGACGCCCAGGGGAACGCCGTGGCGGTGACCCCGGCGTGGTCGGCCAACGGCGGCGGGTCGATCTCTGCATCGGGCGTCTTCGACGCGACCACGGTCGGGACGTGGATCGTCACCGCCACCGCGGGCGGCATCTCGGGGACCGCGCAGGTCATTGTGATCCCTGGCGTCCCCGCCAGCATCGAGGTCCTCCCGGCGACGGCGGAGGTCCCCCTCGGCGGGACACAGGCGTTCACGGCGACGGTGGAGGACGCGGACGGCAACGCGGACCCGGCGGCGGTCATCGTGTGGAGCCTCGGGGGTCCGGGCGGGCTGGATGGCTCCGGGCTCTTCAACGCCACCGCGAGCGGGAACGCGACGGTCACCGCCACGGTCACGGGGACGTCGCTGAGCGACTCTGCGACGGTCAACGTGCCCACCCCGCCCGCGAGTTCTACCCCTGACGTGTTCCCTTGGTGGATCCTGATCCTCTTCGTGATCGCGACCGTCCTGATCCTCTTCCTCGTCTGGCGGCGGCGGAAGAAGGACAAGGACGAAACGCCCCAAGATGGCGGTGAACACGCCGTCGCCCCGGAGCCCGACACGAAGGAGCCGGCATCTCCAGCGTTGAAGGAGTAGGGGTCGCAAAACCCTCTTATACCCCCTGCCGCTGACAAGCCCGATGGCCCTCTGGCAAGGAACGTCGAAGCGGTTCCTCACGGGCGGACGGCGGCGCCTCGCGCGGAAGAAGCGCAAGTTCGAGATCGCGCGCGAGCAGCAGTACGCCTTCGTCGACCTCGCGCGGAAGGACAACGGCCTGAAGCACTACCGGACCAAGGGCCACCACCAGAAGGTGCGCATCCTCCGCGCCTACATCGCGAACGTCACCGACCCGAAGACCGGGAAGACGGCGCGCTCGAAGATCCTCACGGTGAAGGAGAGCCGCAACAACCCCCACTTCGTGACGCGCAACATCGTGACGCGTGGCGCCGTCGTGCAGACGGAGCTGGGCCTGGCGCGGGTGATGTCGCGTCCTGGGCAGGACGGCGTCGTGAACGCGGTGCTCGTCGCGGCCTGAATTTCGCTCAGGTGACCACAAGTTACTAAAGTAGGTCCGGTGCTTATCCACCACCGGAGGACGAGATCCACGCCCGTTACTAGCTTTTCCCGCGACCTCCTTGCAATCAGGAGAACGCTCAAGGACCTGGCACGGAAGGGTGAAATAACGCGTTCGATGGAACAGATGCTCTCGGATTGGGGTCGGTCCTTGGAGAGCGACGCCGAAAATATCCAGGACTTTACTCTGGAGTGCCAATATCAGGTCCTAGGCTGGATCTTGGACCTCAGTGCCGCGGTGAAGATCCTAGATGGCGGACCACGGACTCCGAATACAAGGGTTCGCAAGCTAATCGTCGAGTGCGTACGCCGAATTCTTGGATACAACGCCAAAGTCGACTTGATTGTGGTCCCCTCTAACTTGAAGTGGAAAACCTTGTGGTGTAAAGCCCAGCATGATCCGAAGACAGGTGAGATCGCATTCATTCTATTCCTAAGTCCTGTTATTGACTACACTCAGCCCAAGCTCCTTCCTCGAATCGTGCATGAGGCCGGCCACGCGGACTCGCATGCTTTGGAACTAGTGGGCAGGGGTTCATCACAAGATCGGTGGCTCGGAGAGGCTAGCTGTGACCTCATCGCGTTGCTATTGAGTGGGCCTGCGAACCTGTTCTCAATTTCAGAGATGGTGACTGCGGTTGGAGTTGAATTGGCAAAACACTCGACATATAGTCATCCTAGTCTCATTCTTCGGACAGCGATCATGAGGGAAATCGCTGTCGAGATTTGGAGGGCGACTAAGATAGAAGGGCTCGTGAAAGAGGCTCTGGGCCCTATCGAGAATATTGACGTCCCCGTCGGAGAGCGGGACGAGCGGAGCTCACTCTCACGTGGATTGATAGACTCTCTCCCGGGTTATCGTCGAATCGACATCGGAACCGAGATTTGGGAGGGAGTCTATCGCGGTGGCGTTAGCGCAAGCAGGGGATATCCAATGCTAGTCTCTTTGAATGCTTTCTTCGCCGCGTCGAGAAAGGGTGGAGGCGGATAGAGATGTACATCCAGTCGAATCTTCCTCAGATAAGCACCATACGCACGCTTACCAACCTCGTCGAGGAGATGCTTAAGTCGATTGCTGGTAAGCGGAAGCGCCTCGACCCTCTTCTCATCGGCGAGGCCGTCAAAGTCGTCGAGGCCGCAGGTATCAGTGTTGATGATGCTGAATTTCTTCGTCAACTAGCTGCCCGACTCGTACCTCAACATTCTCGAATCGCATCCGATTGGACAAACCTCGGTCACGCACTTGCGATCATTGCTGGTACGGAATTTCGACTCCGCGAGCTTGTCACACTCGCTGAGATTCCAGAGCCCGTCGACTCGGCACGTGAGCAGTTCGACCAGCTTGCTGCGGGTCTAGGCGTTGGATTTGGTGGTGCAAACCGTACTCGCGCCGAGAGACATAGATTATTGATTGATACTCTTGCCCGTAGACCGGGACTCTACGTCACTGAGCTGTACACTCATCTAAGACGTCAGCTTAGGGTGGAAGTAGCCTACAGGACGATTTGGGAAGACACTCGTCACCTCGAACTTCAGGGTAAGCTCATAACAGTCGGCGGCCCGCAGGGTCATCCTCGCTACTGTTTTCCTCATCCTGCCAATATTCTGAACCGGAAGGTCTACTATAGTAGCTTTTTCTGTGTGCAAGGTACTATCGCGGAAGACCTCACTGACTCATTTTTTATGCAGAAGCGACTCTTTGATGTCTTTCGTGTGGAATCAAGGAAGGTCCATGTTCTTCTTGTTCTCAAGTCGCGCGGCGTTCGCGATGATCTTGTCGGAACGAATGTTAAGTCTTTCGGCCGTTTGCATGCGTTTGAGTACTTGCGCTCCCGACTTCGCGTGGAACCTCGTCATCGTATGAGTGAGCTTGATACGGTCAAGGCACTGTGTGTGACTAAGCTAGCAGATGGAGTTGAAAATGTTGTTTGGTACGATCAAGGGGCGTTGCCCGAGCGGTCACTCTATTCCCCCTCGATGGTTCCAGCGATCAGGTAGGTTAGACGACCCTTCGCGAACGTGTACTCGACCTTTGCAAAGCCGTCGTTGATTACCGTAAGCGCTAGGGACTCTGGTGGATTACAATGGAGGATGACTGCCGATGAGTATTCGATTAGTCCTCTACTGATAAGGGTCTCCGCATCCCCTTTGCCGTTGACACCGAGTGGTTGAAACTTCGTCTCAAGTGACTTTGGATCCGTCGCGGTGAACTTACCGCTTTCGACTCTCAAGCGCACTTGTTCAACTGTGGCGAAAGCGTCGAAGATCTCTCGGATGAGATTCACATCGCTGGATTTGAGCTCAGCAGCCGCTGTGAAGGAGGGTCCTGTTTGCGGCGGAAGTATGGAGTCAGGAACGTCACGCAGGTTCCGCGTCAACGTTGCGACCCCCTCAACGGTAATGATAATCTTGAGCCCGGTTTTCGAGCAGTACCAGGATGTCGCGATTGGCACGCCTGCGTGGCGGGGAGAGAAAGCGAAGTCAAGGGCAGACCTGAGGTGTTTTGTGAAGACTGCTAATGACCCTTCGTCTTCATACGTGTACTGGTCGAAGGACTTTTCCTGGAGTTCAAGCCGCCCAATGAACGACGTGCTGGGGTGAAAACCGATGATCTGGATGCCTTTCCGCCTCCATGAGATGGTGACAGTCGTGAAAGGACCGTCGGAGAACGCGTGGTAGAGGAGCTTCAGTGTCTCACGCTCGTGGATGTCGAAGCGCAGCACGGTTGGCGAGCGCTGCTTGGCCTTTTAAATCTTCTCTACCGCCCTCCCGCGAGGCGCGGTACCCAGTTTCAAGTCAGCTTGGGTCCCGGGAAGTGCGCGGTTCAAGGAATTCACATGCTGCTCTTCGTGAACCCGACCTGCCGGGCCAGCCCATAAGGCACAACTGAGGGCACCGACACCTCGCCCCACCACATCACTTCCTGGCGCTCCTTCGACAGCGCCTCCATGCGCTGCCACACGCCGAGGATGTTGTCCGTCAGGCGCAGGTCCTTCACCGCCCCCACGATCTCCCCGTTCTTGACCCGGAAGATCCCGTCGCGGGGGATCGTGCTGAAGTCCCCGGTGACATAGGACTGGTATCGGGAGTACCAGGTGTTCGTGACGTAGAGCCCGTCCTTGATCTCCCGCATCAGGGAGTCCTTCGTCGCCGTCCCGGGCTCCACCGCCAACGCATAGGAATTCGGGCCGACGAGGCCTGCATTCCCGGTGGTCTTCGTGTTGAACAGCTTGGCGGTGCTGGTGTTGTGCAGGTAGGTCTTCAGGACGCCCTTCTCGACGACCGTGTTGCGCTGCGTCGGCACGCCCTCGTCATCCCAGAGCCGCGCCCCGTTCGAGGCCGCCGTCGCGTCGTCGTACAGCGTCACGCCCTCATGAGCGATCTTCTGCCCGACCTTGTCCTTCAGCGGCGACAACCCTGCCATCACCGCGAACGCCCCCGCGCGGCCCACGATCTGGTCCGCGAGGCTCCCGAGGAAGAGCGTGTCGAAGAGGACGTCGTACTTCCCCGCGTCGCCCTTCTGCGGCTTGTCCGCGCGCTTCGCGATCTCGCCGGCCTTCAGCCCCGCGCGCTCGGGATGGAAGCCCGAGAGCGTCGTCGAGCATTCCACGCCATGCCCGCTCTCCTCGAGAGACCGCAGCGCCCGGATGGAATAGTAGAGGGACGCGCCGTGGCGGCTCGCGCGGACGCCCGCGCTCGTCGCGAGGTGGTGCTCCTCCTCGTTGCGCCAGAAGCTGCCGGCGGTCTCCGTAGCCCCGGCCTTCGTCGCCGCCTCGATGCCGGCCTCGACGAGCGCCCCGCCCTCCTGGAGACCGATGACCTTCGGGTCGGGGTGCTCCTGGCGGTAATGGAACGGTCCCGCGGCGATCCCGCCGTACTCCGGGTTCTCCTGGGACTTCCGCGCCACCGCCACGGTGTCCGTGACGACCTTCTCCCACTTGGTGAAGTCCCGGATGTCGGTGAAGACGAGGCGCCGGTCCACCGCCACGAACAGCCATCCGGCGGTCTCCCGCCAGGTGTTCGCGATGTCCATCTGGTTCTGGCTGAACCGGATCTCGAAGTTGCGGTTCTTGAAGACGTCCGCTACGGCGTCCTGAGCGCCGAGCTTCGTCGCCTTCTCCACGATCTGTTCCGCGAGGGCCAGTTGATCGTCCATTCTCATCACCTCAGGTGCACGCCGCGGAGGCGCATGTGCGGTCCGCCCATGGCCGCGTCGAGGGCCTGCATGGGGTCGCTCTTCCCACAGAAGCCCGCCTCGAACTCGAGGTCGTTCCCCACCGCCTCGACCGCCCCCCAGAACGCCGGCGTCGTCAGCTCCAGGACGACCTTGCGCACGGGTTGCTTGATCTCGCCGTTCTCGATCATGTACGCCTCCCGACCGACGTACTTCTGGTTGTAGCGCTTGTCGTCGATGTTCCACTCCATGAAGGATTTCATGTAGATGCCGTGCTTCACGCCCTCGAGCAGCTCCTCGAAGGAGTGGTCCTGCGGCTCGACGAAGGTGTTCGCCATTCGCGGGATCGCCTCCAGGCTGTAGGTCGTCGCGCGCGACGCGCCGTTCGAGCGCGTGTGGAGCTTCGCGGCGGTCTCGCGGTTCTGGAGGAACTCGTGGATCTTCCCGCCCTTGTAGAGATACCGCCGCCGGGCCTTCACGCCCTCGTCGTCGTACTCGTAATAGGCGATGGCGTTCTTGATCGTCGGGTCGTCGCAGACGTTCACGACGGACGAGCCGACGGTGTTCCCGATCGCGTCGGCGGTGATGAAAGACTTCCCCGCCTGCGACGCCTCGCGACCGAGGATCCGGTCCGCCTCGGTCGGGTGCCCACACGACTCGTGCGACGCGATGCCGGAGACCTGGGGTCCGCAGATGAGGTCGAACTTCCCCTCGGGGGACTTCTTCCCCTCCTTGAGCGAGCGCTCAAGGGACCGTGCCTCCGCGAGGATGCGCTCCGACGCCTTCCACTCCTCCAGCGCCTCCCAGCCGCCCGACCACCCGTAGTTCCGGTAGGTCTGCTCCGCGTCCCCGCCCTCGACGCAGGTGAGGAAGTAGAAGAGGCGGACGCGTGGCGAGTACGACGTGATTTTCGACCCCTCCGAGTTCGTGAAGTACTTGTCGATGCGGTTCGTCGAGGCCTGGAACATGCGGGCGGCCAGGGGGATCTTCGTCGCCACCAGGTCCTTCTCGATGTCGGTGACGTCGCGGAGCTTCTGCTCGATGTCTACGTCCGCGAGCTTGCGCTTCTCGGTGACGCCCCAGGTGGCGGTGACCGCCGGCTCTTGCGCGAAGGTGATCGGATCGCGGCGGCGAGCGCCCTTGGCGACGCGCACCGCGTCCTCCGCGGCTCCCCGGACGTCGTCCTTCGTCAGGGTGTTCGTCGTCGCGAAGCCCAGGCTCCCGTTCACGAGCACGCGCACGCCGATGCCGGAATCCTCGGACACGGAGAGCGCGTCGAGCACCCCGTTCTTCAGGATGAAATACTCCGTGGAATGCCGTTCGAGCCTCGCCTCGGCGTAGGTCGCGCCGAGCCCTTGCGCCTGGGTCACCGCCAGTTCGGCCAGGTCCTTCTGCATGCTTGTTCCCCCGCCAGCGAGGAGGCCCGGACCGGGCATAAACCTTCACCCGACATTCCAGCGCCTCAGCGAACAAGGGCGAGGTTCTTTACGCCAGGGTCCATCGCCGCAGGGATGTCCAAGAAGGACAAGAAGGCGGTGCTGTGGCCAGTGTATTTCGATTCCCGCCGCTCGCGGGAGGAGGGCCGCCGCGTGCCGAAGTCGCTGGCGGTGGAGGCCCCGACGGTCGACGAGATCGCCGCTGCGGCGAAGGCCCTCAACCTCAAGCTCACCGTCGAGAAGGACGCCGCGCACCCCTCGGCGCCGTACCGTAAGGACGGCCGCGTGCTCCTGGAGCCGGGCTACGTCAAAGGGTCGGTCGTCGCGAAGGTGGCGGCGAAGCTGAAGGGTCAGCGGTCCTGAGGCGTCGCGACGTTCTCGATGAGCCGCTTGCCGGACGCCACGGAGTCGACGGAATGGATGACGCCGCCGACCTGGCGGATCGTCTCCGAGATCTTCTCGAAGTCCAGGGCCGTGCCCTCGATCGTGATCTTCACGCTCTCCGTCTCCTGGTCGACCTCCTCCAGGGTGAGGTTCACGCCCTCCACGCCTTTGAGGGCGCTCAGGCGCTTCGAGATCTCCACGATGGTGGGGTTGTGCGGCTTGAGGACGTCGAGGACGATCCTGCGGAGGTCGGTCACGTCGTGTGCACCGGGGCGTGGGCCTAGGGAGGCGGGCGATAAATAGTCTAGGCCCTGGCGCCGGCGCAGGCTGCGGAGCGTTGAAATAGGGGAAGTTCATGTGGGCATGCGTACAGGAACTCCGCGGGATCCATGACGATCGTCCTCCCCCGACTCCGGTGCACGCGTTGCGGTCATGCGTGGATTCCCCGCCGCGAACTCGCGCCAAAGAATTGCCCTCGGTGCAAATCTCCGTATTACGATAAGCCTCGAGGCCAGAAGCGCGGGCCGAAACCCAAGGTGAAGGTTCCGTAGGGGGACCTGAGGACGCGACCGACGGAGACCGTGCGTCGCGGGTACGACCGCATCGCCTCGACGTACCATGCCCAACGCAAGCTCGACGTCCACCGCCGGGAACTCGAGGCGTTCGTCCGAGGATTGCCGCGCGGGGGGAAGGTGCTCGACGTGGGTTGCGGGAGCGGAAAGATCGCCGCGTACCTTCAGCGACGCGGCCTGGCGGTGACCGGGATCGACATCTCCTCGGGCATGCTCTCCCTTGCCGCGGCAAGCGCACCGGCCGCTCGCCTGAGGAGGATGGACATGCGGCGTCTCCGGTTCCCCGCTGCCTCCTTCGACGGCGTCCTCGCCCTCTACTCCATGATCCACGTCCCCCGCCGTGACCACCTTCTCCTTCTCCGGGGGTTCCGCAAGGCCCTCCGGCACCACGGTCTGCTCCTCGTCGTGATGGGCCGTGACGACGTCCCGCACGATCGCGACGACTTCTTCGGCACCCCGATGTACTGGAGCCACTTCGGCGGTGAACGGAACCGCGAGTTGCTCGCCGAGGCCGGGTTCAGGATCCTCTGGTCGCGGGAGGTCGGTCCGATCGGGGACCGCCACCTCTGGGCACTGGCCCGTGTCCGCTAGACCGTCGTGAGCACCGCGCCGCCATCCGTCACGATCATCGTGTGCTCCGTCTGAGCTACGATGCCCTTCCCCACGTCGAGGAGCGACGCGTACGTCGTGACGACCCCCATCTTCAGCAGGCGGGCGAGGAGGGCCGGGGCGTGCTTGTCGAACCCGATGCACCAGCGCTCCGCGAACGGCAGGTGGTCGAACTCGCGCTCGATGATCTTGTAGAGGGCCAGGGCCGGCTCTGGACGGATGTCCTTCACGATGCGCGCGAGGCGGTAGATGTTCCCCGACTTCCGGCCGTCGACCTTGCCGGCGCCGTTCGTCGCGAACGGCTCGATGGCGATCACGTCGTCCCGTTCGAGCAGGTCGGAGGAGTGGTCGCCGACGTTGGGAATGCTCTTCCCCGCGTGCACGACGTTCCGCTCGATGCTGTGCCCGGTGAGGTTCGCGATGGGGCGGTAGCCGAAGGACTCAATCGCCCGCTCGATCGCCGCCCCGATGAGGCGCGTCTGGATCTTCGGGCGCACGGTCTCGATCGCCGCCGCGAGCGCGGTCTCCGAGGCCCGGATGAGGTCCGTCCAGTTCCGCGACCCGACCTCCACGGTCACCGCCGTGTCGGCGAGGTATCCGTCCACCTGCGCCCCGAGGTCCAGCTTCACGACGTCCCCGCGGCGGAGCACCGAGCGGTCCTTGTGCGTCGGGGTGAAGTGCGCCGCGATGTCGTTGATGGAGAGGCAGGTGGGGAAGGCCGGCTTGACGCCGAGCGTCCGCATGCGGTCCTCGATCTTCGTGCAGACGTCGAGGAGCACGGCGCCCTCGACCAGGAGCATCTTCCCGTAGTCCCGCACCTGGGCGGCGGCGTGGCCCGCCTGAAGCAGCTTCCGACGGATCTCCTCGTCCACGCGTTCAGCCCCGCCCCGGAACCGGACCGGGCCTTATGACCTTGGGCCGTTCCCCGGTGAAATCGACGACGCTCGAGCCCTGCCCGAACTCGCACGGCCCCGCGTCGATAGAGACGTCAACGGCGTCGCCGAGCTGCCGCTGCGCCGTCGCGAGGTCGATCGGCGGGTCGCCGCCATGCTGGTTCGCACTGGTGGCGGTCACGGGACCGAAGGCCCGCGTGATCAGCATCGGGAGCGGATGGCGGGGCATGCGGAAGGCGATTCCCCGCGGCGAGACGAGGTGCCGCGGCGCCTTCGGGCCGGGGGGGAGGATGACCGTGTACGCGCCGGGGAGGTTCGTCTTCAGGAAGTTGCGGGCGGCCTCGCTCACGTTCGCCCAGGCCTCGATCTCCCGGAGGCCGTGCACCGCCACGGACATCGGCTGCCCGGCGGGACGATGCTTCATCTCGGAGACCTTCCAGACGAGGTCCTCGCGCGTCGCGTCCACCCCGAGGCCGTAGAGGGTGTCGGTGGGATAGACGACCGAGCCGCCGCCCCGGAGCGTGTCGAGGATGACGTCCATCGCGCTGCGGTCCAGGGCGAACTTGCTCCCCATCCAGACCGCCTGGACGACCCGGCTCATTCCCGCCACCCCTGAAGAGACTCCAGGCCCATCACCACGTGCTCGTGCGCCGCCGTCGCGACGGTCGGCCCGTGCCCGGGATAGAGGCTCTCCACTTCCATCTTCCGCAGCTTCTCGAGCGAGGCCACCAGCTGTCCGTAGTCT
>Ga0334722_10000812_pt1 | contig 43002 bp, 33 predicted proteins | sample C3_bottom_MG_FD_207210 | JGI IMG/M metagenome (GOLD analysis project Ga0334722, IMG submission 207210) | Sediment microbial communities from Yellowstone Lake, YNP, Wyoming, USA - C3_bottom | ecosystem: Environmental > Aquatic > Freshwater > Lake > Sediment | place: USA: Wyoming | collected...
AGCAGATTGGTCGGTACATAGGGTTTAGAAATCAGAAGGGCGTTGTCGCCGAGCAGGGATTTCTGATGGGCGGCATCGGTGGCATAGCCGCTGGTGAAGATCACCCGAACATCCGGATCAATCGCCCTGATCTCGTCGTAGGCGGCTTTGCCGTTTTTTCCCGGCATGATCATATCGAACAGCAGCAGTTTGACCCGGTCCCGGCACTCATGGTATTTGTTCACGGCATCGTCACCATCGACCGCCACAATGACATCGTAGCCGAAATTTCGCAGCAACGTGACCGCCATATTTCGCACCGACTCATCATCTTCGGCCAGCAATATGGTTTCCGTTCCCCCGGCTGGCTGTATTTCCTCGGTCCTCTTTTTCGCTTCGCTCGCCGTCTGAGCAATCAGGGGGAGGTAAACCCGGAAGGTCGTTCCCTGCCCCGGTTCGCTATAGACCGTAATATAACCGTCATGCTGCTTGACGATACCGTACACAACCGACAGGCCGAGCCCGGTGCCTTTGCCGATATCTTTCGTGGTAAAAAACGGGTCGAAGATTTGTCGGCGCGTCTCGTCATCCATACCGGTACCACCATCCGTCACGGTCAGCACGGCAAACATGCCGTTACGGCCGTAGCCATGGGCCTCAGTGAATCCTCGGTCAAGCTCGATCCGCTCGGTCCCTATGACCAGTGCCCCACCATTCGGCATGGCGTCACGGGCATTGGTTGCCAGATTCATCAGCACCTGTTCCAACTGGTGGGCATCGGCGAGAACCGGTAGCGCATCATTATCCGTCGTGATGGAGCAGGTAATGTCCTCTCCGATGACCCGCAGGAGAAACTTTTCCACGGTGCGCACGATCTCGTTCAGATCCACGCTTCTCTTGTCACTAATCTGCTTCCTGCTGAACAGGAGCAGATCCTTCGCCAGGCATGCCGCACGGTGGGCAGCCTCCAGCATATGTTCGATATTCTGGTGCAGGGGATTGTCAGCGGGCATGTTCATGAGGGTTATGTCGCCATACCCTATTATTGCCGTCAGGATATTATTGAAATCATGGGCGATGCCGCCGGCCAGGGTGCCGATGGACTCCATCCGTTGCGCATGATGCAGTTGCAGTTCCAGCTTCTTGTACGCACTGATATCCTGAAGACTGAGCAGCACCATTGCCTGGTGGGCGACTATCACCTTAGTGGTAGAAAGGAGAAGCGTGACAAGTTGTTCTTTCCCATCGACGGAAATCGGTAGATACGTCTCCACCTGATGGTGGCTCTGCCCGGTTTCGAACGTATCGGCCACCGTTCGCCTGACCGAACATTCCAGGCAATACATCCCGGATCCGCACCCCTCCCTGACATCAAGAACATGAGAGCATTGCAGCGCGTCGCCGAAGCGACGACCCAGCATTTCGCTGGAATGGGAACCGGACAACGAGCTCACCTGGCGATTCACCTTGCATACCCTGTGGTCTCCGTCCAGCAGCATCATGATGAAGGGGGCATTTTCGAAAATGGTGGTCAACTCCAGCTCTTGCTCTTTCAGGGCATTTTCCGCCCGTTGGCGTTGGACCAGCGCCTCCTCCAGTTCGTGCACCTTTTCTTCCAGCTTGGTCGCTACAATTCGGCTGTATTCCCGCAGATACTGCTCGTCGCATTCGTCTATCGCCGGATGGTCCACAAGGAGCTGGCGCGATTCCCACGCCTTCATAATCGCGCAGGTTTTGTTCCAGAGCTCTTCGGGTTCGGTCGGCTTGGCCACAAAGGCCTCGGCGCCGAGGGAGAGGGCCAATTCGGCTTCCTTTTCGCCGGTGTACGTGGAAGAATAGAAGATGAACGGGATTGTTTTGAGTCCGGGATCGGCCTTGAGAGCCCGCAGCAGTTGAAAGCCGTCCATGCGGGGCATGAGCGCATCGGAAATGATGATGTCCGGCTGGTGGCGCCTGGCCAACTCAAGACCTTCCGCTCCGTCTGCCGCCTCGACAACGGTGCAGTGGTAGTGTTCGAAGGTGATACGCAGCAGCCTGCGGGCGCTGATGCTGTCTTCAACGATCAGGACATTCACGATTCGCCCCCGTTCCCGTTTGCGGGATTCCCTGACAGCCCCAGCAGGGCATGAATCTTGTCCATGATGGTCAATGGATCGATCGGCTTTTCGAAATAGCCGTTACAGCCTGCAGCCATGACCATATCCATGTCCCCCGCCATGGCATAGGAGGTGATGGCGATGATCGGAATATCGCCGTTCGAACTGCTCTTGCGGATGCGACGGGTCGCTTCGAGCCCGTCGATGTCGGGCAGATTGATATCCATGAGGATAAAGCCGGGGCGCTCGGCGATAGCCAGCTCAACCCCCTTCATCCCGGTTTCCGCAGCGATCACCTCGTAGCCGTAACGCCGCAGGGCATAGGATATCAGCCGCAAATTGTCACCGTTATCCTCTACCACCAAAACCTTTTTCATCGATCCGCTCCGGAATTCGCAACTCAAAGACGCTGCCCGCCCCCAGCTCGCTTTTACAAACTATATCACCATGCAGCACTTCCACAACCAGCTTCCTGGTCAGATAGAGGCCGAGTCCGGTGCCGGGCACCGTGGCCTTCAAAGCCGACTCCAGTCGTACGAACGGCTCGAAGAGCTGATGAATATCCTTCTCATCGATGCCGATGCCGGTATCGTGAACAGAGATGACGACCATTTCGCCGCCATCGAGCGGCGCCACCCCCCCCCTCTCGTCCGGGCGGGCACCATCAATGGCCGACGAGATAATGATCTCTCCCTTTTCGGTAAACTTCACGGCATTGCTCAACAGATTGATGACGCACTGCAGCAGCCTGCGTTTATCGGTTCGGAGCACGTGATGCTGAATCTGCAGTTTCAGTTCCAGACCTTTCTCACGGATATCCCTGTCCACATACTGCACCGCCTCCGTCAGCAGTTCGTACAGATCGAATTCTTCCGTACGCACCTCGATACGGCCGGCCTCGATTTTTGATACGTCGATCACATCGTTGATCAGGCTGAGCAGATGCTTGCCCGAGCGCAGGATGGTTTCGAGATTTTCCTTCTGTTCCTGATTGACCGGACCGATCCATTCGTCGCGAAGAATGCTGGAAAAACCGATGATCGAGTTGAGCGGTGTGCGCAATTCGTGGCTCATGGAGGCAATGAACATGGATTTCAGGCGGTCCAGTTCCTGCAACCTGCTGTTTGCCTCTTCCAATTCTGAGGTCTTCAGGTTCAAATCCTCCACGATATTCATGAGGGCGCGCTGGCTTTCCTCCAGTTCAATCCGTTTCCCATTCAGGTCATTAGTTCTGGCATCGACACGCGCCTCCAACTCCCGGTTGAGCCGGATGATTTCCTCTTCGGAACGCAGTTGCTCGGTGACGTCGCGGGTGATCGACGAGGCGCCCACGATCCCCCCCGCCATATCCCTGATAGGCGAAATAGTCAACGACACGAAGATCAACCGGCCATCCTTGCGGCGCCGTTTGGTCGCATAATGCTCGATGCGTTCCCCCCGCTGGAGGGCGCTCATGATGCCGGCAAATTCGTCCTCCTGTCCCGGAGGCATCAGCATGGTGATTGGCTGTCCGATAACCTCATCGGCTCTATAGCCGTAGATCCGCTCCGCTCCCCTGTTCCAGGAGAGGATAACCCCCTCTAGATTTTTGGCGAAGATCGCATCGTCCGAAGATTGGACAATGGTGCTCAGCAGATGTTCCTGTTCCTGCACCTTCTTCCGCTCGCTGATGTCGTAGGTGGTCGACCGGCTCATCAGATATGCGCCGTTGTCGTCTAAGATGGCTGTGGCGCTTACCAGCACCGGAAAAGTTGAGCCATCCTTGCGCACCAGTTCGAATTCCAGATTCCTTATCCAGCCTTGCTCCTTGAAGTGGGGGAAGTTTTCCTGAAAGGTTTGCACACCCCGTGTGGTCACAATATCAACAAAACGCATCCGGCCGATGACCTCGTTCCGGTCATACCCCAACCAGCGCAGTTCGGTGTCATTGATGCGGAGAAACGTTCCATCACTGTCCAGAGAGTGGTAACCGCACGGCGCGTTATTATAAAGATCCTGCAGCTCCTCGGCGTATCTGCTCAGCGTCTCCTGTGTTTGCTCGTGTTCGTCGAGCTCCCGTTGCAGCCGTTCATTGGCAAGCTGCAATTCGGCGGTACGCTCTCGGATCTTTTCCTCCAGGGTTTCGTTGGCTTTGCGCAAGGCTTCCTGCGCCTGGCCGAGTTCCCTGAAGATGAGATTAAAGGGCTCGTTCAGCCCCGTCACCAGGATTGCCCGGTAGATGAGGTAAAATGCCGCCAGTTTGGCGAAATGCCCTACCTGGTTGGCAGCACCGTACACGCTCACATAGGCTGTGAACGACAGTTCGGAGACGATCGTGCTGGCAAGTGATACCCCGATGAGAATAAACACTTTGCGGTCAAACTCCCCTCTGTTCCTGTAGAACAGACAGAATGAGATGAGGAGAAGCCCTGTTATCACGTATTCGCTGCCTATCTTGAACGGCGTGAGACCGCGCCCTTCCACATAACAATCCGGGAAATTGCCGGAGTAGACGAGCATGAGCACTACGATGACCGTCAGGGTGTATGCCCCGAACATGGCATACTTATCCGCCCGGCGCTTTACGAACAGGGGGGCAGCGCACAGGGTCGCGGCCTGCAGGTAACGGGCGGCAATCCAGAGCTGGGTCGGCAGATTGGCATCAAAGCCCGTAAAGATGTTCATCCCTTTGTACGCAAGCGTATGGAGCAGGTCGATGAAGGCGATGAAGGCATAACCGATGCCGAGCAGCTTGAGGCTGTCGTTGTGCAGGAACTTGCGCGCGTTCCAGGTGAGAATGAACAGGGTGAAACCGATGGAGATGGTACTGATCTCGATAAGGCTGTGAAAGAGCAGATAACTGTGCAAGCTGCTCAGATAAAGCGCCAAGGCTATGGCAGAGAGCACACTCAAGTAGACAAGTTTCTCTGGGCGGTTCTTCTCAGTCACCTTGCCCCCTCGCCTCTCCGGACCTGGCCTCCAGCGCCCTGATCCGCTCCTTCAGTTCCACCATGCGCAGCTCCCTGCCGACAAATATCTTGTTCATGCGCTCCAGTTCAGAGTTTTTGACCTGCAACTCTGTGGTCCGCTCCTTCACCCGCTGTTCGAGTTCGTTGTTAAGTTGTTCCAGTTCGTCCTGGGCCTTTTGGCGCATTTCGATTTCCTCTTCCAGCAGCAGCGCCTTTTCCTGGAGATTCTCCTGCGCCACCTGACGCTCGGCCATCTCTTCTTCAAGCTCGACCGTCTGGAGTTGCAGCGTTTCCTCGGCACGTTTGCGCTCAGTGATGTCAACGAGCGAGACGAGGACCTTGCCCAATGTTTTTTCGTAGCCGGGACAGACCGCCAGATAGACGGTCACGTCCCGCCGTTCGCCCGTCAGCGTCCTGACAACGGCGTCCCGCATCATCGCGTTAGCTCCGTTCCAGAGGCAGATCAGTTCGGCGCGGAACGTCTCGAACGACTCCGCGGTAAACGTGTCGGTCAGACCGGCCAACAAGGCCTCCCTGCTCGCGGCGCCGTGCAGAACGAGCGCCGCTTCGTTCACATCGACGACCTTCACCAGCTGCGCGCAGTGCCTGACGATTTCCGGATGCTGTTCGAAGTGGGCCTCGATATCGGTCACCCCTTCCTGCTTCAGGCCATCCAGCAGCTCCTTCACCCCGGAGAAGTCCTCTTCCCAGATCGAGACCGGCGAGTTCCTGAATACAAGGCGGTACCGCTGCTCGCTTTTCTGCAAATCCCGGTATACCAGCATTGCGTTGAGGCCGTCCGACAGCCGCCGGGCGATCTCCCGAAAGAGCCGCTCCTCTTCCGCTGTCCAGTTCCGCACGCGGGAGCATTGATGAAGGCCGAATTGCCATGGGCTGCCGATCTTGGGGCGTAAGGCCATGGACATGAAGCTCCTAAAACCGAAACGCTCGGCAGCATCGGCCGGCAAAGGGTTTGGTGTGCCAGGGCCGAACGTGACCGGACCATCTGCATCCAGCAGGGTCTTGAATGTCTGCGCGACATCGCTGCGTGTCGGCACCTCGATGCCGAGAGCAAGGACGCCAGGGTATTCCGGCTTGCACCGTTCCATGGGGACGCTCCAGGAGGCCGCTTCGGGATCGCAGGGATAGAGCAGGAATGCCCGGTCGCAATCGAAGGCAGCCAGCACGACGTCAAGCACATCGCCCAGCATCCCTTCCAGATCCGTCGCCCCCTGTATGGCCCGGTTGATCCTGTCCATGCTCTCGAAATACCTGAAATTCTGCGAGCGCTCCTCCTCCATGCGCTTGCGCTCGGTGATATCGCGACCGATGGCGAGGACGCCGGTGACATCGCCATGATCATCGCGTTCGGCGATCATGCGAATGTGATGAACAATCGGCTCCTTGCACGGGATGGGCAGTACAAATTCGAATTCGCTGTTCTCGCCGCTGGCAAGGACAGCATCCAGGGTCTGTGCATAGATCTCGTAACTCCCATCGGGATGGTTTTCCCGGACACACTTGCCGATCATATCCGCGGCGGCAGCGCCCAGGGTTTTTTCGAGGACCGGGTTGACGTAAACGGTCCGTCCCTCCCGATCGTAACGGACAATGTTGTCCGGCAAACTGTTCGCCAGGGTGCGGAATTCATGCTCGCGGGCTCGCAGTATGCGGTCGTTGCGCTCGCGGGCCAGTTCGGCGGCGGCACGTGTCGCTACCAGCTGCAGCAGTTGGGTGGTCAAGGCAGTGTCGGCAAGCGGCTTGCTGTCCATGAGGGCGATCAGGCCCGTCGGCCGGCCCGAGGCATCCCACAGCGGGATGCCGATATAGCTTTCCACCCCCATTTCGGCCAACAGGGTGTCTTCGGGAAACAGCCGCCGAACGCCCTCCGGATACACGCAGAGCCGCCGACCCATGACGTTTTCGCAGGGCGTCCCCTTGAGGGCGTAGCGCATGTTCGGCACGATGGCGCCTTTGGCATATAGGGCAACCGTCTCCGCAATGTCCGGGTTCTCATCCAGCCTGTCGATGACGACGTAATCCACATCGAGGGATTCGCCAAGATACCGCGCAAGGGCATCGAAAAAGTTGTCCGCGCCGGCCAGCCAACCACGTTGCGCGACGAAAAACAGAGCATCTTCCATGCGCCTGCGTTCGGTAATGTCAATAAATGAAACAATGACCTGCGTTATCTCTCCATCATCCGCGTATTCCGGTTCGCCGTTTAACAATACCCATATGACTGCGTCCCGGTCCGGCCGGCTGATTCCCGCCACATAGTCCCTGAGCGGCTGTCGGCTGGAGAGCACCAGGCTCGCCGGATATTCGGCGACGGGTAAAACGGAACCGTCTGCGCGCAGGAAATGCCAGTCCGGGTCGATCAGGGCTCGGCCTGCGAGCTGGTCCGCGGAAAGCCCGAGCAGCTCCTGAGCCAGAGGGTTGCTGTCCAGGATACGCCCCTGGGCGTCATGGAGCACGATGGCTGTCCGGATCTTCCGGATGAGCAACCGGCATCGCTCCTCGCTGTCGCTGCAAGAGCACTCTTCGAGCCTGTTACTGTCGGACATTTTGATCACCAGTTTTTCCGGAGTTACTTTCCAGCTCCCAGATCCGCTCCTTCAGTTCCATCATCCGCAGTTCCCGGCCGACAAAAAGCTTGTTCATCTTTTCCAGGTCGGCGTTTTTCGCCTCCAGTTCAGCGGTGCGCTGGCGCACCCGCTGTTCCAGCTCCTCGTTGAGGCGTCCAAGTGTCGCCACAGCCTCCTTGTGCTCGGTGATGTCGCGGGAGATCGTCATCACACCGATGATCTGTCCCTCACGGTCAACTTCGGGAAAGGCGGTGACATTGTACCAGCTGTCAGTGGAGTCGCTTTTTGGCCAGACGAGATCAATGGTCTCCGAAGCGCCACTGTCGATCACCCGGTGCAGCAAGTCCTGGAGAACCCGTGCGCTGGCAGGGGGGAGCGGCGAGAGTTGCGCCGGTGAGCTGGCAAGCAATTCGTCGCGGGGAATCCCGGCCACCCGCAGGTAGGTGGGATTGACGTAGGTGCGACGGCAGTCACGGTCGTAGCGCGCAATGATGTCCGGCGAGTTCTCGATCAAGTAGCGAAACATCTGTTGTGCTTCGTGGAGCGCATCCTCGGCCCGCTTGCGTTCGGTAATGTCCCGGCTGATACCCACCAGCCCCAGGGCCTCCCTATTCTGACCGTAAAATGGCACCTTCAGGGTATCCAACAGCACGACACGTCCGTCAGGATAGGTTACCCTTTCCTCGCCGTGAAATGCCCTCCCCTCTTCGATCACCCGCCGGTCGTCGGCCCGAATCCGCTCGGCCATGTCCCGGTCAAAAAAGTCAAAGTCGCTCTTGCCGATCTGGGCCTGTTCCGAGAGCCCCACGAAGGCCTCGGAGGCCTTGTTGCAGCCGATATAGCTACCTTCGCGGTCTTTAACGAAAATGAGGTCATCGGCGGAATCGATGATGCAGCGCAACAGCGCCTTTTCGTGCCGCAACCGCTCCTTTTCCGCGAGCAGCTGCTGTTCTGTCAGCAGCAGGTTTGCCGAGGCCTCGTTGAGGGATGCGCCCAGTTCGGCAATTTCCAGTGGCTGGTCTCCGAGAGAAATCTGTGCCCCCTTGTGCTCGTCCAATTGCCTGGCGAACGCGGTGAGCCTGCTGATGGACCGCACGTGGGAGCGAAGCACCAGGCTGGCCAGAAAGGCACTGCAGGCAACCCAGACCATGGCAAGCAGCAAGGTGTACCCCCAAATCCTTGACTGGGCGACATGGATCGACGACAGGCTGAAGTCCACCCTGATCCAGCCGAGAAGGCTACCTGCCTCGATAGGATGCCAGACGACCAGTTGGTCTTTGTCTGAAACAATCGACGTGATTCGCGACGGCGGCGGGGAGAGGCGGGCGCGGCTCGTCTTCGCCTGAGGCGTGCCGTTGGGCAGGCGTACCACATCCCCCACAAGTGCGCCATTCGGTTCGCAGACCTGAAGCCTGATGATGTCGGGCAGTTCCAACGATTTGGCAAGAAACGTTTCCAGACCGGCATAATCCTGGATCAACAGGTAGTGGGCACTGCTTGCGGCAAAATTCCTCACCATGATTGCCGCATTCGCCCGCATGGCGGTCAGGAGGCTTTTCGTCTGATGGCGGGCGTTCATCCAGCCAAAAGTCGCGCCGGTGGCAAGCAGGATGCACGAAACCAGCAGGATGATGCGGGCATACAATCGGCGGGGCAAGAACGGCATATCACTCCCCCCAGTTTGTCAGGCCCTTGACGTCGATGAGTTCCAGGCTTTGGTAATCCTTCTCGTATTCCGCAGCAATCGCTCCCCCCAACATGAGTGATTTGAGAAGCTCCGCACCTTCCTGAGTGGCTGCCATGGCAAACGTTGCCTGTTTCACTCTCTCCCGCACGGTTCGGGGCACCCGTGGATGAGCGCTGAGCGGGTGAGGCGCGATCTCCGGTGTCATCAGGATTTCACGCAACTGTTTGCGGGTATCCTCGGATTCCCGTTCCAGTTCCGGCACGAATACCGCCCCGGCATCACTTCTGCCACGAATGACGTTGATGATCACATTTCTGCTTGAGCCGGCATATTCATTGGTGAATGACAGCTTGTTTTTCTGTTTTCCCAACAGGTGCCTGACATAGACGCTGCACAGGTTCTTGTTGCCGACAAAGGAAACCTTTTTCCCAGCCAGATCATCAATACTCCTGATGGGCGAATCCGCGGGCACATAGAGTCCGACCGCTACCTCTTTGCCTGAGCGCACCAGGGGAATGTAACCATGAGACTTGTGAGCTACCACGACCTGAGTCGGCGAAGAAAATATGAAATCGGGCACGCCGTTCCAGATGTCGCGCTCGAATTCGGCCATTTTTTCATAATGTTTGAGGCGGAACTCGGCCCCGGTTTCCCGGGAAAGGCGTTCCACATAGGGCGTCCACCGTTTATGCAGAGTTACCGGCGGAGCAGACGGTATGACGGCAAGAGTATAGACAACCCTCTGTCCGGCCGAAGCAGGCCAGGCAGTGCCGGCCACAAGCATGGCCAGCACTGAGAAAAATACGACTTTCCCGATGATGTTCGGCATCAGACACAGTCCTCACGCCAGAGGCAGGCGTTTTGCCCGCACTGCGCGGCAGCGCCGTTGCCGAAGCAGGTCTCCTTGCCTTCGGGCTGCTGCATGGCCCGCACCAGGTCTGATTTCTTTATCTTAGCGGTCTTGATGTCATGATTTTTGGCGATTGCCTTGATTTCATCGAGCTTCATGGCGTCAGCCTCCTGAGTACGAGGTACATGGTGCAGGGACGTTTAAAGTCTAGCGTGATTCAGGGGCAATTCAAGTCGACAAATTAATTGATATTCATAGCGTTGCGTCTCGTACGGCAGCACCTGCTTGATACTTTCTTGATACAGGCCATCCCCATCTTGATACTTTCTTTATACCCGTAGTGGTATCGTTAGTCTGACGAGCGGTGTTCCGTCAAGCAGCCGTTCAACACGGCCATATACGCTACAAAGCAGGTACATATGCCAACTGAAACCGGGCCAGAAAACGGCAATTTCCTCCTCAAACTTATTCGCACCCTCATCGGCGCCCCCAAACACCTGAAAGACCCGCACCTGTTCCACAAGATGTCGCTGATCCCGATCCTGGCCTGGGTCGGTCTGGGCGCCGACGGCCTGTCGTCGTCAGCTTATGGCCCCGAGGAGGCCTTCAAGGCGCTGGGGGAGCACACCTACCTGGCGGTCTTTCTCGGCCTGGCAACAGCCCTGACGGTCTTCATCATTTCCTACGCCTATTCGCGCATCATCGAGCACTTTCCCCATGGCGGCGGGGGGTACATCGTGGCAACCCACATGCTGGGAGAGAAAGCCGGGGTCGTTTCCGGCAGCGCCCTGCTGGTGGATTACGTGATGACCATCACCATCTCCATCGCCTCCTGCTGCGACGCCGTATTCAGCTACATCCCCAAGGGATACCATCACTACAAGGTGCCGGTGGCCTGTCTGCTGACGATACTCCTGATCATCCTCAACATCCGCGGTGTCAAGGAATCCATTTCAATCCTGGCCCCGATCTTCATGACCTTCGTGGCCAGTCACATCCTGATGCTGCTCTATGGGGTCCTCACCCATGCCGACAAGATCAACCCTCTGGCAAGCGACATTCACCGCGGCCTTAGCCACGATCTTTCCGGTATCGGCGTCTTCGGCATCCTGCTCCTGTTCGTGCGCGCCTACTCCCTGGGTGGCGGCACCTATACCGGTATTGAGGCGGTTTCGAACGGTCTGCAGATCATGCGCGAGCCCCGGGTGCAGACCGGCAAGCGCACCATGCTCTACATGGCCACCTCCCTGGCCTTCACCGCCGGGGTGCTCTTCCTCTGCTACTCCCTGGTCGGCGTCAAGCCGGTGGAAGGGAAGACCCTCAATGCCGTGCTGGCCGACTCTCTCTTTGCGAGCTGGCCCATGGGCAACTGGATATCCTTCATCACCATTTTCTCCGAGGGAGCGCTGCTCCTGGTGGCGGCCCAGGCCGGCTTCGTGGACGGGCCGCGGGTCATGGCCAACATGGCCATCGACTCCTGGCTTCCGCACCGTTTCGCCGCCCTGTCAGTGCGCCTGACCATGCGCAACGGCATCCTGCTCATGGGGATTGCCTCAATCGCACTCTTGTATTACACCGGCGGCTCGGTCTCCGCCCTGGTGGTCATGTATTCCATCAACGTCTTCATCACCTTTTCCCTGTCGCAGCTGGGCATGTCGAAATTCTTCATCCAGCGCCGGAGAGAAGACCCGCAGTGGGTCCGCCATCTGCTGGTACACCTGGTGGGCCTGGCGCTCTGCGTGACGATTCTGGTGATCACGACTGTGGAAAAGTTTGCCGAAGGGGGCTGGATGACCCTGGTGATCACCTCGGTGGTGATCGGGCTCTGTTACCTGATCAAGGGGCATTATGTGCGGGTACGGCAGGGTATGAAGGATCTGGACGAGACCCTGCTGGATGTGCCGGTATCGCCACATGGTGAGCCACCGGCCATCGACAGGAGCGCCCCCACCGCCATCCAGCTTGTGTCCGGCTACAGCGGTTTCGGGGTGCATACCCTGTTCTCGATCCTCGCCACCTTTCCCAGGACCTACAAAAACGTGATCTTCGTATCGGTGGCCATGATCGATTCGGGCTCCTTCAAAGGGGCCGAGGAAGTCGAGGCGTTGGAGGCATCGGTTAAAGAGGGGCTGGAGAAATACGTGGCCATGGCCCGCAAGCTCGGCTTTGCCGCCGACTACCGCACAGAAGTGGCCACCGACGTAGTGGAAAGCGCCGTGGAGCTGTGCAAACAGGTGGCGGAGGAGTTCCCCCGTGCTACGGTGTTCACCGGCCAGCTCACCTTCCGGCTGGAGAAGTTCTATCACCGGCTGCTGCACAACGAGACCGCCTTTGCCATCCAGCGCCGTCTGCAGTGGGACGGTCTGACCACGGTGATCCTGCCGATCCGGGTCAGGACGTAACCTGGTTTACCACTCAAACAAGGGGCCGGCTCGGCCCCTTTTCTTTTTGATACCTTCTTGACACCCTTTCACCCCATTTTGACACCCAATTTATCTCCTCCCTGCTACCTTTGAATCATGGAAAGCATATCGAACCGCACGGGGAGACCCAATACATGAAAGCTTATTTGTTCAACACGGAAAACGGCCTGTACGAAGGTGAAACATTTGAAGAGCCTGATATGCTTCTGTACGAGGACGGCATCACACCCATACCACCTCCCGACTATGCGCATGGTCAGGTGCCGGTGTTCGACCGACAGAAGCATGTATGGACAGTGATACCGATCACCATTGTCAAGCAACTGCTTCGTCTCAATGATGAAACGAACACGGAGAGTTAATTATGAATACCTATGAATGGCTGCAAACCATCTCCTTTTTTATCGTCCTGCTGGCCTTGGTCAAGCCGCTGGGCAGCTTCATGGCCAAGGTCTTCCAGGGAGAGCGTAACTTCCTGTCACCTGTGCTGGCCCCTTGCGAACGTTTGATCTACCGCATCAGCGGCGTCAGACCTGAAGAAGAGATGGGGTGGCAGCGTTATGCCGGTGCTATGCTGCTCTTCAACCTGGTGTTGTTCGTCGGACTCTTCGCCATGTTGATGACCCAGCACCTGCTGCCGCTCAACCCGCAGAAGGTGCCGGCCTTCTCTTGGCAACTGGCGCTCAACACGGCGATCAGCTTTGTCACCAACACCAACTGGCAGGCCTATGCGGGCGAGCAGACGGCCAGCTACTTCACCCAGATGGTGGGGTTGGCGGTACACAACTTCGTCTCCGCCGCCACCGGCATCACCATAGCCATCGCCGTGATCCGCGGCTTCGCACGGCGCAAGACCTCGCTCTTGGGCAATTTCTGGGTGGACATGACCCGCTGTACCCTTTATATCCTGCTGCCACTGTCCATCATCGCCGCCACCCTACTGGTTTCGCAGGGTGTTATTCAGAACCTCAGCGCCTATAAGACCGTACCGCTGGTCCAGTCCACCAGCTATGACAAGCCCAAAATGGATGATAAGGGGAATCCGCTCAAGGATGCCACAGGCAACCCGGTCACGGAGAACGTGATCGTCAAGGAGGTACAGATCCCCATGGGGCCGGTGGCCTCCCAGGAGGCGATCAAGGAGTTGGGCACCAACGGCGGTGGTTTCTTCAACGCCAATTCAAGCCACCCGTTCGAGAATCCGACACCGCTTTCCAACTTCCTGGAAATCCTGCTGATCCTGCTCATCCCCGGGGCGCTCACCTACACTTTCGGAGTCATGGTGGGGAACACCCGCCAGGGGTGGACGCTCCTGGGGGTCATGTTCTTCATTCTGATAGCATCCTTCGGCGTCCTGCAATGGGCCGAGAGCAGCGGCAATCCGCTGGTGGCCAGACTGGGCGTACAGAGCATCAACCTGGAAGGGAAGGAGGTCCGTTTCGGCCTGGCCGGGAGCAATCTCTTCACCGTCGCCACCACCGGCACCTCCTGCGGCGCGGTCAATTCCATGCACGATTCCCTCACCCCGATCGGCGGCATGATACCGCTCTCCTTGATCCTGCTGGGAGAAATCATCTTCGGCGGAGTCGGTTCCGGTCTCTACACCATGCTGGCCTTCGCCATCATCGCGGTGTTCGTGTCCGGCCTGATGATCGGCCGCACGCCGGAATACCTGGGCAAAAAGATCGAAGTGCGGGAGATGTGGCTGTCGATCCTCGTCATCCTGACCGCAGGTGTGACCGTACTGATCCTGTCCGGCATTGCCATGATCACCCCCCAGGCGGTGGCCTCCATGGCCAACACCGGCGCCCACGGCCTCTCCGAGGTGCTCTATGCCGTCGCCTCCATGGCCAACAACAACGGCAGCGCCTTTGCCGGTCTGAATGCCAACGTCAATTTCTATAACCTGTTCGGCTCCCTGGCCATGACCATTGGACGCTATGTCCCCGCCATCGCGGTGCTGGCCATGGCCGGCTCCCTGGCGGAGAAGAAGTACGTTCCCCCCAGCCTCGGCACCCTGCCGACCGACAAGGCCCCCTTTGCCATCTGGCTGACGCTGGTGATCCTGATCGTTGGGGCGCTGACCTTTTTTCCGGCCCTGGCGTTGGGCCCGATCGTGGAACACCTGACCATGCTGGGAGGTAACTGAGCCATGTCCAAACATATCCAGCCGCCGCTATCGGCATTCGATAAACACCTGATGCAGAGGGCCCTGGTGGAGTCCCTGAAAAAACTCGACCCCCGCAAACTGTGGCGCAATCCGGTCATGTTCTGTGTGGAGATCGCCAGTCTGATCACCCTGGTGACTTTCGCCCTGTCGCTCGCCGGCGCCAACAATGAACCGGCCTGGTTCACCGGCACCGTTTCCGTCTGGCTCTGGCTGACGGTCATCTTCTCCACCTTTGCGGAGGCGCTGGCCGAGGGGCGGGGCAAGGCCCGGGCCGCCAGCCTGCGCCAGTCCCGCACCGACGTGACGGCCAAACTGCTCTCCAAGCCGGAGTTCGGCAGTAGCCACACCATGGTCGGCGCCAGCCAGCTGTGCAAAGGGGATTTGATCCTGGTGGAGGCGAACGAGATGATCGCCGGCGACGGCGATGTGGTGGCCGGCGCGGCCCTGGTGAACGAGTCCGCCGTCACCGGCGAATCAGCCCCGGTGGTGCGCGAATCGGGCGGCGACCGGAGCGCCGTCACCGGCGGCACCACGGTTATCGCCAACAGCATCATCGTCCGTATCACCGCCAATCCGGGCGAGACCTTCCTGGACCGGATGATCGGCCTGATCGAGGGGGCCAAGCGGCGCAAGACCCCCAACGAGGTCGCCCTGGAGGTGCTGCTGATCGCCCTGACCCTGGTGTTCCTGCTGGTCTGCGCCAACATCAGCCCGCTCTCCAGCTACAGCGTAAGCGCGGCCAAACAGGGGACGCCGGTGTCGCTGACCATCCTGGTGGCGCTGTTCGTCTGCCTCGCCCCAACCACCATCGCCGCACTGTTGCCGGCCATCGGCATCGCCGGCATGGACCGGCTGTTCCAGAAGAACGTCATTGCCCTGTCGGGCCGGGCCATCGAGGCGGCCGGCGACGTCAACGTGCTGCTGCTGGACAAGACCGGCACCATTACCCACGGCAACCGCGAGGCGGTGGCCTTCGTACCGGTAGGCGGCCACAGCGAAAGAGCGGTGGCCGAGGCGGCCCTGATGGCGTCGCTGGGGGACGAGACCCCGGAAGGGCGCAGCGTGGTCGTCCTGGCCAAACAGAAATACGGTCTGACCAGGGAGCGGCCGGCACAGGCGGAAGTCGTGGAATTCAGCGCCGACACGCGCCTCTCCGGCATTAATCTGGATGGCAGACAGTACCGCAAGGGGGCCTCTGACTCGACCGTCGCGTTTGCCCGAAAACTGGGGGCACAGCATATTCCGAGCGACCTGGCCGATGTGGTGGACAAGATCGCCCGGGCCGGCGCCACCCCCCTGGTAGTCAGCAATGACAGCGAGATCCTGGGGGTGATCAACCTGAAGGACATCGTCAAGGCCGGCATCCAGGAGCGCTTTCTGCAGCTGCGCAGCATGGGGATCAAGACGGTGATGATCACCGGCGACAACCCGCTCACCGCCGCGGCCATCGCCGCCGAGGCCCAGGTGGACGATTTCCTGGCCCAGGCCAAGCCCGAAGACAAGCTGCGCCTGATCAAGGAAAACCAGGAGGCGGGTTACATGGTCGCCATGACCGGCGACGGCACCAACGACGCCCCGGCCCTGGCCCAGGCCGACGTGGCCGTGGCCATGAACACCGGCACCCAGCCGGCCCGCGAAGCGGCCAACATCATCGACTTGGACTCCAACCCCACCAAGCTTTTGGACATCGTTGAGGTGGGCAAGCAGATCCTCATGACCCGCGGCAACCTGACCACCTTCAGCATCTCCAACGACATCGCCAAGTACTTCGCCATCATCCCGGCCATGATGCTCTCCATCTACCCCCAACTGGGAATGCTGAACGTCATGCGTCTGGCGACCCCGCTCTCCGCCATCCTGTCCGCGGTCATCTTCAACGCCCTCATCATCCCATGCCTCGTGCCGCTGGCGTTGAAGGGGACGCGATTCCGCCCCATGCCGGCCGAGAACCTGCTGATCCACAACCTGCTGATCTACGGGGTAGGGGGAATTATCGCCCCGTTTGTCGGGATCAAGGCGATCGATATGGTGATCGGGATGATGGTGTAAGAGCTACCCCCCCCCCGTCCCCCTCCTAATTTCGGAGGGGGTGCCCGTCAGGGCGGGGGTGGTTAAAAAAGGAGAATTTGAAATGAAGGACCTGAAACCGGCCATACTGTTGTTCATAATCTTCACCATCATCTGCGGCGGCATCTACCCGGCCCTGGTGACCGGCGTGGCCCAGGCCGTGTTCCCGAAGCAGGCGGGTGGCAGCATCATCACCGACACAAGCGGCAAGCAGATCGGCTCAAAGCTGATCGGCCAGCCCTTCTCGGACCCGAAATACTTCTGGCCGCGCCCCTCGGCCACGTCGGACTTCGGCAACAACGCCATGGCCTCGGGCGGCTCCAATAGCGGCCCCACCAATCCCGACTATCTGAAGACCGTCGGCGACCGGGTCAAGGCGCTCCGCGACACCGGTGTCACCGGCAGCGTTCCGGCCGACCTGGTGCAGGCATCTGCCAGCGGCCTCGATCCGCACATCACGCCCGAGTCGGCCCTTCTGCAGGTGCCACGAATAGCCAAGGCCCGCGGCATAACGGAAGACATGGTAACAAATGCCGTTGCGCAAGCTACTGAAGACCGCCAGTTGAGCTTTCTTGGGTCTCCGCGGGTAAATGTACTTGTGTTGAACCTGGAACTGGATAAACTGAAACCATGACAAACCCCGATGACAACCGCCCCACACCCGAGGCGATGCTCAAGCTGGCCCAGGCCGAGGAGGTCACGGCCGAGCTGGGCAAGCTGAAGATCTTTCTCGGCTACGCCGCCGGAGTGGGAAAAACCTACGCCATGCTGGAGGCAGCGCGCAAGCGCAAGGCCGACGGCCGCGACGTGGTGGCAGGCTACGTGGAATCCCACGGCCGGGCCGAGACCGATGCCCTGCTGGAAGGGCTGGAGGTGTTGCCGCGCCGGGAAGTTCCTTACCTGGGGGTCGCGCTGCCGGAGATGGACCTGGACGCCATTCTGAACCGCAGGCCCCAAATCGTGCTGGTGGATGAACTGGCCCACAGCAATGCCCCCGGATCGCGGCACGAGAAGCGCTGGCAGGATGTGGAGGAGATCCTGGCGGCCGGCATCGATGTCTACACCACGGTCAACATTCAGCACTTCGAGAGCCTGAACGACGTGGTAGCCCAGATTACCGGCATCATCGTACGCGAAACCGTGCCGGATCGCCTGCTGGACCTGGCCTTCGAGATCAAGCTGATCGATATCCCCCCGGAAGACCTGCTGCAGCGCCTGCACGAAGGGAAGGTCTACATCCCCGACCAGGCCGCCATGGCCATCGAGAAGTTCTTCCGTCCCGGCAACCTGATGGCGCTGCGGGAGCTGTCGCTGCGCCGCACCGCCGCCCGGGTGGACGATCAGATGCGGGCTTACATGGAGACCCAGGCCATCGCCGGGCCGTGGCCCACGGCGGAACGGCTTTTGGTCTGCGTCAGCGGCAGCCCCTACAGCGAAAAGCTGATCCGCGCCACCTGCCGTCTGGCCGAAGAGCTGAAGGCCCAGTGGTTTACCGTCTACATCGAGACCCCCGGAGGCAGCCGGCACGTGCGGGAGAACCGGGAGCGCATCTGGCGCGACCTGCGGCTGGCCGAGAGCCTGGGGGCCCAGGTGGCGACCGTCACCGCCACCGACATCACCGACGCGGTCATGGAGTATGCCGGCCGCCACAACATCACCAGGATCGTGATGGGCAAGCCGAACAAGCCGCGCTGGCGCGAGCTGCTCTCTCCCCCCGTCGTGGACCGCGTTATCCGCAGGAGCGGGGCCATCGATGTGGTTATCGTCAGCATCGAAGAGGAGCAGCCCCGTGATGCCGCCAATGTAACGAAACGCCACCCCCCCTTTGAAGTGCGCGGCTACACTGCCAGCCTGTTGCTGATAGTCGCCGCCACCCTGCTGTGCGAGCTGCTGCGCCCTTTCCTGGCGCCAACCAACATGGTCATGGTCTATCTCCTGGCCGTTGTGGTCGCCTCGGTGCGCCTCGGCCGCAAACCGGCCATTGCCACCGCCTTCCTCGGTGTGCTCGCCTTCGATTTTTTCTTTGTGCCTCCCCGGCTCACCTTTGTCGTGGCCGACACCCAGTATCTGCTGACCTTCCTGGGGCTGCTCGTGGTGGGGCTCGTCATCAGCACCCTGGTGGCCCGCGCCAGAGAGCGGGCCGAGGTGATGCGGGCCCGTGAACTGCAGACCGCCAGCCTGTACTACCTGAGCCGCGACCTGGCCGCCTCGGTGGACATCACTGCAGTATTGAAGGCGGTCGTTACGAATGTGGAAGAGGCCCTGAATGCCCAAGTGGCCATTCTGCTGCCGGAAGGCGAACGGCTCGACATCCTGGCGGCCAGCGACGGCCTCGTGCTGGACACCAAGGAGCAGGCGGTGGCCGACTGGGCCTTCCGCAACAGCCATCCCGCCGGGCGTGCCACGGACACGCTCGTGTCGGCCGAACTGATCTATCTCCCGCTACAGACCCCGGCCAGCGTGCTGGGCATCATGGGAGTCAGACTTGCGAACGAGCAAGCCTATCATTCCCAGGAGAACCGCCGCCTGCTGGACGCCTTCGCCACCCAGGCCGCCATGGCCATGGAGCGGATCCGCTTTTCCCGCCAGGCGGAGCAGGCCCAGATCCTCCAGGCCCGGGAAAACCTGGAACGCGCCCTGCTGAATTCCATATCCCATGACCTGCGCACCCCGCTGTCGTCCGTTACCGGCGTCCTCACCAGCCTGAAGGAGGAAGGGGCCCATCTCAGCGACCATGCGCGGCGCGACCTGCTGGAAACCGCCTGCGGCGAAGCCGAGCGCCTGAATCGTTTCGTCGGCAATCTGCTGGACATGACCCGTATCGAGGCCGGTGCGGTCCGGCTGAACCTGGAACCGTGCGACGTGCAGGACTTGGTCGGCTGCGCCCTGGCAGCACTGGAACCGCGCCTCGAAAACCGCGAAGTTACCTTCCGGATGCAGCCGATCATGCCGCTGGTACCCATGGACCTGGTACTGATGACCCAGGTACTGGTCAACCTGGTTGACAACAGCCTGAAATATTCGCCGACCGGCAGCCTCATCGAGATTATCGCCACCATTGATGCCAGATGGCTGGTGCTGGAAGTGGCCGACAGCGGTCCCGGGGTCCCCGAGCATGACCTGAAGCGGGTATTCGACAAGTTTTACCGGATCCCGATCCCGGAAGGCGCCGGAGGGACCGGACTCGGGCTCTCGATCTGTAAGGGGATTGTAGAAGCTCATGGCGGCAGGATCGGTGCCGAGAATCGTACTGGTGGCGGGTTGCGCATCGTGATACGATTGCCGCTGGATGGTTCAACGGAATAGATATCAAAAGTCTGCCACAGAGGCACAGAGACACGGAGAAAGGCTGGATAACAGTAAAATTCATGTAGTTGAGTTATCATCAAAGCATGTTAATTTTTTGGATGTCCTCAGTGTCTCAGTGTCTCTGTGGCAGGTGTTCAGGTTCGGTTCGAGATTGCTTTTCTGAGAGGTGCCATGACAGCTGAACATGCTGCGGACAATCTGCCCCGCATATTGATTGTGGATGACGAACTGGCCATCAGACGTTTTCTGCACACGGTATTGTCCAGCGAGGATTTTTCCCTGCACGAGGCAGAAAACGGCCACGCCGGCCTGGCAGCAGCCGCCGCCTTTCGACCTGACGTGATCCTGCTCGACCTAGGGCTGCCGGATCTGGACGGCATCGAGGTGATCAAGCGGATTCGGGAATGGTCGCTGGTGCCGATCATTGTGCTCTCGGTACGAGATCGCGAAAACGATAAGGTGGCTGCCCTGGATGCCGGCGCCGACGACTATCTGACCAAGCCGTTCGGGGTCGGAGAACTGCTGGCACGCATCCGGGCCTCGTTGCGGCGCTCGGTGCAACAGGTTCAGGAGCCGATCTTTACCAGCGGTGGGCTGAGCGTCGATCTGAACCTGCGCCGAGTCACCAACGACGGTGCCGAAATCCCGTTGACCCCCACGGAATACGACATCCTGCGCCTGTTGGTCAGCCACGCCGGCAAGGTCCTGACCCACGGCCAGATATTGAAGCAGGTCTGGGGCATGGCCTATCTGGAACAGCCGCACGTGCTGCGGGTCAACATCAGTAATCTGCGGCGCAAACTGGAACGAGACCCCTCCCGCCCACAGCACATCATCACCGAACCAGGGGTAGGCTACCGCCTTAGACTGCCGACCTAGAAAGTCATTGAGAACATCAGCCTGCCGGTGTATAAGTAATTTCTTTATCATCGGAGGCGTTCAATGAAACATGGCGAGGCCGACTCTTTCTGGGGCGGCATCATCAAGTCCATGGGCCTGGTGTTCGGCGACATCGGCACCAGCCCGATCTATACCCTGACCGTCATCGTTGCCCTGCTCCCCAAGCCGACCCAGGCGGACATCTTCGGTATCCTCTCCCTGATTGTCTGGACCCTGATGATCCTGGTCAACATCGAGTACGCCCTGCTGGCCATGAGCCTTTCCCGCAAGGGCGAAGGCGGCACCATCGTGCTGCGCGAGATTCTGGTGCGCATGCTCAAACCGGGCCGCCAGATCGCCTTTATCACCATGCTCTCCTACCTGGGGGTATCGCTTCTGCTGGGCGACGGGGTCATTACCCCCGCCATCTCGATCCTGTCCGCAGTCGAGGGTATCGTGCTCATCCCCGGTCTGGAAGCTGTGCAGCAGAATGTCCTGATCCTGATCGCCGCCATCATTGCCATCGGGCTGTTCATATTCCAGTTCAAGGGAACCGACAAGGTTGCCGGCGCTTTCGGGCCGATCATGGTGGTCTGGTTCATCTCCCTGACCATTTCGGGGCTCGTGGCAATCGCCGGCATGCCGTCGGTGCTTACCGCCATCAGTCCCCATTACGCCATCACGTTTCTTTCGCACAACGGCATGGCCGGATTTCTGATCCTGTCCGAGGTCATCCTCTGCGCCACCGGCGGCGAGGCGCTCTACGCCGACATGGGCCACCTGGGACGAAAGCCGGTCCGGCGGGCCTGGTACATCGTGTTTGTCGCCCTGGTGATCAACTATCTCGGGCAAGGCGCCTTTTTCCTCTCCCATCCCGGTACGAAGAATACCCTTTTCGGCATGATTCAGGGGGAAGCGCCGCTTTTGTACATACCGTTTCTGATCCTGACGATCATGGCCACCGTTATCGCCTCCCAGGCCCTGATCAGCGGCGTCTTTTCCATCGTCTATCAGGGGATAACCACCCGCATCCTGCCGCTGTTCAAGGTGGATTACACCTCGACCCATCTGAAGTCGCAGATTTATATCGGAGCGGTCAACTGGATCCTGCTGCTCTTGGTAATCATGATCATGCTGGTGTTCCGCAAATCGGAGAACCTGGCGGCGGCCTACGGTCTGGCAGTTACCGGTACCATGGCGATCACGGGCATCATGATGACTGTGATCTTCGCCCACACCACCAAAAAGTGGAAGGTGCCGATCGCCCTGTTCGTAACCATCATCGATTTCGTCTTCCTGATCTCAAACCTCCACAAACTGCCGCACGGCGGCTACTGGTCGCTGATCCTGGCTTCGCTCCCCATGGCAGCCATCCTGATCTGGACCAGGGGGCAGCGCGCATTGTATAAGGCGCTCCGGCCACTTGACATGGAAACCTATCTGATCGCCTACGAACAGATCTACCGCAAGGGCCCTATTTCCGGCACCGGGCTGTTCTTCGTCAAGGAATGGCAGACCATTCCACCATACCTGGTGCACTGCACCATCCGCAGCAACATCATCTACGAACGCAACGTCCTGATTTCGATCATCCGTACCGACGAGCCATACGGACTGGAGAGCAACCTCACCCCTGGCCTCGGGACCGGGCTTGATGCCTTCGAGATCATTGCCGGCTACATGGAGATGTTCGACATCGAACAGCTCCTGAAGGACAACGGCATTACGGAAAAAGTTATTTTTTACGGTATCGAGGACATCGCCACCGGCAATCCGGTCTGGAAAATATTCTCCGTGCTCAAGAAACTCACCCCCAACTTCGTGCAGTTCAACAAACTGCCTGCGGCCAAGCTGCAAGGGGTTGTCACCCGTGTGGAGATGTAGATGATCGACTGGATTCTGCTGCTCATCGCCCTGGGGATCATCCTGCTGGGAGCGACCGTTTTCACTAACGGCCTGGAATGGTTCGGCAAGAAGATGCATTTGTCGGACGGTGCGGTGGGAAGCGTGTTTGCCGCTGTCGGCACCGCCCTGCCAGAAACGCTGGTGCCGATTGTGGCCATCATGTTCGGCACTCCCGAGGCCGGCCACAAGATCGGCGTCGGCGCCATCATCGGCGCACCGTTCATGCTCGGCACGCTGGCGTTTTTCATCAGCGGCCTGGCAGTCATGTGGAATCGCGGCAAGCGGGATGATTATCCGGTGATGCGGGTGGATACGGTCGTCATGCGGCGCGACATGGAGTACTTCCTGATCCTGTACGCCGTGGCCATCACGGCATCTTTTTTGGGCGGGCACCCGGTCATCAAGACCTTCATCGCCCTGGCGCTCTTCCTGACCTACGGACTCTATGTGCTCAAGACGCTGCGCTGCGAGGGTGATCCTGCGTGCCATGAGGTGGAGGAGTCTGACCTGGAGCCATGCTACTTTGCCCCCAAATCCCATGACCCCCACATGGCAATCATCGGCTTCCAGGTTTTGGGGTCGCTCCTGCTGATTGTCTGGGGGTCGTACATCTTCGTGGAAAAGGTGCAGCTGATCTCTCTGCACCTGGGGATTTCGCCGTTCATCCTGGCCATGATCATTGCCCCCATTGCCACCGAGCTGCCGGAGAAATTCAACAGTGTCATCTGGATCAACAAGGGGAAAGATACGCTGGCCATCGGGAATGTGACCGGCGCCATGGTGTTCCAGGGCTCGATCATCACCGCCATCGGCATCCTGATGACCGACTGGCGGCTGAATATGGCGGCCCTTCTGACGGTGGGACTTACTTTTGCGTCGGTCGGCATGGCCTACCTGCAGATTCGCTGGAAGCGTCATCTGACACCAGGCACGCTGTTGGTGGGAGGGGGGTTCTACTTCTTGTTTCTGGTGCTGATCTTTACCGGCGCCATCTAGATGCTGATAAACGTCTAGCGTTCGTTGACAGAGGCTCTTGCATGCCCGTTCGCAGCAGGCAACGACACCTTCAGGCATGCGCCACCGTCTGAAGGTGTTTCTATTTCGATAGCGCCTCCATGGGCACCAATAAAACTTTCGGCAATGGTCAGACCGAGACCGAAATGTCGACTCTCGCTTTTTGTCGTAAAAAACGGCTCGAACACCAGAGGGCGGATATCTTCGCTGATTCCAGGGCCGGTATCGCAGATGGCGCAGTAGACCCCGGTCTGGTCACGGCCGGTGCTTACCGTGATTGTTCCACTGCTGCCGATCGCTTCCACGGCATTTTTGACCAGATTTTCCAATGCCATGTTCAACATGCCCAGTGTCCCCAGGACCGGCAAAGGCTCAGGTGTCAGTTCCTGCACCAGGATCCCGCCCTGGGGCATTGTCGGCGCGATAATGCCGAGCAGCGCCCGGACGATGCTGTTCAAATCCTCCTTTTGCACCTCTCGTGTGCCACCTGCGCCCTGCTCAAGCCTTTTAAAGCAGGCGACGATACTGGCTATCCGGTCAACACCCTGCTGGGTTTCGTGAAGCAGGGGATGAAAATCCTGTTTGATATTCTCCAGTTTTTTCCCATCTATCCCAGTTATCCCCTCTGCACCTTTCTTCTGGCACGCTGCAACACAGGTCAGCAGAAACTCGGCGTATCGACCCAGCATGTTGAGATTGCTCTGAATATAGCCCAGCGGGTTGTTGATTTCATGGGCGACCCCCGCAGCCAGCCGGCTGACGGCATGAAGTTTTTTTTCTTCGATCAGCCTGGCCTGTGTCTCACGCAATTCGGCCAGTGATGCGTCAGCTCGGCGCCGGGCATTCAAGAGACTCCTCTTCAAGGCGACCGAACGCTCGGCAGCGGCGACCCTGGCAATCAGCTCATTGTCGTCGAACGGTTTGACGATATAGTCGTCCGCCCCCCTGGCAAAGGCATCAACAATCACGTCCTTCTCGGAATGGGTGGTGCAGATGATGATGGCAAACAGGTGCTGTGTGCAGGCAAGCCTGTCCAGCACCTGCAGACCATTCATACCGGGCATTTCCACATCCAGCAGGATCACATCCGGTTCACTGCTTTCAATCAGCCCGAGCCCGGAGATACCGTCCAACGCACCTTCGGCATCATAGCCTACCTCGCGCAGCAGATTGACGACAAAGCCCTGAATCGAACGGCTATCATCAATGACGACCACGCGGGACGCCTGTAGTGGATATGCTGCCTCAGGCGAGGTCATTGGCTGCGTCACGGTATCGCGGCGAATTCCGATGCATCATTCGCATTCGCGCACGGCATCGAGTTCATTGGCTGAGAACACCCGATCGATGTCCAGAATCATCACAAAGTGGTTGTCCCGCTTCCCCATCCCCTTGATGAATTCAGTGTTGAGGCGCGTGCCGATGTGGGGCGCGGCCTCGATCTGCTCCGGCTCCATCTCGTCCACCTCCTGCACCGAGTCGGCCAGCGCACCGAGCAGGATGGTTTCATCATCCATATTGACCTCCGTGACGATGATACAGGTGTTGACGGTCTGCTCGGTAGCCGCCATACCGAACTTCAGGCGCAGGTCGATCACCGGCACCACACTGCCGCGCAGATTGATGACACCCCGCATGAAATCAGGGGTTTGTGGCACCTTGGTAACGGTGGAATATTCCAGGATCTCTCTCACCTTGGCCACATCCAAGGCAAAGACCTCTTCAGCCAGCTTGAAGGTCAGGTACTGGGTTGTTTCCGTTATGGTCGCGACGCTCATGGTTGTCTCCTAAAATTTCTCGAATTCGTCGTCCAGGTGATCCGGTCCTGCCCCCATGTCCAGGGCGATGCCGCCCCCCTTGCGAGCCGGTGCTCCCGTTTTTGGTGCCGCATGGGCTATCTGAACATGTTTCTTCTGGACCGGCCGCCGCGTGCTGCCGGATGAGCTTCTCATTTGGCTCGCGTCAAGGCGGAAGAAGCTGATGGTGTCCTTCAATTGTTCGGCCTGGCCGGAGAGTTCTTCCGACGTTGAGGCCATCTCTTCCGAGGCGGAGGCGTTCTGCTGTATGACGCTGTCCAGTTGCTGGATCGCCTTGTTGATCTGTTCGGCGCCGGTGTCCTGTTCCTTGCTGGCGGCGCTGATTTCCTGGACCAGTTCGGCAGTCCTCTGAATATCCGGCAACATTTTGGTCAGCATCTCGCCGGCAGTTTCCGCAACCTGGACGCTGCGGGTGGAAAGCTCAGAAATTTCCCCGGCAGCGGCCTGGGAGCGTTCGGCAAGTTTGCGCACCTCTGACGCCACAACCGCAAATCCCTTGCCGTGCTCGCCAGCCCGAGCCGCCTCGATGGCAGCGTTCAGGGCCAACAGATTGGTTTGACGGGCGATCTCCTCGATTATCGAAATCTTGGTGGCAATTTCCCGCATGGCACCCACGGTTTCGTTGACCGCCTTGCCACCCTCTTTGGCGTCGGCCGCGCTCTTGATAGCGATCTTTTCTGTCTGGCTTGAGTTATCGGCATTCTGCTTGATGCTTGAGGTCATCTCCTCCATGGACGAGGAGATCTCCTCGGCGCTGGCCGCCTGCTCGGTCGCCCCCTGGGAGAGCTGCTGGGCCGTGGCGGACAGTTCCTGACTGCCGGAGGCCACGTTGTCTGCAGCGTTCATCACGTCACCCACAACTTGTTTGAGCTTGTCCACCATCGTAGCGATGGCAGCCATCATCTGCCCGGTCTCGTCCTTGGACTTGGACTCCACCTTGATGGTCAAATCGCCTTGAGCCAGGGATTTGGCAATCGACGCCGCCTCGGCGATCGGACCGGTGACACTGCGGGTAAGAAACAGTGCCGCAAAAATGCCGATCAACATGGAGGCAACAACAATCACCGGCACCAGCCATTCCACCTTTTTGGTTGTCTTGTCGATCGCGACCTCCATCCCTTCCAGCCGTTTATCGACCAATGTTGTGAACTCTCCCGCAGCCGCTTCAATCCGGTGCGTTTCATCCTTGTATTCGTTGATGGCCTTGTTGGCATCGATCGTTGTTTTAATCGTGCCAGCGGCAATCTGGTCGGCAACTTTCACGAACCCAGCTGTATATTGCTGGAAGTCCTTGTTGATCGCAACCAGCATTTCCTTTTCCTTTTTGGCATCATAGTCAGCCTTGTCTAGGAGTGCGCTCAATGCCTCAACCCGCTTGGTAAAATGCTCACGGGTTTCATCCCATTTTTTGCGGTACTCGGCGACCTTGGCCGGACTGTCAATATTTATGAAGGCATCCTTTTCATAGCGTCGCAGTTGATTGATATTGGACCTGAGCCGCTGGGAAAATTCGACCGCCTTGGAATCTACAGTAATGACGTCTGACGCTGCGTCATCAAGCTTCTTAATGCCCCAGTAACCGGTGCCACCGACTATAAGCAGCAGCAGCAGCACCACCCCAAACCCGAAACCCATTCTCTTGCCGATCTTCATGTTGTTCAGCATGGCCAAATCCACCTTTCACGTGATATCTGCGCAGGATACTCGTGGTTTACAGTACTTTAGATTAAACATCATAAATTTAATTTGGCAACTGGAAGAGTTGACTAATGCTCATGTCGAATGCGACCGGTGGAAACATTTCCGGGGAATGGGATGGAGATACGTTGCATACTGACGGTGGCTTCGGTGCTGAATACCATTTCTTGCAGGTCTGCATACGCTGGTTGATATATGGAAGTGAGGGCTTACCGGTTTTTCATCCCCTGACGCGTATCTCGTCGTTTTAGTTCAGCATCGATCAGGTTGAGGATCTCGAACTTCTTCAGCGACCAGAGCGGCGCCACCAGGTGGTCATGTCCGCCGTCGCCGGTCAGGCGATGTATCAGGATACGCGGATCGAGCAGTTCCAGAAAATCGCACACCAGTCCGGCGTAGTCGTCCCGCTCCAACAACTCCACCTCACCCCGATCGTACATCTCCGCCAGCCGCGTTCCCTTCATGACGTGCAAGAGATGCAGCTTGACCCCATCCACCCCCAGGCTGTTCAGTTCGGCGGTCATGGCCAGCATCTCCTCCCTCGATTCCCCGGGCAACCCCAGAATGACATGGGCGCAGATCCGCAGTCCGCGCGCCTTGGCACGCAGAATTGCGGCAACGGTACAAGCGTGGTCATGGCGGCGGTTGATACGGGTCAGGCTTTTGGCGTGCATGGACTGCATCCCCACTTCAACCCAGAGATACGTCCGGGTATGCAGCTCCACCAGCAGGTCAAGCACGGCGTCAGGCAAACAATCGGGCCGGGTGGCGACTATGAGGCCGACCACATCGGAGACAGTGAGCGCTTCAAAATAGAGCGCCCGCAGGGTCTCCACCGGGGCATGGGTATTTGAGTACGACTGGAAATAGGCGAGGAATTTTGTGGCTTTATACTTGCGAACCATGATTTCCCTGCCATGCTCAAGCTGGGAGGCAACGGAGAGTCCATGGGCAATGCCATGGGAGCCTGAACCGCGCCCGCCACAGAAGATGCACCCCTCCGAGTCCAGTGTGCCGTCGCGATTGGGGCAGCTGAAACCGGCATCGATGGAGATGCGCTGAACCTTGCAGCCGAAGCGGCGCTTCAATTCGTCAGAGAATGCGTTATAGCGTTTGGGCTGAGTCATGGTCAGTAAACAAAAAGAGCGGCATCGCTGCCGCTCTTTCAGAGTGATATGTCACACAGGCTATTTGCGTGCGGCCTTGCCGGCCACTTGCACACGAATCAGAGCCCGCTCCAGAGCGGCCTCGTAGATGCGGAACTGCTTGTCTTCCTGGCTCAGTTTCTTGAGGGCTTCTTCGGCCCGACCCTGAGCGGCCTTGGCGCGTTCGAGATCGATTTCAGTAGCCATCTCTGCCGTCTCTACCAGCACGATGATCTTGTCGTCGCGGATTTCGAAATAGCCCCAATTGAGAGCCATGTGCTCGACAACACCGTTGTTCTTGTAGCAGAGTTCACCGATCTTGAGAGAAGTCAGGAACGGGGCGTGGCCAGGCAGCACACCGAACTCACCCAGCTTGCCGGTGGCGGTGACTTCCTCCACCTCGATATCCACCACCTTCTTGTACGGTGTGACGATTTCCAGTTTCATCTTTTCAGCCATATATCATTCCTTGCAGGGGCGAGTCTCCGCCCGGTCAGGTGGTATTAAACCGCAGCCAGCTTGGCAGCCTTTTCAATGGCCTCTTCGATGGAGCCGACCATGTAGAAGGCCTGCTCGGGCAGGGCGTCGTGCTTGCCGGCCACGATCTCCTGGAAGCCCTTGATGGTGTCCTTCAGTTCGACGTACTTGCCGGGGGAGCCGGTGAAGGCCTCGGCAACGTGGAACGGCTGGGACAGGAAGCGCTGGATCTTGCGGGCGCGGGCAACCACGAGTTTATCCTCTTCGGAAAGCTCGTCCATGCCGAGAATGGCGATGATGTCCTGCAGGTCCTTGTACTTCTGGAGCACGTACTGGACGGAGCGAGCCACGGCGTAGTGCTCGTCGCCGATAACCTGGGGATCGAGAATACGGGACGTGGAGTCCAGCGGGTCAACGGCCGGATATATGCCGAGCTCGGCAATCTGGCGGGAAAGAACCGTGGTGGCGTCCAGGTGGGCAAAGGCAGTAGCCGGTGCCGGGTCGGTCAAGTCGTCGGCAGGCACGTAGATGGCCTGAACCGACGTGATGGAACCTTTTTTGGTGGAGGTGATGCGCTCCTGCAGCTCGCCCATCTCGGTGGCCAGCGTAGGCTGGTAACCAACGGCGGAGGGGATGCGGCCGAGAAGTGCGGAAACCTCGGAACCTGCCTGGGTGAAACGGAAGATGTTGTCGATGAAGAGCAAAACGTCCTGGCCTTCTTCGTCACGGAAGTACTCGGCGACGGAGAGGGCGGTCAGTGCAACGCGGGCGCGGGCGCCGGGAGGCTCGTTCATCTGGCCGTACACCAGGGCGGCCTTGTCGAGAACGCCGGACTCCTTCATCTCCATCCAGAGGTCGTTTCCTTCGCGGGTGCGCTCGCCGACGCCGGCGAAAACGGAGAAACCGCCATGCTGCTTGGCGATGTTGTTGATCAGTTCCATGATGAGAACGGTCTTGCCGACGCCGGCGCCGCCGAACAGGCCGATCTTGCCGCCGCGGGCATACGGTGCCAGCAGGTCAACGACCTTGATGCCGGTGGTGAAGGCCTCGACCTTGGTAGACTGGTCTTCGAAGGCCGGGGCTTCGCGGTGGATGGCGTATTCCTTCTCGTTGCCGATCGGACCCATTTCGTCAACCGGCTCGCCGATGACGTTCATGATGCGGCCGAGAGTCTTGTGGCCGACCGGGGCGCAGATCTGCTTGCCGGTGTCGATGACCGCCTGCCCACGCATGAGACCGTCGGTCGAGTCCATGGCGATGGTACGCACCGAATTCTCACCCAGATGCTGGGCAACTTCGAGCACCAGATTGTTCTCGCGCTCGTCAATGGCCGGGTTGGTCACGCGAAGGGCGTGGTAGATCTCCGGCAGCTTGCCGGGTTCGAATTGGACGTCAACAACGGCGCCGATGACCTGCGAAATTTTACCAATGTTCTGACTCATGGAACGATGTCCTCCTGCGGCCGTGAGGCCTCTCTATAGTGATTCGTTTCTTAGTTATCCCTTGATCGATTCAGCGCCGGAAATGATCTCCATCAATTCGGTGGTAATGGCGGCCTGACGCGCGCGGTTGTACTGCAGGGTCAGCTTGCCGATCATCTCGTTGGCGTTTTTGGAAGCGCTGTCCATGGCGGTCATGCGGGCGCCGTGCTCGGCAGCCACGGACTCGAGCATGGCCTTGAAAATCTGCACCTCGATGTTTTTGGGCAGGATTTCGGCCAGCAGTTCGGCCACCGACGGCTCGTAGATATACTCGACCGGAGTCTCGTCGGCAATGCCCTTCTCTTCCGGCACGACCGGCAGCAGCTGCTGGAAGGTGATGTCCTGGGACATGACGGTGCGGAAGGCGTTGAACAGCAGCACGACCTGATCGTACTCCTCGGCCAGATAGCCGTCGATCACCTCATGGGCCAGCATGGCTGCGGTCTGATAGCTCGGCTTGGCCAGCACGTTGGGGAAGTTCTTGCCAACGGTGTGGCGGTTCTTCAGCGCCTCGTACCCCTTGCGGCCGACGGTCATCAGCGAGATCTGCTCGAACTCGGCTTTCTTTTCCTTGATGAAACGCTCGGCGGCCTTGCAGAGGTTGGTGTTGAAGCCGCCGCACAGTCCGCGGTCGGAGGTGACTACCACCAGCAACAGCTTCTTGGCCTCACGCTTCTCCAGCAATGGATGCAGGTCACCTTCCAGATTGCCGGCCAGGGATTGCAGCACCTCGGCCAGTTTGCCGGCATAGGGACGGGCGGCAACAACCGCTTCCTGGGCACGGCGCAGTTTGGCGGCCGAGACCATTTTCATGGCCTTGGTGATCTGGCGGGTATTCTTTACGGATACGATCCGCTTTTTAATGCTTTTAAGGCTTGCCATATCTCAAACCGTCCTTGTTTACGCGGTGAATTCCTTCTTCAGCTGTTCCAGCGCGGCAACGATCTTGCCTTTCAGATCGTCGTCGATGGCCTTCTTGTCGCGCAGCTCGGCCAGTACGTCGGCCTGACGGTTGTCGAAGAAAGCGTACAGTTCGGTCTCGTATTTCTTGAGAGCGGAAACCGGGTAGTCGTCCAGGAAGCCGTTGTTTGCGGAGAAAATCACCAGAACCTGCTTTTCGTTGGGGATCGGACGGTACTGGGGCTGTTTGAGAATTTCGACCAGACGCTCACCACGGGCCAGCTGCATCTGAGTGGCCTTGTCCAGGTCGGAACCGAACTGGGCAAAGGCTGCCATCTCACGGTACTGGGCCAGGTTCAGGCGCAGCGTACCAGCAACCTGTTTCATGGACTTGGTTTGGGCGGAACCGCCGACGCGGGAAACCGAGAGGCCGACGTTGATGGCCGGGCGCACGCCGGAGAAGAACAGGTCGGATTCCAGGTAGATCTGGCCGTCGGTGATGGAAATGACGTTGGTCGGAATGTAGGCCGAAACGTCGCCCGCCTGGGTTTCAATGATCGGCAGGGCGGTCAGGGAGCCGGCACCGCACTCGTCGGACAGCTTGCAGGCACGCTCCAGCAGACGGCTATGGAGATAGAAAACGTCGCCCGGATAGGCTTCGCGTCCTGGCGGACGGCGGAGCAGCAGGGAGAGCTGACGATAGGCGACGGCCTGCTTGGAAAGGTCGTCATAGATGATCAGGGCATGCTTGCCGCTGTCGCGGAAGAACTCGCCCATGGTAACACCGGTGTAAGGGGCAATGAACTGAAGCGGCGCCGACTCGGAAGCGGTGGCGGCAACGACGATGGTGTAATCCATGGCGCCGTGCTCGGTCAATTTGGACACAACCTGAGCAACGGTGGAACGCTTCTGGCCGATGGCGACATAGATACAGACGACATCGCCACCCTTCTGGTTGATGATGGTGTCGATGGCAACGGCGGTCTTGCCGGTCTGGCGGTCGCCGATGATCAGCTCGCGCTGGCCGCGCCCGATCGGTACCATGGAGTCGATGGCCTTGAGGCCGGTGGCCATCGGCTGGTGAACCGACTTGCGGCTGACGATGCCGGGGGCCTTGATCTCGACCTTGCTGAAGGTATCGGTGTTGATCGGTCCCTTGCCGTCGATCGGCTGGCCGATTGCATTGACGACGCGGCCTACCAGTGCCTGACCGACAGGAACTTCGGTAATACGGCCGGTACGCTTGACGGTGTCCCCTTCCTTGATCTCGGCAAACTCACCGAGAATAGCGGCACCGACGTTGTCTTCCTCCAGGTTGAGCACCATGCCGCTCACGCCGCCGGGAAACTCCAGCAACTCGCCGGCCATGGCGCCTGCCAGACCGTGAATGCGGGCAATACCGTCACCAAGGGAGATGATCGTGCCGGTCTCGGACACTTCAACTTCCTTGCCATACTCCTTGATTTGCTTTCTGATGATCTCGCTGATCTCTTCGGCTCTGATTTCCATGGAAGCTCCTACCCCTTCTGTAATATATCCTGAATCCGTTTAAGCTGTGTCTTGACGCTATTGTCGTAGGCGATGTCGCCGATCTGGGTAACTACCCCGCCCAGCAGGGACTGGTCAACGGCAACCTGGGCAACGACCTTCTTGCCGCTTTTCTTCTCAAGGGCGCTCTGGATCGAGGCAACCTGGCTGTCGTCCAGCGGGAAGGCTGTTCTGATAACCGGGCGGATGACGCCCGAAAACTCATCGGCCAGGGTCGCATAGGTCTGTACGATCTGGCTCAGGAAGGCGACACGGTTCTTGTCTACCAGCAGCAACAGGAAGTTGGCGACCAGCTCGGAGGACTGCAGCTTGCCGATCAGCTCCTTCATGATCTCTTTTTTCTGCTCTGCCGTGAAGGCCGGGTTGGCAAACGCCGACCGCAGCTCGACATTGGCTGCAAACAGGGCGTCAACGGCAGCCAGTTCGTCGCGGAAGCGGTCCACCAGACCGCCTTCGGCGCCAAGCTGTACCAGCGCCTTGGCATATCGTCTCGCAATCGTGTTGTTGATCACTGGATCTGTACCACCTTGTCAAGATATTCGCCGACAAATCGGTCGTGGTCGTTTTTCTGGATGGCGCCGGTCAGTTTGCCGGTAGCGATTTCCACCGCCAGACGGGCAGCCTCGGCGCGCAGTTCGTTGCGGGCCTTGAGCGTCTCCTGCTCGGCAGACAAGGCAGCCTGGGCAATGATCTTTTCGGCGGCGCTTTTGGCTTCGGCGATAATGCGAACCTTCTCCTGCTCGCCTTCACGGATGATGGCGGCATGCAACTCGTCGATCTCCTTGGAGGCCTGATCGAGCTTGCGGCCGTATTCGGCCAGCTTGGCCTCGGCCGCATCGCGGGCGGTCTCGGCGTCCTTCAGGTCCTTCTCGATCTGCGCCTGGCGCTCGGCAAGCGAACCTTTGACGTTGGCCTTTTTCAGGGCCCAGACCAGGATGCCGATCAGCACGGCGAAGTTGAGCACGCGCCAGCCCAGGTCCTTCATCTGGGCGGCCTTGTCCACATGGTGCGCCCCGCCGCCCCCTTCGGAAGCGAAACCGGCGCCGGCAGCCAGCGCGATCAGGGCGATGCAGGCCAGGGAGAATGCGATTTTTTTGGTACGAACGGATACCTTCGGCATGACTACAGGCTCCTCCCCAGGATTTTCTCACAGATATCGCCGGACAATGCCTCGGCCTGCTTTTTCAGCAGCTCGCGGGCCTGCGATGCTTCGGACGCCACCTTGGTGCGGATGGAGGCCAGCGACTCGGAAGCCTCTTTGCGGGCCTTCTCCAGCACAGCGGTCTCCTCGAGCTGGGCCTGCTTGAGCGCTTCGGCGCGGCGGCCGCCGGCCTCTGCCTTGGCCTCACGCAGACGGGCCTCATACTGGGCCATTTTGGCCTGCACTTCCTCGTCCACAGCTACGGCTTTTTGGCGGGCCGAATCGATCACCTGGCGACGTTCCGCCAACACCTTGCGGAGCGGCTTGTAGAGGAACATGTTGAGGATCAGAACGAGAATGCCGAAGTTGATGACTTGTACGACGAATGCCAGATTTAATTCAATCACGACCTACCCCTTGCAGGTATGCAGATGTGTATACTGTATCCCAGTTTTGGCGTAAAACAGTGGTTAGCTATCATATGTATCAACAGCATGTCAAGAAAATTGCTGCGGCGTGTATACAATTTTATTTCTCGGCGCGGGTTGGAAAAATGCTCAGACGTCCAGCAGGTCGATGATGCGGGTCAATTCGTCGGCATCGTTGAAATGGATTTCCAGCCGCCCCCCCTTGCTGCCGACGCGCCGGATGGCGACCCGGGCCTGAAAACGCTTCTGCAGCTGGTCTTCGAGGGAGCTCATCAGCAGGTCCGGCTGCTGGGGGCGCTTGCGGGCAGCCGGGTGGGGATTGACCTTGAGGCGGCGCACCAGGTCTTCGGCGGCGCGGACACTGAGCTGGCGGTGGAGGATATCATGGCGCGCCTTCTCGATCAGCTCGACCGACTCCAGGGCCAAGAGCGCCCGGGCATGCCCCATGGTAAGACGCTCTTCCACGATGTCGCGCTGGACAGTGTCCGGCAGCTTGAGCAGGCGCAGGGCATTGGTCACGGTGGTGCGATTCTTGCCCACGCGCCGGGCCACATCCTCCTGGGAAATGCCGAACTGCTCCACCAGGGAGCGGTAGGCCTGGGCCTCCTCGATGGCGTTCAGATCCTGGCGCTGGATATTTTCAATCAGCGCCAGCTCCATGACCGCGTCTTCGCTGGCTTCGCGGATGACGACCGGCACTTCACGCAGCCCCGCCTTCTGGGAGGCGCGCCAGCGCCGCTCGCCGGCGATGATTTCGTAGAAGCCGTCTTTTTTGGTGACCACCAGGGGCTGGATAATCCCCTTTTCCCGGATCGACGCCGCCAGTTCTTCGAGCTTTTCCGGGGCGAAATGTTTGCGGGGCTGACCTTTGTTGGGGCGTATCTGCTCTATGGGGCAGAGAAAATACTCCCGGTTCGTCACGGCCATTTCCGGCACCTGCAAAAGCGCCGCCATCCCCTTGCCGAGCCCACCCTTTTTAACCATTGGCCGTCTCCCTCTGGATGATCTCACGCGCAAGTTGCAGATAACTGGCTGCTCCGCGGGATGCGATGTCGTAGTAGATGATCGGCTTGCCGTGGCTGGGGGCTTCCGCCAGGCGCACATTGCGCGGGACAACCGACTCGAAGACCTGTCCGGGGAAATGGGTGCGAATTTCTTCGGCCACCTCCTTGCTCAGGTTGCCGCGGGCATCGAACATGGTCAGCAGTATGCCTTCTATCTTCAGCAGCGGATTGATCCGCTTTTGGACCAGACTGATGGTGCTCAGGATCTGGGACAGCCCTTCCATGGCGTAGTATTCGCACTGCAGGGGAATCAGCACCGCGTCGGCAGCGGTCATGGCGTTGACCGTCAGCAGATTGAGCGACGGCGGGCAGTCAACGATGATGTACCGATACCGTGAGGCCAGGGCGGCCAGGGCAAATTTGAGTTTCTGCTCGCGGCCGATCTCCGGGGCCAGTTCCAGTTCAGCACCGGCCAGCTCGGAATTGGCCGGCATGATGTGCAGAAAGGGGTGCCCGGTATCCACCACCAGGGAACCGGGTTCCAGTTCATTGATCAGGGCGTCGTACACCGTATGCTTCAAGCCGGCTTTGTCGATGCCGACCCCGCTCGTGGCATTGCCCTGGGGGTCCATATCCACCAGCAGCGTGGGCCGCTCGGCTGCAGCCAGCGAAGCAGCCAGATTGACGGCGGTGGTGGTCTTGCCGACCCCACCCTTCTGGTTGGCGATGCAGATGATTCTGGACATGGTGTGCGGATCCTGCCTGATATAGTTAGTGTGTCGCGCTGGGGATGCGTGAAGCGCCGGGGAGGTGGAAAATTATCACAAACCGGCTGGGCTGCAAAGCATAAAATGCTGCCGGCCGGCAGTCAGACGCTGATGCCCGAGCGGGTGAGATATTCCCTGAAGGCGGCATCCAGAGGGGCCGCAAGCGTTATCGCGACACCGCACTCGTTGCGAAAGGCAAGCTCGGCACAGTGCAGCATCATCCGCTCGGCAGGGAGCCCGCCGTAGGTCGCATCACCGACGATCGGCAGTCCGGTCGACTCCAGATGCACCCGGATCTGGTGGGTGCGGCCGGTAAGCGGCACAGCCTCTACCAGAGAGCAGCACGCACCGCTCGCCAGAAGCCTGAAGCGGGTCGCGGCGGTCCGCCCCCCGGCCACGATGCCGTACCGTGCCGGAGCGATCTTGCCGATGGCGCCGTCCACCAGCCATTCCGTCTGCTGCGGCGCCGCGGCGACCAGAGCCAGGTAGCGTTTATCCATCAATCCGTCGTGAAAGGCCGTCGACAGCCACGCCGCGGCGCGTCTGTGTTTGGGGAACACCATTACCCCGGAGGTACCCCGGTCGAGGCGATGCACGACCCGGGCCGGCTCCTGGCTGCCACTGCGGCGAAAATGCTCCGCCACCCAGTATTCCAGGGTCCCCTTGAGCTGATAGGGGGTGCGCTGGGTGTTGATGCCGGCCGGCTTGTTGACGGCGATCAGATCGCCGTCCTCGTATAACAAGTCCTCCGGGGCGAGCTCCAGCTCCTTGAAGCGTCCCGGCTCCATCTGACCAATTTCTATCTGGTCGCCGGCCCGCACACCCCGCGAGGCGACCCGCACCATGGCGCTGTTGACGCTGCAGCCGCCGCGGTCGATGATCCGCCGCGCCTCCCCCTTGGTGATGCTGCTGAACAAAAGCGTCAGCGCCTCGTCCAGACGACGTCCGGCCAGCCCCGCTGATATGGTTCCCTTGAGTATCATGGTTCTATCTACTACCCGGATTCGCGGAGCGGCGCAATCTAATTTCACTCTGGCAAAGCCGCCATGATTCTGCTACCCTGCTGCGCCATGCCATTGATCGCCCCTGCCACACAACCGCATCTGCGCGGCCCGGTACCGCTGGCGCACCAGATGATCGGCGCCCTGCTTCATGATGGGGACCGTGCCGTGGATGCCACCTGCGGCAACGGCAACGACACCCTGCTGCTGGCCCGCTTGGTCGGCCCCTCGGGCATGGTCTGGGGCTTCGACATCCAGGACGAGGCCATTACCGCCACCGACCGCAAACTGACGGACGCGGGGTGCGCCGACCGAGTGCGCCTGATACGCGCCGGCCATGAGGAAATGTCCCGGCACGTGGACGGGCCGGTGCAGGCGGTGGTGTTCAACCTGGGGTACCTGCCCGGCAGCGACCGCACGATCATCACCCGGCCGGAAACGACCGGCGTAGCGCTGGAGCAGGCCCTACCCCTCCTCGGGCCGGGGGGGGTCGTAGCGGTTACCGTCTACCCCGGTCATGGCGGCGGTGCCAACGAGCGAAGGGTTGTCGATGGCTGGGCGGCGCGACTGCCGGCAGGCGAGTACCATGCCTGGCGCATGGGGCAGGTCAATGTGCCGCCCGACGCCCCCTACTTCATTCTGGTCCAGAAGAGCCGCTGAATGCTCCGCACCCTGCTCCCCTTCATAGCGGTCATACCCGCCACGGCCTACAGCGTGCTGACCCTCTGGTGCGGCCGGAAATATTTTACGGCGACACCACCAGTAACGCCGAAGCTTGGTCCACAGGCAGGCGACGAGGAGGAAACGACGCAGGCGTACACAAAAGTATGTCGAGGAGTTTTCGACGCTGCCAACGAACCTGTGGAGCAAAATCCGGCGCTATCTGTCACGATTCTCAAGCCGGTCAAGGGGATGGATGCCGAGAGCTACGACAACTTCGCGTCCTTTTGCCGCCAGGACTATGCCGGCCCCCAGCAGATCGTCTTTGCGGTCGCTTCGGCCGACGATCCGGTCATCCCGGTCATTCAGCGCCTGATCGAGGACTTTCCGGGCCACGACATCGCGCTTTCGATCAACCCCGCCATCCACGGCCCCAACTACAAGGTGTCCAACCTGATCAACGCCTTTCCCCGGGCGTTGCACGAGATCATTATTGTCTGCGACAGCGACATCCGTGTCTCGCCCGAGTACCTGACGTCAGTCACGGGGCATTTCAGCGATCCGGGAATCGGCCTGGTCACCTCGCTCTACCGCACCTCCCGGGTGCACAACGTCGCCACGTCACTGGAGGCGCTCGGCTTTACCACCGAGATGATTCCCAATGTCATGGTCGCCCTGCAGCTGGAAGGGCTCTCCTTTGCCCTGGGGGCATCCATGGCGGTACGCCGGCAGGCGCTGGCCGACATCGGCGGTTTCCCGGCACTGGCCGATTATCTGGCCGACGACTACCAACTGGGCAACAAAATCCACCGGGCCGGCTGGCGGGTCGCCCTGGACAGCTGCTTCGTGGAAAGCATGCTGCACCCGGAGTCGCTCACTTCGGTGCTGTCCCGCCAACTGCGCTGGGCCCGCACCATGCGGGTCAGCCGTCCCGGCGGCTACCTGGCCTCGGGCATCACGCTCCCCTTTCTGGGGGTCTTTGTCGCAGCCCTGGCGGCCCCAACGTTCCTGTCGGGGCTGGCGGCCGTCGGTCTGCTCTATGCAGTACGCAGCCTGGTTGCCCTGGTTTTCAGCGCCCGTTTCGTCAGGGACGGCCTGCTCCCCACGTGGCTCTGGCTTTTACCGCTGCGCGACATGCTGGCTTTCTTTTCCTGGGGTCTTTCCTTCCTGGGCAACCGCGTCGAGTGGCGCGGTAGCCGGTTCCGGCTCAAGCCGGGGGGCAATATCGAAGAACTGTCCTGATACCTCTCATCTCATATCGAAGTAATGATTTCTTTATACGTTGCTTTGACGTTCCCGTCGGCGGTAGCTGATGCCGAGCTTGTCCAGGCGCGAGCGGAGCGTGCTTGGGTTGATCCCCAACATCTCGGCCGCACCAGCTGGACCATCGATCTTCCCCTTGGCCAGCTTAAGCACCTCGGTGATATGTACTGCGTTTGCCTCGTCCAGGTTGAGTGGGTACAGTGAGCGACCGCTGTCGGCGACAGGCGGCATATCCCTTTGTTTGGAACCCTGCAGAATCGTGCTGAAGGTCAGCGGCCCGCCACGATGCAGGATGAGTTCACGCTCCACCAGGTTCTCCAGCTCCCGGACGTTGCCGGGCCAGTCGTATGCCATGAGCCGCTGCAGTGCCCCCGGCGCGATTGACGGGGGCGCCCCGATGCCGAGATCCCTGCTCCTGACCGTCACGAAGTGGCGGGTAAGGGCCGGCACGTCCTCTTTGCGCTGCCGCACCGGCGGCACCATGATGGGAAAGCCGCTCAAACGGTACCAGAGATCCTCGCGGAAGCTCCCTTCCGCCACCATGCTTTGCAGGTTGCGGTGCGTTGCCGCGATCACCCGTATATCGACGGGGATCGGCCGCTTCCCGCCCACTCTCTCCACCTCCCGGTTTTGCAACACCCGCAAAAGCCTCACCTGTGCATTCGGCGGCAGTTCGCCAATTTCATCCAGGAAGATGGTCCCGCCGTCGGCCCGCTCGAAGCGCCCCCGGCTCTCGGCCACCGCACCGGTAAATGCCCCTCGCTCATGCCCGAAGAGCTCGCTGTCGATCAGGTTTTCCGGCAACGCGCCGCAATTCACCGTGATGAACGGTCCGTTTTTGCGCGGCGAGGAGAAGTGAATCGCGTTGGCGATCAACTCCTTGCCGGTCCCGGTCTCGCCGAGGATGAGCACGGTGCTGTTGAGCGGCGCCACCTGGCGCACCATCTCCATTACATTGCGCAGCCCCGTATTGCCGCCGATGATCCCGTCCGCGGCGTCACCGTGCAGCTCCCGGTTCAGGAAGCGCTTGTCGTCCAGCAGTATGGCCTGGTAGCGGAGCACCTCTTCGTGGGCGAGGGCATTGGCAAGGGCAATCGCAAACGGCTCCGCAAGGCAGCCGGCGAGCTCAAGATGCTCCTCGCCGTAGCGTCCCTTTCCCGATACCTGCAACGTCACCCCCCCGATCAGTTCCCCCCTAATGCGCAACGGAACGATCAAGTGCGAGTTCCCTTCGTATTTCAGCACAGGTGCGAGCGCGCCAAGAATTTCATCCTTTTCAATGTCCACGAAAAATGGCTCTGAATAATTCCGGGCCGCAATCTTTCGCAGCATCCCCTCCGGCAGTGGGATGATCTGGGGAGGAAGATCGACATTTTCAGAGGCATGTTCAATGCGCCGGATCGCCCCCAGCCGCTCGTCTATGACGAAAAGGACCAAGGCGTCGAGGGGAAATTGTTCCTTCAGGTACTCGAATGCCCTGAGCAACGATTCCTTTATTTCCAGGCTGCTGCAAATTCTGAGGGTTATCTCCCTGATGAATTCGTCCCGGCCGGCCATACCCTTGCCGCTTGCCACACTGGTTGTGCCTTTCCCTTCCGTTTTTGTCCCCATCTGTTTTTAGACCTCCCGTCAAGATCCACTATATTTCGCAGTATATGCGACTTCCTCGACATTTCACAACAAAAAACAGGAAATATCGCTGACACTCAGGGATGCGCCATGTAACCACCTGAAATAACGTACTCATAAAGATTGGCACGCTTGTCGCTAATACGAGAACAATATCAATACAAAGGAGAATCTCATGGCCAACCTGCTCTATGTCACCTGCAACGTCAGACCCCAGGATAGATCTCGTTCCCTTTCGCTGGGTAATGAATTCCTGGAGGAATACCTGCGCAGGAATCCGCAGGACGAGGTGCAGATTCTTGACCTGTACCGCGACAGCATTCAGCGCGTCGATCTGGACGTGCTCAACGTCTGGTGGCGGATCGAACGCGGCGAGGATTACAACTTCATTTCTGATGTAGAGCGGAACAAGATCGCCCGGCTCTTTCGTCTCGCCGATCAGTTTCGCCGGTGCGACAAATACGTCTTCGTCACCTATAGCCTCAACCTCTGGTTCCCGGCCGAATTCAAGATGTACATCGATGCGATCGGCATTCCCGACCCTACCAACCAGATGATGCCGCTGGCGGCGAAAAGCATGATTCCCGGCCAGCGCAAGAAATCCCTGCATCTGCACGCATGTTCGCCTTCCAAATTCAGGCAGGAACAAGACCTGAGCGTCGCATATTTGCGCTCAGTGCTCAGTTTTCTTGGGGTGGCAGATCACGAAACAGTGCTCCTCGATGGTGACGACCCAAAACGGGTTTCCGAGGTGGAGCACGAAAAGGTCCGGCAGAGACTGTTGGAATTTGCCCACCATTTTTAGAGGGATGACCTTAAAACGGCATTTAACCGCAGATAAATAGGATAAACGCAGATAAACCGAACAATTTCTTACTTCATACCTTAACCCTTTTGGTTAATTCATTTTTTTGATCTATCTGCGTTTATCTGCGTCCATCTGCGGTTAACCGAATAAGTTAAAAAAGGAGTCACAATGCAAGTCAACTTCAAATCAATTCTAGTAACTGTTGCCGTGTTCATTTTGGGTGTTTCTCTGTCTGCCTGCACACGTGAACAGCAGAAGAAGGAACCGATCAGTGAGGCCATTCCGGTGACCGTTGGGAAAGTCCAGCATGTTCAGGAGCGCGAAACCATCTCGGTGAGCGGGACGATCTCCACCCAGAACGCTCCGGCAAACGTATCGTTTCTCGTTTCCGGCAAGGTCGTGTTCGTGGGGCCGCGCGAAGGGGAATTCGTAAAACAGGGGCAGGTCCTGGCCCGGATCGACCCCACCGACTTCAACCTTTCTGTCAAAAGCGCCACGGCGCAGGCAGCCAGTGCGCAAGCGGCCATGGAAAAGGCCATGAACTCCGCCAGACCTGAACTGCTGGAGCAGGCCCGCATCGGCTTCGAGCGGGCCGAGGATGAGTATCGCCGCATGAAGATGCTCTACGATTCCAAGAGCCTGGCTCCGAACGACTTTCAGAAATTCAAGGCCGCCTATGAGCGCGCCAAACAGGAGTACGAGCAGGCCAAGGCCGGGGGTCAGCGGGAAGACAAGGCCCTGGCAAAAGCGAGCTACAACCAGGCTGCCGCGCACCTTGATGTCGCCAGGAAGGCGCTCTCCGATGCCACCCTGTGCGCCCCCATCAGCGGCTACATCGCAAAACGGGCCATAGAGCCGGGTGATACCGCCGCTCCGGGACGCCCTGCCTTCGAGATCGTGCAGATGGACCCGGTGGAGGTCAATGTCGGCGTACCGGAAACTGACGTGCGCCTTGTCAGAATCGGCCAGAAAGCGGACATCACCGTCCCTGCCCTGCCGGGGAAATCTTTTGAAGGGACGGTGCGGGTCATTAATGTTTCCGCTGACCCCAACACGCGTACCTACATGACCAGGATCAGTGTGGCGAACCGAGAGCACGAGTTGCGCGTCGGTATGGTCGCCGAAGCAACCATTCGCGGCGATAAAACGGTCTCCATGGTGACACTCCCCGGGGACGCGGTGGTGCGTGACCCACAGGGAGCAACGCAGGTGTACGTCTACTATCCGGACCAGAAACGTGTCTACGCCAAGCGGGTGGAAATCGGTGCTGCAGTCAACAGGAACGTCGAGATAAAGAGTGGACTTTCCGGTAATGAGCTG
>Ga0334722_10000813_pt1 | contig 42989 bp, 65 predicted proteins | sample C3_bottom_MG_FD_207210 | JGI IMG/M metagenome (GOLD analysis project Ga0334722, IMG submission 207210) | Sediment microbial communities from Yellowstone Lake, YNP, Wyoming, USA - C3_bottom | ecosystem: Environmental > Aquatic > Freshwater > Lake > Sediment | place: USA: Wyoming | collected...
ACAACTGCGGGTTAAAGTATGGAAAAAGAGCACGACTTTATCGAGCGAGAATTTCAAGATTTTTCTCCTGGTCTTGGCGATCTCCCGGATGATTTAAGATCTTCGGGTCCAATTACTATTCCAGATGGGAGCTTCATTCCGCCTATTGAGGGTGATAGTTATGCCACCGTGGCTTCTGGTATCATGGGAGGCGCGTCTCGTCCTTTCGTAGAACCAATTCCGAGCGGTTTTGCTAATCAAATTACCTTTCAAGCAATTAATTATTTACCCCGAGCCAATTTTGAAAGTTTTCGCGCTCAAAGATTTTTTGCGGGTGGAACAGCCTTATTACCACCAAATCCAACTGCCTTCGTTGATCTTTGTGTCAACCCCGCAACTTTATTACCAACATCACCTGTTAAATTTTCGACTGGAGTTATTACTGTTCCTCAAGGCTATGCAGCAATTATTACAGGAGTAAGACAGTGGGTTGGTGATGCAACTGCAGTTCAAAAACCCGATGGAACTCCAGATGATATTTTCTGGCGTGTTTCGACAGGTGGAACTGCTATTTTTGACTTCGGTAATTTTCCCTTCTTAGTTTCTTCTATGCCAGATGAAGGACACATGTTTGTTGTTGCTAATGAATCAACAACTTTCCAGATTAGTGCTAAGAATAATTTAAGTCCTTCAGATATATTTGCAAGATCCATCTCCGTTCAGGCAGTATTGACTGGGCACTGGTTTCCCGTTGACGAACTCAATGATATATTTAGAAATCGTTAATGTTATTCGAGTACTTTGTTCTTTTTCTTTTTCTTTTTATTGTATTCGGTAACTCATTTACATTAATAAATTGGATGTCCATAAATATATTTCTATATGGAAACATATTTATTGAGCTGGGTCAAAAGCTCGGTAGCAAAATCTTTTCTTCTTTACCGATTTGGAGTGATGGAGACCTTCAATAGTAACTCATCAATAAAATGTTGCTTTGAAATAATTTTTTTCCGATTAGCGCATATGACATTTTTTCAAATTTTAAGTTATTTGATGATAATTTAAATTTTCTAAGTTCTTGAGGATCATGTTAGAATAAGTTTGTATGACTAACAAAACACATATTGGTCAGATAGACCATTTCACCGTCGTTGCTCAAAATACAACCCTAACTGCTAATCAGACTTTTATTTCAACCCCAGCATCAATAGGTGGGTATACTCATTTAACTGGATTTGCTTATTCCGATGTTTCCAGCGCTTTAAATGGACTTATCATTGAACAAGCAATGAGTTTAGCTGACTTTCCAAGTAATGCACCAGCAACAACAAACATAACACGATCTTTATTTACTGTCTCAGCTAATGAAATAGTCACTAATAATTATTCCGTTCAACTAGTGGCGCCATTTGTTAGAATTATCTACATCAATGGTGCTGCAGCTCAAACTAGCTTCCGCGCTTTCTTTGATGCCCGAATTTTGAGAGGTCTATAACATGTCAATGCCGAAGCAAACAACCGGACTCTTTGAATCAGTTTATGGTGGTGTCAGTCATGCCAAGCAGGGTATTTATAATGTGCTTTTTAGCAGAGATGGATCGTATTCACCAATTAAAAGGACAGATATTCGCTTAGGAGAATTAAATGAAGAGGTTTCTCCAGCAGGTGGATTATTTTTTGGTAATTACATGGGTTTGCCTTATTGGTTAATTGCGGTATTCCTTTTAGGGCTTGCATATTCTTATAGAAGGCAAATGAGTGCGAGGAAATAAATCGTGTTTGATATAATTAAACAGAGGAAATCATGATTCACTCTTATCAGGACTCAGGTTATGGAGACTTATTAGGAGATCTTGCAGCTCAAGCAAAAGCCGCACAGAACCGTAATGTTCAACCAGCTGACCCAGTCTCATTTATCAAATGGGTTCAAGAAACTACCCGAGAACAAAATACTCTTTATGAAACATTAAAGAAACGTTATGATGCATTAACGCATTCAGCGGATTTAGCGACTATTGGCCTTAAGCGGCTAGAAACTTTGATATTATTAGAGCAACGTCCTGCATTAGAGACTCTACAGGCTATGCATCGGGATTTTACTCGAGCTAATGGTGGTATTGGCTATACTCTTGATCAAACAAAGCATACTATTCGAGAATTGGTTACTAATTACCAAATGGTCGCTGAGAGTTTGAGATCATCTCTTGCAGATCGATTTAAAAAAATAGGTATTCAAAAAGATTTAGGTCTAAGATTACGAGATTTAGATGAAAGCTTAAAGCGTTCTGATGTTGCGGTTGGACAACAAGAAAAGATTAGCAAACAATTGAGCGATGGAATTCAAGCGCTTCTGAGCAAAACCGCGGTTAAGTTGCCACCTGCACAAAAAGAAAATATTACAAAAGAAGATGAGGTCCGTCGAATCGCTCTTAATTTAGCCAAAAAAATTGAGGGTCCGTTAGATCCGGTAAATTATACACGAACTCCAAAACCTAAAGCTCCAGAAATAGTTGTCCCTATTTTAGATCAGATCCAGAAAGCAGCACCCGCAATTGCTGGCTTAGGTGATTCTACATCAGGAATTTCTTTTGTACCAGCAGCAACTTGCTTAGTTGTTGGAGCTATTATTGGTATCTTGTTATTTTTCCGCAAAAAATTATGAGCTGGGATGCAGATATTGCAAATTGGGCTGATAGAAATTCTCGGAATCCAGAAAAAGTAGAAAAAATCTGTATTCGAAAAGGATGGGATCCAAATTCTTATACACCTTCAATGCAAAAGAATCTCTTTGAATGGCTAGATGCTTGGTATACACTTTCAGTTAAAACTTTGCCAAGCCCTGCTACTTCTAGAAAAAATCCTATTTATTATAGAAATCCTGATGAAGATATTAGATATTTAGAAAGAAGATATGAGTTAACCGGTGATCCAGAGGATGGAAAACATTGGGCTCAAGCCTTAGATAGGGCTGGAATGATACAACGTTTGCCTTTGCAATATAATATTTCGATACATCGAAAGAGAATAGACATTGATTTTAATTCTTTTCAGGAACAATTACTAAAATGGCGTAGATTTAAATATCTTGAGACTGGGCAAGGAGAGCCTGATGATGAAATTTATTATGAAATAGATCTCCATCAATTTGAAGATAGAGCATCGATGGAAGTAAGTAGGAGATGGGAGCAAGCCGTTGGCTTAGCTGTTATTCGTGGAATGCCAAGATTTACTAGACTAGCCCCGGATCGAGTTGCAGCTTCACCCATATTTCCATATCAAGCTTTTGGTGGTCCAGGGTTTACAAAAACTACTATGAGGGGGGCCCCTTCAATCTTCACATTTTTAATAGGGTTAGAGATTGTTATTGAAGAGTTGGGGTTGATCATCCCTAATTTTACTCCGATACCTGATTCGGAGCATGACACTTTGTATGATGATACGCAACGTGTTCGGCAAGCGGCCATCGAACTTAGCCAGAAAATGTATCGCCAATTAGGGTTTGATCCTCCAATTGTAAAAAGACGAAGATTTAACTCTTAACCAATGTTCTCTAAATTAACATTTTTTGCTATAATTTATTAATGGTAAGAGTCTATAAAGAGAAGGATTATTATAAAAAACAAAGGAGTTTCAACGGTGAAAACTTATCGGCGGCTTCATTTTTAGGTAACCCTCTACTTAAAAATTTTGGTGACACCAGCATTTTAGTTGGTGCTTTTAATAGAGAACCAGTCAAAAATGCTTTGGCTATTATCGGAGCTCTAGCTGTTTTGTACATGGGTTTTAAGTTTGCCGGTAAGTTTGCTAAGATTAAAGAGAATCTTAAGAAGATTTAAGGAAAGTCATGCTCGATCAACCAACACTTTTAGCCTTTCAGCAAGGATTGCAAATATTGGAACAAGTCCACGATTTTGCATCAATGCGAGAAACGATCGCAAGAATGATTTCGATTGTCCCACCAGAAGATCTGCACTATGCACGAGATGCTGTAGCTAGGATAATGAGAAATAAGCAAGTTTTAGAAGCTCAAACTTTTAGTGGAAATATTCAAGCATTGCATCAAATTGATCAAAAATACCGAGACTTATATATTGTTTTGCGCTACGCCAAACCAAAGATTATGCAGCCACGTAATTTGCAGCCGATGATAGAATCCTCCCCAATACCATCCGTAATTAATGTTCCGAGCGAGGAAATAAAAATTGAGAAAAGTAAGGAATCTTCAGAGAAAAGTAAAGAATCTCTAGATAAATCAAAAGTTCCAAATAATCCAAAAGCTAAGACTTTATCGGAACCTCCTGCTTCATCTCAGCCTCAGCCTCAACCAACTCCCATAACTCAGATATTACCCAAAAATGAACTTCAGGTAGCATCGAAAAATCAATTAGGAATAATTCCTGGAAACAACAACTTACCTGGAATGATTCTTAATTGGATCAAAACTAATAAAGTTACTCTTTTTGCAGGTACCGCAGTCGCAGGGACTTTAGGCGGGGCATTCTGGTTATATAAACATTTGACATCAGAAGGTGAAGAAAAGAAAAGTGAAGAAACTACTTTTGATAAGACCATTAAATCAATTCAAAAATATAAGGCATTTTCACAATTGATGAAAAATCCTGATATGAGTAACGTTGAAGAATTTTTATCAGGAAAACCAATAACTCCAAAAAAGAAAAAAATTGAAAAAAAAGAAGATAAGAAGCCGGAAAAGACAACTGAATGGGATACGGAGGAACGTTCGCTGATGAAGGATATGGACTCAGCATTCGGAGCACTATCTCACAGGCCTAATATTGATTTTAAACTTCCTCAGTTGCCTGCTCCCAAAGCAATAGACCCTAAAAAGATTATTGGTGAAGCTGATAACGAAAAAAAAGAAAAAAGACGTAGCTTAGAAAAGCCGGCTTTTACCATGGTGCCCATTTCCAAAAAAGACAAGACACCAAAAAAAGAAATAAAATCAGAAACAAAGAAAGAATTCCGCCCTTTAGGAGAAAAAAGTTTTGAACGCTCGGAAGGAAGATTAGTTCCAATTATCAAAAGAACCAAGAAAATAAAGAAAATAACTGCTTAAAGAAATGGATCGTTTATAGTTTAAATCTAAACATGGATAGATATTTGAAGTAAAATATAATTTTGAAAAATGAGTTTGCTATAATTCGATCATGGAAACATATCGTCACGCAATTTACAGATATTCAACTGGAATAGGTCCGAACGCTATTGTCGATATTCCTGAGCGTGCAGGGCAGGTTGCATCTTTTAAAGGCGAGCCACTGATGCATACTTTACAAAATGCAGAAGGAAAGGTCGCTCTATTACGTGAGGCTGACCGTGTTTCGATGCAAGTAGAAGATGCAATGCGACAAATTAAAACATTGGGATATAACCCAAGATTAGGTAGTAACTTAACAATTTTGAAGAAACGGGTTGAGTTAATTCGTCATCTGATGAGTAATTATCCGATAAACTTTGTGCTAAGACCCGATTTAGAACTAATGTATCAAATTTATGTTAAAAATGGACCAGGTCTTGACCTAATGATTAGCAGGGTTGTGGATTATAATAAAGTTCCTGGAACCTATGAAAATGTAGTTAAAAATTCGACCCGTGTTACAGGTGGTTTTAATATTTTTGATAAGTTTGGGCGCAAATTGAATGCTCAGGATAAAGAACTACTTAAAAAAGATAAGCCAACCGGCATTCTTGGTTTAAGTGGTTTTGGGGATACAACAGTAACTTTAGCGACGGTTGCAGGCGTCTTGATCTTAGTTTTCGTTGCCTATCGAGTCCTTTTCAAATAATTTCTAGAATATTAGAAAATTTGGTATATTACTGGTATGATCCGTGATCGGGATTCTAGTTTGCCGGGATATCAACGACCTATAAATGGTTATAGGAATCCATGCAAACAAATGAAAAGATATTATCGGAATCCCATTGATCCTTCCCAACTTGTGGCTTTGAGGCGAAAGTATCGTCATAATGTAATAGATCCTTCTCAACTAGTAGCATTGCGGAAAAACTATCGTCGGAATTATATAGACCCTTCTCAATTGGTGATGTTGAGAAATCCCTGGGATGATCATGGGAAATCACTAAATCTTGTTAAAGAAGCAGAACGAGCTCTACAAAGACATAATTTAGATGAAGCCAAAGATAAGTATTTAAAAGCTAGTATTAGTGAAGAAATAGCTTTTGATTCTGTTGGTTTTGATAAGCCGCGGACCCGAGGCTTATTGGCGGTTAATGCAGTTAATTATGCAATCAAAGGTCAAGATTCCAACCGAGCTAAAGCACTTGCTAATAAATATTTAGCAATGAACTTACCGGATTTCGCTAAAGCTAAATTAATGAGCTTATTAAAAGTATCTTCTCGGAGAAATCCTTGGAGAAGAAATCCTTGGAGAAGAAATCCTGATCCTAATGGCGAACCGTGGGGCCCACAACTTTATAATCCTTTAAGGGATCAAAATCATGATTTTAGGGATGAATCACATTATCACCAAATGATCGCAAAACTTAAGCGCAATCCTTACCATTGGGGAAGGAACTTTTAGGAGGAATTATGAGATTAGACGCACAACAAATGGGATGGCAGAACATCATACCGGTTTTAAAAAAAGGTGTAACCATGGATGTTGCTGGACATCACTTAAATCCAGCCTCTGTCTCTCAGTGGGTCACGCCGACTTCTAAAATCGCTTATACTTCGGCACGATCCACTAAACAAATGGAAATTGGACAAGATACTACTTCTGGAATTATTGGTCAGCTTAAAACTGGAGAAATGTTTCCGGATCAGATTGCTGGAATCAGTACTAAATCTATTCTAGTTGGATTATTAATCTTAATGATCTTGAAAGGCCGATAATTATGCTCAACCCAACATCACGGCCAATGGCACTTATAGCACCGATGATTCCTCTTCGTCCTAGAGTTCTACTTCCACCAGTTCAAATATTTACACCGACGTCCGTACCAGTCGAAGATAGATATTATTTGCCCGCCGCCATCCCCAGCGCTAGCGTGACTTTAGGGGATGCAACTTCAACAAGCATAGGATTATATAGTCTTTTAGCTGTTATATTTGGTCTAGCAATTGGTTTTTTTGGAATGAAACATTTCCGTCCATAGATTAGATTTTCTTCAATCTTTGTTAAACTTTTGAAAGCGTGGAAGATAATCTAACTAAGTTATACAAATGGTATTACGAACCTGGCGAAGTTTTGCGAAGCGTCGGATTTTACATCAATCCTTATAAAAGTTTTGCTAATGCGTCTTTTAGGCACGTATTTGCCTTTGATGGTGATTATAATCTTTACGTCGCTCAGTACTCGGTATTTCAGAAGCATATTGACGAAGTCTACGATTTAAAAGATAAACGAGAGTACGGTTTTATTTATCCGATTGAATCACCTGTGTGCCCTGATTACATCAAAAAGTTAAATCAAGTGGCACCAGTGGTAGATTTTCAATTTCTAGAAGACCGGAATATTGTATATCTTAATAAGCGGCTAAGACCAATTGCTCAAAGAATTTTTGATTATGGAATGCCGCCAGAGACTTATATTCATTCTAAGAAAGTTGATTTGTGGTATTTGAATATTAAGACTTTGTTGAAGGAAAAGTATTTAGAGCGTCCGCCGAAGAAGTTTTTCATAGAGAAAAAGTTGACATCTTGAAGAATTACTGTATACATAAATAATGGCCTTGTGCAATAAATGCAGTGAAAATGAAGCTGGCGAATACAAATGGTGTGAACCTTGTAGGGAAAAGAAGAAACAGTGGGAAGCTGATCGAAAGATGTAAATCCTTTAATAACAATGGAAATCTCTGCTGCGATAAATGTTTAGAAAAATCAAACATAGAATCAAAGAAATCTAGGAACAAAAAGCTTAACGAAGGTAAGTGTCGAGACTGTGGACAAATAGCAGATAGAGGTATACTTTGTAATATTTGTGCAGATAAGGGTATAGTACGAAGTAAAAAAAGAATTACTGATTTAAAAGCTAATAATATTTGTATGCATTGTGCTAAAAATTCGGCAACCCCCGGCTTTGATAGCTGTCAAAATTGTCGTGATAAAATAAAAGAAGCAAATGCTGCTTTAAAACGTGAAGTAATATTACATTATGGAGGAATTTGCATATGTTGCAATGAAGGTCTCTTTGCATTTTTGACTATTGATCATATAAATAATGATGGTGGTATAATAAGACAAAAGAAAATTGGTAAGAAAAAAGGCGGTGGTGGTATAAACTATTATAAATTTTTAAAAAATAATAATTATCCAGAAGGCCATCAGATATTATGCTGGAATTGTAATTTAGGGAAACATTTAAATAAAGGTATTTGTCCACATAAAGGAATTCAAATAGATTTGCGCAAAGATCATTATAAAGTAAAAATTAAGGTCATTAATTATTATGGTGGAAAATGTAATTGTTGTGCTGAAAATAATATATTATTCTTAACAATTGATCATGTAAATGGGGATGGAGCAGAATTTAGAAAAAAACATGGTATAAATGGTGGACACCATACATATCTTTGGATACAAAGAAATTTATTTCCTACTGAATTTCAAGTGCTATGTATGAATTGCAACGCCGCAAAAGGACAGAATGATCAATGTCCCCATAACTGCGTAACCGGAATATGAACTATGACCAAAATTTCTTCACAAAATAACCAATAGTTACAACAATAGTAATAATTATTAACCATTTAGCAATTGGAGCAGCAGCTGTTATAAAAACGGGAATACCCGAAAGTTCTTTATCTTTTTTGGTATCGGTTTTCTTTTTATCATCTTTTTTGATGGATTTCGTAGCTTTTTTAGTAGCCGGTTTAGCTTCTTTAAGATCTTTAAATGCTTGTAACAATTTGGTGTCTAGAATCCCTTCTGCTGTAATATATTTTTCGACTGGATCAGAAGATGTTTGTGCCCTGCGAATCATTTCTTGTTGTTTTTCTTTGATTAGACGATTCGCATCATCTGTGTCAATAATGCGTTGGCCCAAATAAAAACCACTCCAAGGACCATAAGGACTTGACGCACCGCCAGGACCCATATATGGCCATGTTTGAACAGGTACTTGATTGGGTGCTATAGATTGATAATAGGCAGGGGGATTATAAATCGAGTAGGGATATTGACTTAGGTTGCTTCGACGACTAAATCCAGCTAGTTCTTTAGTGTTATATGTTGTATACATGTCTATATTATACAAACTCACCTTCTGGATAATATTTTTATATTAAAAAAAAGAGCTAAGAAACTGGCACATAATTCAAGTTTCTGGATATTAAAAAAAAGAGCTGAGTTAAGCACACCCAGCTCTTGTTCAAGAAAACTAATGAGGTATATTTAAATCGGCCTTACTAATTAGCCAGCATAAGCAACTGGTTAAGTATACTCGCAGCCCTCTGCGAGTATAGCATAATTAGTAAGGCCACATCCTTTTGGACACCGAATTTAGAAATTCAAAATTCAGTATTGACAAGTTCTGGTTTTCATGTATAGTAATTAGATCATGTTTTTGGTCCACTTTGTTTATTCACAGGTATCGTCAAGCCGCCCCTACGGGGTCCCAGGCTATTGCTCTTCGTATTAAATGATACCTGGATGTGGACTAATAGGTAAGTCGCTGCTTTCGGAAAGCAGACATCGTGCGAGTTCAAATCTCGCCATCCAGATTACTAGGTGTGGGCCAATTTGGTGGGCCACTGCTTTTGGAAAGCAGTCCCGAAAGGGATATGCAGGTTCGAACCCTGTCACCTAGATATGTTAAAAATACCCAAAAATATTGAAGATATGGTAGCTTCATCTATTTCAATTGAAGAAATATTTCGTAAATTGGGCGTTAGTAAATCTGCATCTCGTGTTATCTCCTTAAGGCAATATATTGAGAGTAATGGGATCAATATATCGCATTTCAAATTAAAGCCAAAAAAGAGTATTGAAACCCTTAAAAAAAATTTAAAAATAGCGCAATTAGCAATAAATGAACAAGCAAAAAAAAATCGAAAAAATCCTGAATTTTTTATAAAGTATATGATTTATGATGCCAGGAGACAAGATAAGAAAAAAGGGTTTAAATGTGATCTTGAAGAGGAGCAAATTAAAGATTTATTGAAACTTGCTGATTTTAGATGTTCTTATTGTCGAGCTAATAATATAAAGCTTACTCTGGACAGGAAGGATAACAAAGCAGGGCATACAAAGGAAAATATTAATATAGGATGTATTAGGTGCAATTATTTACGAGGAAGTATGCCATATCCTGGTGTTGCTTATTATCCGGATTACAAGAAGCTGAATCAAAAGGTTTGTTTGGCGATTGGAAGGCAAAAGGAATAAAATATTAGGACAGTTGGCAGAGCGATTGAATGCGCCAGTTTTGAAAACTGGAAAACCCGGCGACGGGTTTCGAGGGTTTGAATCCTTCACTGTCCGTAATGGGCGTTTGGCAGAATGGTAATGCGCCTGACTGTAGATCAGGTAACCGCAAGGTAAACGGGGGTCCGATTCCCTCAGCGCCCATAAAATCTAACTGAAAGATAAAATATGAAACAGCCTATTAAACCGTTTCCTCCGTTTGAATACACGTATAAGGCACGCACCGAAAGACGTTATATTTATAAATTTTCAGAAAATCTTCAAGAAGGCGAAGATGACTTTGATGACGATGAAGACAAAGAGGAAGATAAAGAGGATGCCTCATTACCTAAAAAAGATATCTCTAAAGTCACTCTATCATGGCTGATCAAGCAAATTCCGGATGGTTTAAGACATAAAGATATTAAAATTGAATTCGGATTTAAAGCCAACTGTATGGCTTATGAAAATCATTACGTCAATTTTTACTACGAAGTAAAGATTCCTGCTCAAACGGATGCTTATAAGGCCGCAAAGGAACAGTATCAAAAAGATTTAAAAAAGTATGAGCAGGACCTTATTGACTACAATGAATACTGTAAGAACAAAGAAATAAAAGAAACAGAAGAAAAACTTGCTAAGCTTAAAGAGGAAACTAAAAAATAGATTTCTCGATCCTATAGGGGAACTAGCAGACCCGCCACGGCGAGAACGTGGAGTTTTCCTGGTGCAAATCCAGGTAGGATCATTATGGTAATATGTCGTGATTGTAACAAGGAAGCAAAAGCTTCGGTAAATAATCCGAAACTCTGCTCCTCTTGTTCTGATCGTGTTGAAGCTGAAATCCAAGCTCTTGAAGACGAGGATGCCGCTGTTTGTGCTTTAGCTGATGTTGCTGATGCAGCTGGAATCTACTGTTGGATTAATAAGCCGACTCATCCCCATGAATTAAGATTGCCCAACGAAGCTTTCCAGCAAACAATTTTTGCTGGATTTGATGCTGGTGTTACTGATTGGGAAACTTGGGCCAAAACCGAAGGTTTACAATTACTACGTAAAGCAATGGGTTTATGAACAAAGACGAAATCTACAAAATTCATCAAGTTAATCAACTTAATATTACCGGATCTGAAGCACTTCAAATTCTTCAGGATCTTGTCGAAAATCATCATGATCTTTCGATGTTTGATATTTACGAATCTTTGCAAAAATTTCGTAAACAATGCCCTCATAAAAATGCTGAAAGAACTCCATCTCATGATCGAGATGGAACTTGGTATTGCTTCGATTGCCGCGAGACATATTAATGAATAAAATTAAATTGTGGATCGACGATGAGCGCGTCGAACCAGTAGGTTGGTTGCGGGCCAGTGATGCTCCTAATGCAATACAAGCAATTCAACTTTATTTAGAGTACCTAGAAGCAATTTCTTTTGATTATGATATTGGTGCTTATGGTAATGGAGCTTTGGTTGCTAAATCTCTTAAAACTTTAAAATTGTTCACGGATATAAAATTTAATATCCATAGTGAAAATCCAAAAGGAATTATTGAATTGGAGGCTATTCTAGCAGAAATTTTAGAAGAATTAGGACATCCTAAGACAAATATTACATATTATTCTAATTCTCAAATCAATATGCATCCTCTATAACTCAGTAACTCAGTTTATCTCAAATTCATTCTGAGACCACTTCTCAACTAAAGGCATCAGGATTTGCACGAGATCTTGATGAAAAGGATTTCCGAAACGATCTGGACCTACATCGGCGACACGAACCTTAGAATGATAAAATAAAGGAATCTTTTCTATAAATATACCTTGCATGACGATGATATAATCAGCCCAAGTATAAAGAGCGTCTAAGGTTTCTGGTAAATTCCATCTCCAGCTGGCAGCAAGAGCATTCTGATGAAAATGATCTTTGAGTATCCAGGCCAGTGAAACACTTCTAACATTCCCCCCTTCGCAGAGACATAAGAAATTTTTGCTTGGAAGCAAGTTAATATCAAAGATGCTATTTTCTTCCAAAGTAGAAGAAAATATTTTTCCGTCTCTTACATATTCTAGAATTAGGCATTTTCTTGTCCAAGGATGAGGGTCTTCTCCAAACAAGGCATTATTTATTTCGAATTTTCGATGACTTTTAATAATGTTTGTTACATCGATATTTTTCTCATTTGTTCCATAGATAGCTCTTTTTATCTCGATGGACATACACCCTACTTTTTAAGTAATTTTTCTAAAGAAATTTCTAAGACTTCTACAGATCGATGTTCTTCCGGATGAAGAGAATTCCAAGGTCTTGGTAAAAGAATTCCTTTGCCACCGTGTTTATTAAAGCTATTTATATTACCATCATTATCATCAACTAAAACTGATTTTTCATGGGCACAAAACTCTTTCCGTGGCCCACAAAGAAAACGTTTAGCGTAACGTGGTAATTTAGTTTCTAACCATCGCATTTTTCCGGCGATAGAACCTAAGTTTTGACTCGGATTAGTTAAAAAGCAAACATTATCCAAACCAAAATATTTTTCAACTAAATCAAGAATTTGAGGGGCATCATTAGTAAACTCCAAATTAGCCCAAAAATCCTCTTCCATCGGTTCCCAGAAATCGTCTGATTTCATTTTAAAAAGACTGATAATATCCCAATTATTTTTGGCTTCTAGACGCCGATAGGGATATTCAATTTGATGGGTTTTGCAGGCTCCACCAACAAAATCGACAATTACTCCATCCATATCTAAAAGGCATTTCATACCATTAAAATACCAGCAAATATTTATTCATCAAGCTTATCCGAACTAATCCGAGAATATCTACAAAGTCGATAAACACTCTTAAGTGGGCAGGCACCGTTATCATTGAAAAGAATTAAAATGGTTCTTGGGAGAGCTCTAGACATTCCTATTTGTTTTGGTAGAATAAAAGTGTCGTCTTGCATTGCTCAAATTCTCGATGAATATGATTTATCCAATAATTTTAATTAGAGTTGGTGCTTATAACTCTAAATGCACTTTAGGTGCAATTTAGACGGGAGTCTTTATGTCTATTTACGAACCGACTGTGACCGGTGTTTTGCAAATAAATAACCGAAGAGGCAAACTTCAAGAACATAATCTAGAAATTCCGCCCGGTTTGGTAACAGAATTTAATTTACGAACAGGAGATACTATTACGGGTTACTCACGACAAGGAAAATTATACAAAATTAAAAAGATTAATGGGTTAAGTCCAACGGATTCACAAAAACTAGTTAGATTTGAAAATTTGTTGCCAGCGCATCCAACGCAAAGAATCTTACTAGAAGATGGCAGCTTAGAAATGCGGATTTTAGATCTGATTGCGCCAATTGCTCGCGGACAGCGAGCAATCGTGGTTGCCCCACCAAAAAGTGGCAAAACGATTTTGCTCAAAAAAATAGCGCAAACAATTATCAAAAATAAAGACTTGCATCTAATGGCTCTTTTGGTGATGGAACGACCTGAAGAGCTTTTAGATTTTCAGGACATTGAAGGTCTAGAACTTTTTGCTTCAACTTTTGATCAGACCAATCAACATCATGTCACTATTAGTAGGACAGCAATAGAAAAGGCTAAAAGATTAGTTGAGCAAGGCAAAGACGTTGTATTGCTTTTAGATTCTTTGACACGTTTAACTCGTGCCTGCAATGTTCTAACCCCTTCCCATGGTAAGCTTCTATCGGGAGGTTTAGATGCGAGTGCCCTTCAATTTCCAAAAGAATTGTTTGGATCGGCTCGTAATATTAAAGGTAATAATGGATCTTTGACTATTATAGCTACTTGCCTCTCAGAGACTGATTCTAAGTTAGATGACGCCATCCTAACCGAATTTTGCGGTACTGGGAATTCCGATGTCATTCTTAGTCGAGAAATAGCAGATAAAAAATTATATCCTGCAATTGATGTTAAAAAATCTGGAACTCGTCGCGATGAATTAATGCTACATCCAGATGAGAAAATTAAAATGGACAAACTTCGAAGTATTCTTTCAAATTGTGCACCCCATGAGGCCATTCAATTTTTAAGACAAAAATTAGGAACTTATAAAACTAACGCAGAATTTTTAATGAATCTTAATGGTATTTGAACAACATAATTAAATATTTTAATCTAAAATGAACGACATTAGTTTCAAGAGCTAAGGATAATGTATAATTATGCTAGATTACATATTCTCGTAAAGAAAATACCCAAGGCAGAATCAAGAGGTGACGTCTGAAGAAAAAAATTCATTTTGCAAGCTAACGAAATGTGGATGCAGAGTCCAGGCAGGTATTTCTTGGCGTCCACATTGGACCGGAGTTACTTGCCAGAGATGTCTCCGATAGAATGCTTATTGGATACGGCGTATTGTAATAACAATAGTATTGCGATAGGGCATAGTGTTAGTGCGAAGGCTATTGTAATGAAATAATTATTTCTGATTTTTCGTTGTGTTGACAACCAATTTCGAAGATCCATCCTTGGAGAATCTGCGGAAAAATATTTTGTCCAAACGATTGTGGTCCTACTAATTATGATACCCCCTAAAGGGCTTTAGAGAGTACTTGACCATCTTGCTTAAGGATGGCTAATTAGTAGGACCGATCAAAATATATCTAATTTTTTAAACAAGAGCCAGGTAGCTAATCAGTTATCTGGCTCTTTTATTTGCTTAGTAACGCTCTCAAAGAGCCCTTAGATAATATCCTGGCAATCAGGATCTGGCGGAAAAATATTTTGTCCAAATGATTGTGGTCCTACTAATTATGATACCCTAAAGAGGGCCTTTAGGGTACTTGACCATCTTGCTTAAGGATGGCTAATTAGTAGGACCGTTCAAAATATACCTAATTTTTTTCATTAAACAAGAGCCAGGTAGTTAATCAACTATCAGGCTCTTGTTTAATTATTAAGAAATATTTTGTTATACTAGGCTTATGTCTTATCATTTTGGAAATATGAGTCCTAATGGACAATATGGTTCAGCGGAATTGCAATCAAAAATCAATGAGCTTAAACCTATTCTTGATCAGTTAGACGCAGCTCTAGATCAAGCCCTCGCGTCTACGATCAGCGGAAACAGCCAGTTGCAAAATATTCAAAGTTTTGCGCAAAGCGCAAAACAAACTCTCACTAGCACGATGGTTCCGATGGCTGTTCCATCTAATTATCCAATTTCTGATGCAGGGTGGCGTAAACTTGATGATATTGAAAAACAAGCACAGAGTTATATTAGCCAAATTTCTATATTAATTCAGGCGGCACCACCACCTTCTCCCTCGGCGATGAATCTTCCAAGTAATATGGCAATATCCAATGGAGGTTCTCCAATGACGATGTATATAATCATTGGAGTAATTGGCCTAACATTAATGTTATTCCTTCTCTTGCGTAAAAAGAAACCAAAATCTTACGAACCACCTTCCGAGTACCCACCTCTTGGATATTATCCCCCACCTTCAGGGGCGAGGGAGCAATCTGCATCCGAGATGCAGCAGCGGCTTAAACGTTGCAAGAAACACTAGTGATTTTAAAAGTCTAATTTTCTCTTGTGATACCTTTTAGATATCACATTCCAATTAATTATTTTGTCAAGATTATTTAAAAAACCTTTTTTATCATTATGCCAGTCTATGTAATAATAATGTTCCCATAAATCTATAATTAATAAAGGCATAGAATTAACTAGATGAACTTCATGATTTGGGATGGTTTTAAGATTTAATTCACTATCTACATATAACCACCCAGAACCATGAAAAGATGCACCAATATTAATTACAGATTCAAAAAAATAATCAAATGAGGGGTATCTTGTTTCTATAAGTTCCACAGTCTTTTTACTGGGTTTAGAAGGAAAGGTGCATAAATTTTTCCATAAAAGAGAATGTAAAATGTGGCCATTATAATTAAATTCTTTATCTTCTTTTTTGCCTTCCTCTAATAATAATTTATTATAGTTATCTACATAACCTTTATGATGTCCAAAGTAGTGGACAGACATTGATTCTTCACTAATAATTGGTTCTAGGGCATATAATTCATATGGTAATTTTGGAAGAACTAAGGGAGATTCAGGAAGTTTCATATCCTCATCATAAGTAACAAAATATTTGCTATCAAGGCAATTAATGAAAGATTAAAAATTTAAAACTCTATACCCCTATCTAGTTCCAAAATTTTAATGGTTTTTGGATTTATCTCTGAAACAAAAGCATCAATAATTTTCTTAGTGTCGATAATTCCATATGTATCTAAACTGTACCAAGTATTTTCCAAATTTTTTCGGAAGAAGCAATGTCCATTTTCAATTGTAAAATGGCAAAATAGTTCTTGATTAGTGGTAGACTGAAAGTGCAGATATGTATTTAATTCTAAACTTTTAAATATTTTGGTAATAAATGCCGTACAGTTATCAAAATTTTCAAATTTTAAGGACGGAAGATATAAATCTAAAAGCAAATGTTTCATCTTTGAAACTTTATCAGTTAAATTTTCAGATGCTAGTCTGAATCTTCCATTTTGGTGAACCCTTCCGTTTCATTTTTGATGATATAGTCAATAAGATCAATTAATCGCTTTTGAGCACCTTCGGAATCTAAATGTTTGATCCATTCTCTAATACGTTTGTGTCTGATCTTTATTTGTAATTCTGGAAGGAGCCAAAAACCACCAATTTTTGTGAATCCCCTCTTCACTAAAAATTCTTGAATTAAATTGTCAGAACTTGTAAGATCATGACGTTTCTTGCATTTAGGACACCAATCACTCTTATTTTTCATAATTGTATTCTATTAAATTTTAACCATTAGAACCAATAATAATACTCCTGCAAATAAGGAGGATCCAATGATCCATAACATTTTGGAGTTTCTATCATAAAAAGTTCCTTGTGGGACTTGTGGCAAGGATCTTTGCAAGAAATATTGTGCCTCAGCCGGTGTAATATCAGCGAATCTCATTGGATCTCCTCAATTATATACTCATATTTGTCACCCCGCTTCTTTTTAATATAAGAAATTCCAAAATAAATAATAAACAAAATGATAATAACCCCGACCCCTCCGAAGATGGCAATTTTTTGTATAAATACATTTTTTGCAGCGCTTGCAGCCAATTGCTGTTGATAAATTTTTTGCTTTTCGGCAATGCTCATTTTTGCTATTTGAGCCTCAGTTTCCGCCTGTTTTTTAGCAACGTCAGCCTCACCTCGCATTTTATACCTGCTAATTGCGGTTTCCTGGAGGGTGGTAATGGCTTGATTTAGTGTATTAAAGAGGGTCAGTAGCTGCCCAAATTGACTAGGCATTTTCATCTCCTACACTGACATAATAAAAAGCCGCTAAACCAATTACAACGGCAAAAAACAGCATAAAAATTCCGAAAACAGCTAATCTTTTTATATTTCTGTTTGTTACTTCTTGGAGTCGAGCTTCATTGAAAGCCTTTTGCTCATCTAGAGCCTCTTTTTGTTGTTCATATTCAATACTTGCTTTGGAGGCGACATCTTGAATTTTTTTAATATTTCTAACGTAATTATAAGCAGAAAGTGCATCTGCCGCAGCAGCGTGTCCCATTATGATACCCGAGACACCCCCTACTATTACTTCAAAAAGTTGACCAAATTGTCTTGGCGGGCTAGGATGTAATTTGCTCATTTAGCCTTCCTATGAAGTTTGATATTCTATCTCATACTCGCCACGAGCACCTGACGCAACACTATAAGAATATGCAGCAGCAATTAAAATCCCAGCCAAAACTACACCTCCACCAAGGATAACTTTTGTAATTCCACTATAAGTTTTTTCAGTTTGACTAACAGCAATTTGCGCTTCTTGGACTTGACCTTCAGTTAAGATTTGTAGTTTTTTGGTATTTTCTATACTAGCAGTATTCGCAACACTTTTGCGCGCATTAATATCAGTTCTTAATACTTGAGAATTAGTAATTGCAGTCACAATTCCATTAATAGCATTACCAAGTGCGGTAATTACACCAGTCGCGGTATCACCTCCTTGACCGAAGTCACCTAAACTAGACTTGCGTATCACTTTTTTGGGTTTTCGAATGGGAGCATCTCCAAAATTCCCTAAACGTGGTTGAACCTCCAGGGACCCTAATTTTTGTGGCTGCTCTTTTATTGAAACATACATGCGTTACCCCAAAAGTTTGATAAAAATAAATAGGGCTATTGCCAAAGGTAATAGCTTCTTTATAGTTTGTAGTAGAGATGGTGTGACTTGTGGTTGAACCGGAAGCGTAACAGGTGTGGCAGGTATACCAGTAATTTGGGCTGTTAGTTTACTAAGTGTATCTTGTTTTTCGGCTTGTTCTTGTTGGGCCACTGCATTATTAACAGTAGCTTGAGTTACAAGTAATTGAGAGGGATCTATGACAGGAGTATTATCAGTATCACCTAATTGTGACGCTCCTTTAAGGGAAATCTGAAGATTTCTTATTGATAAACCTGTTTTGAAAACTGCTGGATTGACTTCTGTCAGAACACCTAATGCTGTTGTTACTAGGTTACTATCTTTATTTAATCTATTTAAATGTGTAACTAAAGCCGTCACTTTATCTCGCGCTTCTTCATATTTCTTAAATAAATCTTTTTTTTGTTTATCTAATTGATTGGTCTGCCAAACTAGCTCTTTGGCTAAGACCACATTCTGCTCAGCCTTTTTTGTGATTTGTGAAGTATCCCAAGTTTTTTGTTGGTTAGTTCCATAGTCCTTTGGAGACATTAAGGAATTTTTGAATTGATAAAAATATGATGCTATAGTGTCCTTGGATTTATTTTCGCCTTCACCTAATTGATTAATAGTATAAAGCTGCTTCATTGGGACTTGTCCGTGAATTTTTGGAATGATTGGATTGTCTTTGGGAGCAGCGCTAACTTTATTTTGGGTTGGGCGATAATATTTCAATTCTGGAGTGCCACTAACGGCTACTCCCTGTTTTTTCAGGTTTACAATATTTTGTAAATTTTTGATTTGCAAATCAAGATCAGCATTTTTAACAAAAGTTTTAGTAGCCTCTTGCTGCAATTTTTTTGCCTGAATGATATTGTTTAGGGATTTCTGATTATCTTTAACCCATTGAGTGACCTCAGCTTTTTTACCCTCCGGACTATTTATGTAGTCTAGAAGTAATTGATAATATAATTCAGAGGCGGCTAGCCTGGCTTGCAAGCTTGTGGCATCCTGCTCTGCTAACTTTTTTTCTAATTTTTTTTGTTCAAATGTATACTTAGCCAAAGCCAGCTCAAGTTTCGGATCTTTAGCAGTCTCCTTTACTGTTGCTTGAAATTGTGGAACAGTACTTTGAAAAGGTTTAGTCTTAGCTTTAGGTTCTTTGCTTTCTGAGGATGGAGCATCTTTTTTGGGAGCTGCGGCAGCCGCGGCAATTTGTTCTATTTGATTATTTTTTGGTTCGAATTGTGCACCAAAAATCGAGCCAAAAGGATTATGATACATTGTTTTCCTCAATATGCATTATAACTAATTGTGCAAAAAATTTTCAATAGAATTGAGAGTTTGGCTATTAAGTAGATTATTTCACTGAACCCAAAACTTTTCCAACAATTAATCCTAAAATTAGAGCAATTAATACTGCTTTGCCGGGAAATCGATTTGAATAATTGCCAATTTTATAGAATGCTGGTGGAGTTTGACTATCTAACATTGCATAGTAATCGGCTTCGGCTTGTTTCCGTTGAACATCTCTAGATAAAATATATTGAGGGACTTGAAGCCCGGTGTCTAGTTGAACTACTGCTGCTGGATCAGTGGGGGCAGACACCGTTGTAGTTTGTGATGTTAAAGGTGTTTTGGGAATATCTTTATAAATTGCTTGTTCGACTTGTTGACTAGTAACATTTAAAGCATATGGTTGTCCAGGAGTTGAGACCATATATTTAGCAAATGAAGTGGAATATGGTACAACATAGGAAGTTTGGATTGTTTGGATTGGCGATGCAACTGGGGCAACAGGCGCGGTACCAGTATTCGTGCCAGAGGTTAATTGAGCACCGGTAGTGATAATTTGAGTACTATCTTGTCCCAAATGTGATACATACATGATGATAGTATAGCAAATCTATAAAAGCGGTTTCCACCAATCTGGATTATCTTTGTACCATTGGATGGTTTGGGACAAGCCTTCGGAAAAATTATATTTGGGCTTCCATCCTAAGTTTTTAAGTTTAGTACTATCTAAGGCATAACGTTTATCATGGCCACGCCTATCATCAATGTATGTAATAAAATGGTCCGGATATTTTCCCATTAAATTGCAGATTTTATTAGCAACTACATTATTAGTATATCTATTATCAGATCCACCACCAAGATTATATGCCTCTCCTCGAAGACCTTTATGTAGAACAATTTCAACCCCACGGCAAAAATCTTCAGTATAAACCCATTCTCTCATATTATTCCCATTTCCGTAAATACCTATAGGACAACCGTTTATGATATTTGTGATTGATCGTGGAATAAATTTTTCCGGATACTGTAATTTACCATAGCAATTGCTTCCTCGAACAATGCTGACAGGGACTTCATAAGTAATATGGTAAGCATGGCATAACATATCTCCAGCAGCCTTAGACGCACTATAGGGGCTATTAGGATCAAATGCTTGAGTTTCTTTAGCCTCATACGGTATTTCTAAACTTCCATATACTTCATCTGTACTGATATGTAATAGGCGTGAAATTTTGAGATCTCTGGTAGCGCGTAAAACACACTCTGTTCCTAAAATATTGGTCTCTAAAAATTCTTGTGGAGAAGTAATACTACGATCAACGTGGGTTTCTGCTGCGAAAGCGATGATTGCAGATGGGTTAAAATTCATCAAACTTTCTTTTAAAGTTTTATAATCACATATGTCTGCCTTAATGAATTGGTATCTCTTTTCATCAATACCTTTTAAATTACTAAGATTACCTGCATAAGTTAGCTTGTCATAGTTACAAATTTGGATATCTTTCTCTTTTTCCATTATATAATGGATAAAATTACTACCAATAAAACCTGCACCACCAGTTATAAATAATTTCATAATTTCTCCTTTTGTTCGCGCATTGCCAGATCAAATTTAGTAATGATATTTTGTAGATATTGTTGGCATTCTTCTTTTTTCTTTCCAGGATATACCAAATGTAGACGTAGAGCAATTTCTTCTAGAAACCATATTTGTTGCTCTGGAGAGAGAATTGGAAGATGTTTAGCAGAGGCTAAATACATATCAGTAATAAATTGTAAATAAACTTTATCTAGGCCAGTTTGTAATTCATTTGATAGTGCTAGTTCTGGAAGCGATGATTTATATTTATTTGGATTTGATGAAAAAAATTTTTTAATTATGAAGTCAAACATAGTTAATTAGCCCAGTTGTCGCACGCTAGTTTGAAATATGCTTCGTCTTTTTCAATACCAATAACGTTGCGATTTAAGGTCTTGCACGCCACTGCTGTGGTCCCAGACCCAACAAATGGGTCTAAAACCCAATCACTGGGATTAGTTAGAATGGAAATTATTTCTTTAAAAACTTCTGTAGATTTCTTGGTTGGATGTTTAGTCCCCGTCTGTCTAGGGACTGGGTATTCAAAAATTCCATGATGAAAAGGTGCATTGAAAACAGTTTTACAATTTTTGCCTTTTTTCTTTTTTGTTGCCCAAAGCGCGAATTCCATCGATTGTAAAAATCCATATTTACCATTAAAGGGTCGAGGATTAGGTTTCTTCCAAATGATCGGTTTGAGTGACTGATATTTCAATTTTTCTAAATGCTCTGCAATGGTTCCTAATTTTTTCCAATCATTAAATATAACTAAAGATCCACCTGGTTTAAGCAAAGGTGTCATAGAAGTAATCCATGACAATTGATCAAAATTTGTATCCCATTGACCAAAATCAATTCCTTGGCGGCCCATGCTCGTGAAATTATTAATTTGACTTATTTCATAAGGCGGATCCGCGAGTACTAACTGGAAAAATTCTTTAGGTAGTGTAGGCAGCAGCATCAAGGAATCACCATGGAGTAGTTTAGATTCTATTAACACTTTATTAAAATATCATAGTATATATAAAATGCGAGTACGAGAAAAGATCCCTGAGCAAGTCAGGGATCTTTTCTATTACACTCCGTTGCGAGCGGCGCGACGTGCTTGTGTTGCCCGGCGAGTCTGGTTACGAGCCCGACGTGCTTCACGCGCCTTGGTGCGACGGCGCTTATCAGCCTCGCGTTCACGAGCCCGACGACGGTGAGCGCGCGACCCGTCAACGTGCCGGACGGCTCCTAAACGATAAAGACGATCAAATAAAATGGATTGCATTTCTGTGAGATCAAGCTCATTTTCTTCATCGATACCGAGAAATTCAGCAAATTTCTTACCTGCCTGGCCCGCTGCTGAAGGGACCACAACTCTATTAAACGCCATTCAGTTTACTCCTTGCCTTATTTGGCTAGGGATAATATACCTTAATTAAAATTTGCGTCAATATTTTCTATTTCCTGCAAAAAATATAGCAGGTTATTAAGGCTATTATACTTATACCGATTAGACTGATTGCAGTTGTGCTGATGTTAAATTCACCAAACCCATACTTTGGGGGATCACTGCGAAACATCGGTGATAAGGGGCTAACTTCTGTATAGCGAGTGGCCACGGATGGAATGTTCGAAGGCATTTCCTGATTATATTTCAAATGATGAATAATTTTGACCGGATTAATTCTAGGGCCGACCCGAGGTGCTACAATTTTTCTTCTCACGATTTTTTGAGTTGTTGGTTTAATGGTTTTTACTGGGACTTTGTCTTTCTTAATGGCTCTGTGACTCTTATCTTTAGACAGATCTTTTGACGCTTCGATGGTCTTCGACTCTCCATAACCATTAAATATTAGACCGCTGGGTCGGAAGAAAGCTGGTGGTGGTCCCACCGTATCATCTTGAATATTAATATCACTTGGAAGTTCACCATAATACTGATACATAGTTTTACGTATTATAGCAAGTGGGCTACAAAATGATTAAGAAAACTAAAATTAAGCTTTGGAGACAGCTAATGAAAACTAAAGCGGCGATGAGAATTTTTTGGAGAGAATAGGAAGTCTTCGCAGGTGTAAACCAAGCAATTGGTAGAAAAGATTCACAATCTTGTATTTGATAAACACCTTCCGATAACCCAATCCAGGACTTACAGCTCTTAATAGCAAGATAGGGGCCTTTGGTCCCAGTAATTGTTTCAACAATTTCTTGAAATTCTGGTTTTGCCACTACATTTGTTTCAATTGAGTCAGTAAGGAGTAATTTTACTTGCGGCTGACAAACCGTACGCCACAGTTTGTCAATAGCTTCTACTAGACCTTTTTGTACTAATTCTCGACCCTCTGGATTCTTATCCACAATTTCTGCGATTTGTTCTAAAGTTTTGGTTCGAACTTTAATTTCCTTCAAAGACATGTAGTTACTCTAGATATAGTATGCTTTGAATTTTATTATTTGTCAAACATATTTTTATTCTAAAGGCAGTAATTGCAATTCTAACTCCTGAGCTTGTTTATCTTTTTGTGCACGTTCTCGGGCTTCTTCATCTGGTTGAAAGTGTTTCATCATCTGGTGATCAAAATCTTTCATTTTTATATTCCAGTATTCACAAAGTTCGGCAACCGAAATATCATTTTCAGTAACGAAACCATCTTTTTTAGTAGTGTATTGGCCGAATTTTCCGTTTTTCCATGTCATTATTGTTCGATGGCTAATAGCAATAAAATATGTCTTAGTATTTTTTTCTTTCTTATAATAGACATTTCCAATTTCAAAATCGCTCATTAGTATCCTGGGTTAGTGTCTGTCAAGAGGCTCAACTTCTGTAGAGGGGATCCATTGACCCTCGATTTCTAGTAATTGTCCATAATTGAATTTGGTTCTTTTTGTGTAATTGATCGTGACAATGGCATCGTGATATTTAACTTGTTGAAGTGGATAGAAAAAATGTTGCCCTTTAAAATCAATTGGGATCAAACTGGTTTGAGGGAACCAACCAAATTCGCCACTAACACAGCGGACGAAATAAAAGTCGGTTCGGCTATCATAACTCCTAATTTTCCCGGTTTTACCTATTAATGTTTTATCACAGGTACGATGATTAGTTTTAGAGTAAGCTTTATTAATTTTAACCACTTCACCATGTTCAAAAATACTTTCTGGAGGTGGTACTACTTCTAAATGTTTGATATAGGCAGTGGCTTGCATGCCGTCACGATAAATCATAGCTGAATTTGGATGGATATGATCTAGAACTGCTTGCACTACCCATTTAGTTCCAATATAAGCATGAAGTTTCGGTTGGTCGGTATCAGTTAAAATTACAATATTTCCTTTTTCAATCTGCATTATTCAGTAATCAACCTTTTTTCTATAGCGGATCTATTAGTAACAGTAGGATCTAACTGTTCCAAAGGAGGGCGCAATTTAATAACCTCTTGTGGGGCTGTTGTATCTATCGTTGGCGGTTGAACCTCTGGCATTACAGTTTTCTTAAGTTTTGTTAGACGATCTTCCATTGATTGAACTGTGACTTTCTCGGAATCGTTGGCCGAACTTTCAGCCATTAATATATTTTTATACTTTTCAAGAGTTTCTTTAAAATCTAACCAAATAGTTTCCATCTTAGATTCATCAACACCACCATACATTCTCATGGCCTTCATATCTTGTATTTGAGATATAAGAGCTAAATAAACACGAATATTTTGACTATAGATTTCAATACGACGTTTTAGATTTCCACAATGTAGTTGAAGACGATCCAACTTAAGTAACAGATGCCGTTCATGCCAAGAATTAGGTTTATTTAATTGCTTAAGTTGGATCTCTAGATGCGCTACTTGTTCAAGACAGCCATCTAATTCAATACTTAATGTTTCGACCTCAGCTTCAGAAGCCGTAATATATTCATCAAATCGTTGTAAATAAATTTTGGATTTTTTGTAGAAAGTTACATCATCTACCGAAGGTAACTCGGAGATATCATTAGATGTTTCTGTGGTGTTGTCTACAGACCACAATTTTTTAAAGAAGCCTTTAATCATAATTGAATTATAATCTTATATTGGTGAGGTGCACCATTATCTCGTCGTAAGCAAACGTCACAGCGACGATTGCCTGGGCCGTTAGATTTGAATTCTTTGTTACATTTTAAACAAAATCTCACCTTCTCTTCTTTGCGTCTCTCCATTTCCATATCGTTAAAACATTTTGCACAGTATCCATCCATCACATGATTATGATTAGTTTTAAGACAATTACGACAATAGAGAAATTCATCAGACCAATTAGGGTCTCCAATTACTTGATTCATCATTCCTTACTATGATCTCACACGCTATCAGGGAGATCGGATTCATTTGGGGCAATAATGCGCCACGTTGTAGATCCATCGAATACAAGAGTTACCTCTAAATTATTTGATGCAAATTGGTCAAAATGAAATTTGCAAACTTCATGTAACTTTTGTATTGACTTGTCATATTGTTCGGCAAAGATGATCCAGTTTTTGTTTCGAAAAATAATACGTGCTACACTTCCTCGTTGAGCAAACGAATCAAGAGAACGCCGAAAACGTTTTAACAAACTTTTTATTAAGTCTTTATTAGTTAACCCCTTAGATGGAGCCTCAGAAATTTCATAATCTTTAATTTGCTGGATCGCATTTTCAGGCAATCCTAATTTACGTAATGAATTTGTTAAAGATTTACCGTCATTTTTTGAATCTTTTTTAAAATTCTTGATCACCTCTTCGCTATAGCCAAGGTTAGTTATGATATTAAGACTTTTTTTGTGCATTACTTTATTCCCGAGAAATTGTAACACGTTGATATCGAAGTGCAAGCCTTTGGGAGCTTGGGAAAATAATAGAAAGAAAACATTAAAATATATAAAATATAAATATGATTATCACGGATATCCTGCCTGTGCTAGGTGCAATTGCTGGTGGGGCTGTTACAATTACCACTTTTTACAAAAAGGTGCTAAAACCTTTAATTGCAGCAGTTAAAAAAATAAATAAGACAATTATTACTATAGAAAAAATAGAAGAAGAATTTAAACCAAATGGAGGGGGATCGCTGCGAGATGCCATTAACAGGATTGAAAACAGTTTGTTATTGGAACAGCAAACACGACGTGTAATGTCAATGGCTTTAGAAGTTGCTATTATTGAAAGTAATGCCGATGGTTTCTATTTATGGGTTAATCAAGCATTCACAAATATCAGTGGTTTGACCCCTACTGATGCTAAAAACTATGGATGGGTAACTGCTATAGACCCCAAAGAACGAGAGGCGGTCACCGCTGAATGGGAATTAGCTATTAAACAAAAGCGAACTTTTCAAATGGAATATCGCATTGTTAATATTAATACAGGAATCCCTACAAAAGTATCAGCATTATCTTTTCCGATTTCTAATGAGAAAGGTATTTTGATTGGACATGTGGGAATCTTATCACCAGTCAATTACTAAAAATTACACATGCGCGTAAAATTTTAATAATAAGTTCATTATATTGTGTTACTGATGGTAATGAGAGCAGAGATCCTTGGATTCGCATCATTGCATTTCCTAACTTTTGAGCTTCGACTACGTTGCTTGTTTTAAGTAAAACAACGCGCATATAATTTTCAAGCCCTGTTCGAATGGCCTCTGGATCTTTTCGGACCTCAGGCCTACTTAGAAGCTTAGCAAGTGACGGCCAATCGCCTTTACTTATTAATTTATAAAAGTTATTGATTTCAGCAGTAGCTTCATCTTCAGGCCAAATTTGTGGATTGTATCCGTTTTGACTATAGCTTTGGATATTATTTAGCAAAGCTCTAATAGAGCCTTTTGAATGGAGATACAAACTTTCAAAAATTTCATCGGCAATTGTTAATTTTTCATAAGTAGCTACTTGTTGAATGATAGTTCGAGCATCAGCAGGTTTTAATTTACCAAAAGTAATGCGGCAGGCTCGATCGACGAGTGCTTTGTTGATTTCTTTGATATCTGTTGTGCAGAGAAAAACTAAAAGATATGGATAGGGTTCTTCGAGTTCAGTTAGCAAAATTTGCTGGGACGCAGCAGTTAGTCGTTGAACTTCATCTAAAATATAGATTTTTTTTCGGTAAATAGCAGGACCATAACGCCAATCCTCAACTAATTCGCGGATATCTTCAATTTTGTTTTGGTTGGCTGCATTTAGTTCAATTTTATCATAGCTACTATCAAAACCTATACAAGCCTCGCACTTTAAGCAGGGTTTGTCATTTGTATTTGAACTTTCACAAATATAAGCTTTAGCTAAAATACGTGCACAACTAGTTTTGCCGGTCCCACTCTCGCCTTCAAAAAGATAAATTTGTGATGCATTTGGGTTATCAATTTGATTTCTCAATAATTCAATAGAACATGTTGGAGCTACTTCATTGATTTTTTGCGGTCTATACTTTTCCCTAAACGGACCTGAACCTCTAGGAATTAATTTAAAACGTGTGTCAATTGCGTCTTTTAATTCTAAAGATTGATTTTCTTCGTTGTTCTTTAGGCCAAATAATGTATCGAGTTCTTCGGAAGAAGTCATGTGGTAATTTTAGGTGATCGGGGAAAAAACGCAAGCATCACAAACCGTTCAGGCTATTTCTTCATTTTTAGATGAGAAATCACTTGTTTTTAATATAATTAAAAATGTATGCAATATAGATCAAAATCACAATTTGATGGATTATTCGATTCAATTAGCAACGCAGTATTCGGTGGTGCGCCGAAAAAAATTGGGCAAGCGAGTCAAGCGATTACTAGAACCGCTAATGATGCAGATAAAGCTATCAAAGATGCCAATGCAGCCGTTAATCAGGGTCGGGAAGTCATTTCAACTGTATCTCGCACTGCCAATGATATGCAGGCATATCTTCAACGTATTTCTGGAATACCAGTAGAAGAACTTGCCCGCCGCTTTGACTATAAATCAAAGGTAGCGACAGAAGAGTTAATTTCATTATCATCTTTTATGAAGAAAAGTCTGATCTATCTCTGTGGAATGGCAACACTATCTATTTATCTTAATATTTTAACTCGAACTTAACCTTTAGTCCGTTTTTGAATAAATATCTTTTGATAAGTTGGATCATCATAACTATCAAAATTCCATTCTGTCTTGGAAGTTGGGACCGCTGTATAATCAAATGATAAATATGGATAGAGCGGATGATCCTTTAATGAATCATGCAATATTTTTAGTATTGATGGTAGATTTTTAGCTTTTTCATTATCAATAACTAAATTAATTTTTAAAAAATTACGAATTCTCCGAGACCGGGAGTGGCATTTTTCTATCCCATAAGCTATGATGAATAGCTCCTCAGCGTATTGCGAAAGCTTCTTATAAACAACAGCCGCGGTTGCTTTATCAATATATTTAATTGCAAAAATTTCTGCTCGCATATGGATTATTCTAAATGCCATGTAGAAAAAATCAATTTTGAAAAGTCTTTTTGATATAATAAAAAAATGGGATACATAAAAGCAGGAAATAATTTGAATTACGGTGGTTTAGGTTATGCATGGGGATTTGGCGAAAGAGGCGAAAGAGGCGATGTTAAACAAGCGGCAGAAGCCACGGTCTCACAAGCTATATCAATGGCCAGTGCCCCAATAAGCATTGCGCCACAATCATTTATTCCAATAGCGACCGGCGCAGCTATTGATCAATCTGCTTTCGCTCCTTCGATGCCAGCCCCAAGTATGATGCCAGCACCAATCCAAACCGCGCCAATTCAGGCTACACCAATTCAAACTGCACCAATCCAGACTTCATTGCCTACTACACAAACCTCTTTATTTCCTTATTTGTATCCAGGATATATGTTGCCAGGCATGATGCCATATGGACAAATGCCGCGCACAACTGCACAACCAACAGCCCCTGTTGGTGCTAGTCCATTATCACTACCGACAGCGATTTACATTGGACCTGGTGCCGAGAGTGGGAGGCATTTGCAGCCCGACCAGTATCAAATTAGAGTGACTCCGCAGCAAGCAAGATTAGGAAGTATTGCTGCAGCAGTGGCAGTGGGTTTGCTATTCCTCTAATCCTGCTTCAATACTATTCCAAAGTTCTAATAATTCGTCAACACCTTGATCAATCTTATCAATATCCGCAGCATCCAAAGCCTCCGCTAAACTTTCTTTAGTCTTAATAATTTTTTCGACTGTTTCCTTATCCAAAACATCAGTTAAATCTTCAAGACTTGTCTTAGTATCACGCAGTAAGCTTTCCGCTACCTCAACTAATTCTGTTAATGTCATCTCCGAATTTAAATCTAGATCTTCTTCATCCTCATCATCAGAGTCATCATTTTTTTGTTCTTCGGTGGCAGATGAACTATCTTTAATTGTGATGTGCTGTTCACTTCCAGTTCCAAGATTTTTAGCGGAAACATTTAAAATACCATCAGCATCAATTACAAATTTAACTTCAATCTGCGGATCACCTTCTGGAGCAGGCTCGATTCCATCTAAAACAAATTGCCCTAATAATCTATTTTTAGTAACTTTATGATTTTCTCCTTGAAAAATATAAACGTCTACTTCTTGTTGATTATTATCAGTGGTCGTGAAAATATCTTTTTTAACACATGGAATGGGGGTATTGCGAGGAATTAGTACATCCATTAGTTCATTTTCGGTTTCTAAACCTAAGGATAGAGGTGTAACATCCACTAAAATCATATTTGATTTTTGCCCTGCTAATACTGCACCTTGAATAGCTGCTCCCATTGCGACAACTTCATCTGGATTAACTGAGGTATTTGGTTTTTTGTTAAAAATTTTTTCTGCTAAAGATTGGATGACGGGGGTCCGTGTTGGAGCGCCAACCATAATAACGTCATCTATATCTCCAATTTTTAATTTGGCATCAAGCAGCGCTTGTTTACAGCAATGCTCTATTTTTTTCAAATATTTTTCGATAGTAGTTTCAAATTTGTTACGAGTTAAGGTGAACTCTAAAAAGCTTTCATTTTCTAAACCCTCATTCGAAAAATTTAGACTGACTACTGTTTCTAGTGATGTTGACAACTCACATTTAGCTTGTTCTGCTGCATCTTTGAGTTTTTGGAGCGCGGAGGGATGCTTACGAATATCAATATTGTATTTATTGTGATAATTCTTTAATAAAAGGTTTGTAATTTCACGATCAAAATCATCACCTCCCAAATAGGTATCTCCATTAGTAGCAATAACTTCCCAGACACCTTTACCAATTTCTAAAATGGAAATATCAAAAGTACCACCACCTAAGTCAAATACCACTATCTTCTTTTCGATATCCATATTTTCTTTTAAACCATATGCTAGAGCTGCAGCAGTAGGTTCATTTATAATTCTCCTTACATTAAAACCTGCCAACTCACCAGCTTTTTTAGTAGCTTGCCGTTGAGCATCATTAAAATACGCGGGTACAGTAATAACTGCTTCTTTTACTGGCTCCTTCAAGTAAGATTCAGCACTATTTTTAAGGTCTTTTAAAATTAAAGCCGAAATATCTTGAGGTAAGAGTATTTCTTTATCAATTAAGATTTGAACCGGATCTATCGGGCATCCCACTAGTGCATATGAAACTTTTTTAGCAGCGTCAGGCAATTCAGAAACACGACGGCCCATCAATCGTTTAACGGAAGAAATTGTTTTGGTGGGATTGAGAATTGCTTGATTTTTTGCGCTCTTACCAATTAAAATTCCCTTGGATGTATAAGCTACAACCGATGGAGTGGTGTTATTTCCATAACTGTTAGGGATAACTTTGACAGACTCGCCTTGCATTATGGCAATTGCTGAGTTAGTTGTTCCGAGATCGATTCCTACAATAGGATCCATATCCATGTCCTTTGTTTGTTATATTAAAAAACTTATGGGACATTGCAACTACTGGTCAAAATGAACTTGACTTCATAGACCATCTATAAGAGAATTAAATAGATGAGTAATGTTAAGCAATTTCTGAAGATTGTGGTCTTAACTCCAATTTCAGCATTGATCTTAGCTAGTTTAGCTTTTACCTCTCTAAATTATCCGACATCGCGGGCAACAATTGTCCCCCCTCGTTTTATAACCGATGTTAACATAGAACTTAGAGATTATATTAATAATGCAATTGCGGAAATAACTTCTAGAGAACATATCTTAAGTCGTTCATCTGCATTTAAGATTCTTAATGCATCGGTGAGGATAACAGTGGCCCCTACTAGTTCAAGGGATGGAATGCAAGGTAGTGGTGTCTTAATCGAATCCAATATGGTCAAGAGCACAAAAAATAGAAGATACAAATCTTATATTTTAACTAATTTGCATAATGTACAATCGACAAGGATAGCTAAAATAGAAAAATTTAGCTATCTTGATGAAAAATTTATTGAAAAAATTTCAACATATTCTGGAACTATAATTTTGCGATCAGATGAACTCGATATAGCTCTGATTGAGGTCATTTCTAATGACAAAATAGGTGAGCCGGTCCATTTATTTGATGAAAAAGATTTAGAATCTATTGGTCGTTATGAGCCAGTATATGTCTGTGGTTGTTCCTTAGGAACATCTCCTGCTATCACTAATGGTAATTTGTCTCAGATTAATCCATCAGAATATTTAGTCAGTGCATTTGCAATATTTGGTAATAGTGGTGGTGGCGTTTTTACTTCTGATTGTAGATTGCTTGGAATTGCGAGACGTATTGGAGGCATTCAGTTACCGAATGGAGAATCTCAATTGTTACCCAATATGACATATCTGGTTCCGGGAGTAATTATAAGAGAGTGGCTGGCAGCTAATAAATTTGATCCAAATTAGATTTAAATAATATTTTTTTCAAGAATTTCAGCTGGAATGGGTGATAGGTATCTTTCAAAACTTTGCCACCATTTTTCAAATTCATGCCCTATCAGAAAATTATGATTACCTCCCATTACTGGTTGTCCACGAACTGCTACATTGTTTTGATTTAAAGATAAGCAATGTATATAATCAACTTTGTGCAAATGAATTAAAATCAAGTAATCAAAATACTTTGGTTGTAGAATAATATTATTATTTTTAGTTTCAATAATTGCACTATGATTGCCATGGGCCCACTTAAAATCTACTTTTGTAATTAATGGCTTATCATAATCCAGGCATCGATACCAAAATTTTCTTTGTTGTAGAATTGATTCTTCAAAATTAATAGTTTGTTCTACTGCTCGATTTTGAACAATTTCGTAACCTTGCGTTGTATAATATTCTTGATCACATGATAATAAGTAGTCAAATCCTTTTGGATGATAGAGAATTTCATCATAATCTGTATATGCTACATATTTATATTTTTTGAGAAGTTCGCTTTTTAGACGATTAATAAGTCCATTTCCCTGTGGAACATTTTCAATTTGAAATTCATCGTTACGAATTATATTACAGTTTAGTCCATCTACACTGCCGTCACTACTATTGTAGTCTATAATATAAATATTTTGAGGAGCTATTAACTTTGAATAATACTGGTACCAAATTTTAAATAGTTGATTTCCATTCTGGATGATGGTGATTAATGCAAGATTTTTAAGCACTCTTGAATTGTAGCAACTAACTGTCAAGTTTCAGCACCATGGAAAATTTAAGAGGAGCTAAACATTGATCAAAAAATTAAAAAACGTATACTCACTCTAGCCTTAAAGGAGATTAATATGGCTGGAACAGGCACTAAGACGACACGTCGTCCTCGTACTAAAGTTGATCCTAATGAGACACCAGAGAATAAGTTCATACGGCTTGCCAATACACGCGGCGAGAAGTTAGTGCACTTAATGAAGCTTCTCAAGAATTTGAGTACTTCTTATGCATATAAAATGGATTCGGCTCTGGCGCAACGTCTCTTACAAGAATTTCAGGATTCATTTTCAAATCTTAAGAATTCTTGGGAAGATGCAATTGTTAAACGTTCAAAGCCCGAGTCTACTGAAGCGACAGCCGAAGTAAGCAAAAGCTGATTAGATTGTAAAAATAGAAAAGCAGGTTTAGACCTGCTTTTCTATTTAATCGTTTCGATGCCAATTACTGAAAACCCCAGCTAAATAACCTGGACGGCGCGGACGTCTCCACATACCAAATCCACTAAAAGTACGACCTTCCTTTTTGCCGTATTTGAGATAGTGCCATAAACCCGAGGGCATAACTCCCCTAGCTACAGCTCTGGCAACATCCGGGTGTAATTGCAAATATTTTTGCTCATCAAAATTCTCAGGAACTGGGCCTAAATCGCTCCAAAAATCTGGATGTCTGTAGGCACCTGGAACTTCACTACTTCGTGTAAAGAAGTACTGACCTTTTGATGTTAAAGCTTGTTTGACTGTCATTGGACTGCCACGAAGTTTCCCACCTTGTTTAGCTATTTTGCGTGGATCTGTTATAATTTTTCTTTCGACACCCACTGCTGTAAAATATGAAGTGGGAGCGTTTGATTCATCAGGTGATGCTGATGCTGCAAATCCAGCAAAATTTTGGCTGTTAATGCCCATGTTGCTAAAACCATGTAAATGCTTTTGAGAAATTGTGGTATACATTCTTCCCTCAATAGAATGATAGCAAATATAATGAAATTTATGTATAATTTATTTATGCCATGGAAGGGAAAAAAAGCTGTTGAGTAGGGTGAGGCCAGGCTGTAATCCATGCTAATGTAGCAGTTAATAAATGATGAAATATCGTAAAATGAAAAGATATGCTAAGTAGATTTTTCTTCCTCAAGTAAATCATCTAATTTTGATGCAAGTCTGTTTTTTTCATTACTCATCGATGAGATATACCTTTGAGTTGTGGCAAGGCTTGCATGACGAAGGCGAGCTCTAACTTCTTCCACTGAGGCACCTGCTTCTAAATAAGTTTCAGCATGTAGATGGCGAAGTGAATGTACAGTAATACGTTTTGGATCAATTTGTGCAATTTTTGCATATTCTTTAATAATAGATAACATCGTTCTTTCATCCAATGGATTGTTAGGATTTAAAATTTGCCGCGCTCCTCCTCGGCCTGGCATTGCAGTGAATAAATATGTATTTGCGTCTATTTTTGATTCAAAATCTTCATCATAGCGAGCTTGCAGATAAATTTTAAGGAGGCCAAATAATTTTTGAGGTAGCTCATCAGTTGTTGTGATTTGGCCCTTTCTAATAAAAGTGTATGTAGGCGGCGTAGAATGTTTATTAATCTGCCCCCACTTTAATGTAATCCATTCACTATTGCGGCGTCCAGTTACGAAATAACCATAAATTAATACATAATCTCTTAATCCTTTAATGGAGGTAGTATCAATTTGATCAAGAATTTTATGAAGTATGTTACGATCAATTTTTTTAGATCTTCCATATTTTTCGACAGTGATTCGATCTGGTAAAGCATCAACTGGATTATAAGGCACTAAGGGTGGTGAGCCATCCATTCCTGGTTTTTGTAGAAAACGATAAAACGCTGATAAAATTTCTCTTTTGTTGCTCAAAGACGCCTTTTCATGTGGAAAATATCTATCTAAATTTGAATTTGGTGGGGCTCCTGCTACTCCTCCAGTTCTTTTGAGATCATCTTGCCATAAAGATACGTCAATACCGGTAGCATCTAATGGAGTCGTTGACTTAAGATTAGCCATGTATCTAATGAAGTGATCAACAATTGTTTTATAGTGAGTACGAGTATTTTCATTCGTAAGTCCCAAGAGATATTGTGCGTAAGCAACTAAAAATAATTTGTTTCTAGAAATTGACTGTTTTTGCAAATCTGCCGCACAAAGTTTTCTGTCTTGTAATTGCTTAGCTAAAAAAAGTACCTTGTCCATGTCCTAACCTTGCTGTCTCATTATTTTATATATAGATTATAGCAAAAGGATAATCTATGACAGCTGTTGAACTAAACACTGACTTGTATGAATCAAAAAAATTGTGTATGAAAGAATTCCAAGTTAGTGAAAAAGACTTAGCCGCGGAATTAAAACAAATTATTGGAAATACTGATCTAACAGCGCTTTTGAACGATCCAAATAAGCTTTTTACTACAAATGTGGAGACAAATACAATCATTACTGGTAATGTAATTTCAAAAACTACGGAAAATATTCTGGTTGATTATGGAGCTAAAATCGAAGCAATTTTGCCATATTATGAAGACGGGTTTAATAATGAAGATCTTGATGTGGGAGATACAGCTTATTTCTTAGTAATAGATGTAGATGATAACGGAATAGCGAAGTTAACAAGAAAGGATGTAGATATCCTAGTTCATCAACAGCAAATACTTGCTCAATTGAAACTTGGGGATCAAGTTAGAGCAGTTCTCAAGACTCATACTAAAAATGGATGGATTGTTGATATTGCAGGATTACCATCTTTTTTACCAAGTCATCAAGAATATTTAGTCTACCCATCTGAAGGCGCAGGGCCTCTAGTAGGGTGCGAGATTGATGTGGAAATTGAATCTATCATAGAAAGACAAGTTATTGTGACGCGAAAAGCTTTTGCCTCTGAAATTAAGAAAAAAGCAAAAAAGAATTTTCTCAATTCTTTAAATGTTGGAGATCTTGTTGATGGAACGGTAAAAAATAAAACAGAATTTGGGATTTTTATTCAAATTGCAGCTGGCATTATTGGATTATGCCATAGTTCTGACCAAGGGGCAGATGATTTGAAAGTTGGACAAAAGGTTAAAGCGCGAGTTTTGAAAATTGATAGGGAGAAAAATCGTGTGTCCTTAGGAATTAGACAAGTTACAGAGCCTAGTTGGGTTGAAATTGTAGCTAAATATAATATTGATGATAAAGTTATAGCTCGTGTTAAATCTATAGTTCCCTATGGAGCTTTTCTTGAAATTGAACCTGGAGTTTCCGGTTTGGTACACGTTAGTGATCTCAGCTGGTCGGATCATGTTAAACACCCAAAAGATATACTTAGTGAAGGACAACAAGTTGAGGTTGTAATTCTTGGCGTGGACGTAGATAAACAACACCTTTCCTTAGGTTTAAAGCAAGTAACACCAGATCCTTGGGAATCAATTACTGATAAATATCTGATAGGATCAATAGTTGATGGCGTCGTAGTTAATAAAACTAAATTTGGAATTTTTGTTGAAATAGAAAAAGGCGTTGAAGGTTTAGCGCACCATACTGTTAGTTCTAAAAATCTTAAGCTTGGAGAAAAAGTGACTTGCTCTGTAGGTAGAATCGATTTGGAGAAGAAAAAGATTTCTTTAGCTTTCGAAGAATAGATATTTCAACGTTGCTACGACCCACTGGCAAATGAGCCCCACGTCGAGAGCCACTGCTTGTAACTTTAAAGTTATAGACAGTGGCTTTTGACCTCTAATGAAAAATCAGAAAAATCGAAAAAAATCTGAAAAAAATATTGACAATATTATTTCGATTTTTGTATCCTTTAATTAAGGAGATTAACTATGGCAGTAAAGCACAAGAAAAAGAAATCAAAAGCCGCGCGTCGTCGCAAGTGGCTTAAGAACCTCAAGAAAGCTTGGGCAGCCCGTCGTCGTCAAGGCCGCAAGACTCGCCGTCATAAGTCACGTAAGTGCCCCAAGACTCAAAAGAGAAGCTCACTTCGTTCAGCTTTGCTCTGCTTACTTCGTCGTAAGCGTGGTCGCGCCCGCAAGGCTGACGCAAAGGTTTATAAGAAAGCAATGCGCGTTCTTCGTCGTTCCAAGAAGGGTCGTGCAATGCTCAAGAAACACGGACTTCTTCGCCGTCGTCGCCGTGGCAAGAAATAATTAACGAATCGCAGGATTCGGAAAGCAAATAAAGGGCACTTTAAGTGCCCTTTATTTTTTCTGGATTTTACCTTCAAAAAGGTATAATACTACTATGCAAACATTAGGGAATGTAACGAGATTTGGAGAACTTGGCATATTGGGTCAAGCTGCTGCAACCGCAATCTCAAGCCTTACTGATGCAACCGCTGATGTCAAAGTGGCAACTGCATTGGTAAATAAGTTAACTTCTGATGTTAAGATGGGCCTCGCTCCGAGGTCTGATCTAGTAAAAGCTCTTGATGACTTGAATCATAAAGTGGAAATAGTTAAAAGTTTGACTGCCAAAAGCAAAGCCCTCAGTGGATATTTAGGTACTTTGGATGGTTCTTGGATGACTTACAGTTTAGTTGTAGCCGCAATCGTTGTAACTGTGATTATTTTTCTAAAGTTTAAAAACAAATAGTTTTAAATTTGATATTTAATGCATATAAGGTAGAATACCATCATGGAAAGGTCTAAGAAACAATCCCCCTTAGAAATGCTGGTTGCTTATCAGCAGGCACAAAACCCACCTACTAAAGCGATTCCTAAGAGTCGCTTTCAAAAAGGGGAGAAGAATATTATCGTGCCAATTGTTGAAGATCAGATTCCGTCACTACCTGTGACAACCGGTACAGGAGATAAGAATCTTGTAATTTCTAATAGTAGTTTAGTTTTGAACTTGAATGTTAATATTGACCCAACACTGATAGATCGAGCTATAGAAAAATCAAAACAAGTAGCAAAAACAGTCGCAGCTGCTGGAGCAGCAATGCTAGGTACAGCTTTTATCTTCAGTGATGGGGAAAAACGTCCGGCCAATGTTAAAATTCCCTTATTACCTAAAATTAAAATTCCTAAAATTCGAAAAGTTGATTAGATTAGTGTTAATAATAATGGAATTAGTGCTTTAGCCAGGTCAATCCCAATTGTCTCAATTAGACTAAGTGCTTCGGCTTCTATTTGATCTAATTTTTGCTTCGCTTGAATTACTCCCTGTGTCCCGGAATTCATGAGAGCAATTAAATCTTCAGGATTTGTCAATGCCTGAATATATGTTTCTGTTGCTGCCTGGCTCTGCCCTAAACCAACTTGAAAGATAAAGAGTGTTAAACCATAAGCACCTAAATCTATTACTTTAGTTTTATTTTGAACAATAGTATTGAGAGCAGCATCGGCGGCTATGGTGAATGCATCACCCATATTGGATTTGGCGATTTGATCCTTCAGTTGTATAATTAAAGGATCGAACCAATCACTGGTGATTTTAGAACTTTGAAGTTGCTTTTGATAAGAATCTAGTAAAAATTGATAGACACTTGAATTGATCATGGGATCTCTTATTTGTGAGTTTGAGTGTTAATAGGACTAATTCCACCTTTATCAAAACTATTTCGAAGATCTTGTTGCGCTTTACGAATTTGCAAATCTATATCAAGAGCTTGTAAAACGTTTTGGTCTAATGGCCCAGTATTTCCTGGTTGCTGCATATCGGGGGGCAAAGGAGCATTGTTTAAAGCATAGTCTTGAGCATGCCAGGCTCTTCGATTGGCTCTAAGCATGGCCTGTTCCTGCTCTCTGGTAGTTAATCCTTTCTCCATCATAACAATGAAAGCATCATCAATAATACAATTAGCATTAGGTTGCGAATAAGCCTCTTGAGGAATGCTATGGCAGCCTGTAATCAAAATTAGCAGAACCATTGACAGAGCCTGTTTCACAAAATCACCTGTTGCAAAATAGCAGAACTTAATCAATTGTCTAGGTAGGAGGCTATTTTCATGATGAGTGTTATGCTAGTTCTGATAATTACAAATATAGTATTATGGTAAAATTGAATCGGTACTTTATGAGAAGATGGCGAAGAAATCCAGATAATTTAACTAATTTAGAAAATCAATTTCGTCTCAATCCTACATTAGAAAATCGAGCTAAGTTAATTCGCGAAGCAGTGGCACAGGGTCAAACCGAGTACTTAAATGGTATTTTCAAAGAACAGGAGCAGCCGGTTTTGGGTTTATTAGAAGAATTTCGAAGCGGACAGCGCCGCTACTATAGTCTACACGAAGGAATTTTTGACCGTTTTTTCGAAAAAATTTATCCAGAATTGCCTTATCCGCCTTCTTCAGACGATTTGACGGATTATGAACAACATCAGGAAGCTCATTTAGTCTCCGAAATTAAATTTAACATTCCAGGTGGTCCCGCCCCCCGTGGAAGGACCTATCCTGCACGAGAGCTATCTGTAAGTTTCTTTCGAACTCCAACAACTTATCTACTTAGAATACTTGATTATAACTTAGATGAAAGAACTTTTATGGTGGAGTACTTGGAGAAACCTGCAGATAGACCCTTGTTCGAAGGTTGGCGGAGATTTTTATCTTTGAAAGGTGAAACATGGGATATTCCAATAGAAACTGGAACTGGCGGGCCTACAGAAGAAGAACAAAGGCAAATTACGAGTCTTGGTTATTATGGTCAAGAAATCAACGAAAATACCATTATAGGTCTTGAGGCAAGAAAACCTTTTAGGCAGATTGCCCAAGGACAGTATCGTTTTAGTATAGAAGCTTTAGACGGAAAAAGTGAAAATTGGTTTCAAACACGTCAGGAAGCCATTGAGTATGTACGCAAATTTCCAGGGCTTCGTTTAAGTGAAACTAGTTGGCTTGATGAATATTTTGGTGACCGAAAATTCTTTATAGAAACTTTAGCTGATAATGTTCCTCCAATTACTTATGAGGAAATTTTTGAAAGCTAATTATGCCAGGTTCCAAGATTTACTTGATAATTTAATACTATAATTTAATACTCGTTACGATTCAATAGTTTTATTGCAATAATCATAAAGTGCGATAGCGGCAGCACTAGCGCAATTAAGAGACCTGACTGACCCGTACTGTGGAATATAAAGTATCTCATGGCACTTCTTAATTACAGCTTCAGGAATACCGGCCTGTTCTTCCCCGAAGCAAATTAATGTTTTTTTATTTTTATCCCAAGAATAATTATTAATTGGCTTCGCATTAACGATATTATCAATTCCGACAATTACATCAAATTCACTAATAATTTTATCTAGATTCTCGGTTTCTTCAATACGAACATGACGAAAATTAGTGTAATGGTAGGTGCCCACGGCACCTCTCCGGTCAAATTTACGTTTTCCGTAAATAATAACCTCTTTTGCTAAGAAAGCATTAGCAGATCTGATAATACAAGATACATTAAAATCTCCCTGAACATTAGCACATAATACTGAATAATTAAATCTTTTAGTATTGAGATCTGCAAGAATTGCTTCTGTTTCCCAGTACTTATAGTAGTTGACTAAATTGCGACAATCTTCAGCCGGCATATATCCAACCTCTCAAAACCTTAGGATATTCTGTTATGAATAAATGACAAGAGATAGGTTTAACTTCTAGTATTTATTTGTTAAACTTAGTGTGGAGTCACATGTGACTGGAAAAAGAAGGAAAAATCCATTTTTAGTCCCACACTATAATCCGGGTCGTCGGGCACATCGTCGAACTGCTCCAATACAGCGCAGAAGACGGCTTCCGGTGGAGCCATGTCCACCTCGAAGCATTGCATGTAGGTCTCGTCCTAAGCATGAATTTTTGTCTAAATGTTTTAATTCTATTAGAGAAGCACGTGCTTTTTTGGAATATAAAGTTCCAGAGATGAGTGATGAAGAGTGTGCACGTAATGCAGAAATAATTAATGCCGCTGAAAAAATGGTTCGCAGGGCCGATCGCCGTAATCAAAAACGAAAGATGCGGCGTGTTACCTCCCCGCGTTTACCAGGGATCCAACGATCTCAATATGTTCCGGCTCCACCGAGACCTAAAAAGCGCGTTGCACACTATGAAGAGGTCTTTGGGCCTAATGGCGAAGTTATTCGTTATAAATTAATATATAGAAATGATCAATTCATAAAGCGTATAAGAACTAAAGAAGACCCACCAGTTGGATCTATTATTCTTGATTTAACTTCGGGAGTTAAGGCTTGGAAACGCCATTCTGATAAGCGTAGAAGTATGCCATTAACTTCAGAAATGCAACGCTCTTATAAGAATTCATATTTGTATAAGGTAAGACAACTAGCTAGCGGTAACATTAACCGTGAGCAATTTATAAAATTGGTCACTGCCAAACCAGGGGTGAGGTCCAGTGGTTGGAACCAATAGCGAGCTAAGATCAAGGCTAACCTAAAACTCCGTAGAAAAAATCGGAAAAATGCCTAAAAATAATATAAAATTGTTGATGTGATTAAACAGAATTTTATATAATGCTAATAAGGAGAAGTATATGGCCAAGCGCAAAACAAAGAGGAAGTATTGTCCAGGAAATTTCCTCCCAAAAACCGAGGAAGCTTCTAAGAAGTTCCTCAAGAAGTGGGAGCGCGTCAAAGACGCTAACGGCCAACCTGTTATTACTGTAGCACAACTCAGGGTTGGAGTGGGTGGGCTTAAAACCAAAGATGTCAACATTACTAAAACTAAATTTAAGCAAGCTTTGGATGGCATCCGCTATATGAGTGGTAAGCGGGCTAAGTTTGATGTTAAACTTGCGAAGTTTAAAGAAAATATGCAGCAATGGAAAGATTGTAAGGCACGGGGTGTTGACTTAGAGGGCTGCGGTTTATCCAAGGATATGATCCGTCGTCCCGGCAAGCCTGTCAGCAAAATCGTTGCTGACAAAGGATGCGCAGGAAACTACAAAACTCCTACTAAGCACGGGGCAGTTCGTTATTTAAAACATTTCTTCCGTCAACTTCGTCCGAATATGAAAGATTTCGTTCCAGATGATGCTGGTGTTTTCACGGTTATGAATAGACGTGGCGTCGGCCCGCGCGGCAGCCAAGCTAATTTCATTCCTCGCGTTCGTCAAGCCATAGAAGTTGTGGGAGTTGCAGAAACAGCTAATATTGCTCAAAATGCGGTCTCTGACGCTATGGTTGATGCTTTGAAGAAATTAGATAGTATTGAGGCCAAACTTGGCAAGAATGCTGAAAGCTTGACTAAAGCTGAAGCAGGCCAAGCTAAGAAAGTAGAAGCTGCTAAGAAGCGTCTTTTGACAAGAAAAGATAAGCTCGAAAAAGACAAAAAAAAGCTTAATAAATATCTTGCAACTGTTGCGATGAGGCGTCGTAAGAATCGTAAGCTTCGTCGTCGCTAAAAAACTAGATTCTCTTAAAGAAAACAGGACATTTCGGTGTCCTGTTTTTTGTTCAGAGACTCTTAAGTAAATTGTAAGCACGATGCAAACGATTTAATAATGGAAGTGCGTTTTGGGTAGTTCTAAACGATTCCAATTTTTTAATCAAAGCTTGTGCACGATTGTTATCTTCTATTTTTTTGAATGTATTGATTTGGCGCTCTAATCTTAGAGCTAATAATTCCAAATTATGACCGTAATTGTGATTAGCAGGGTCTTCAAACCGTGTAGCATCTAATTGTTTTTTGCTTATATAGGCATAGGTTTCTTCAAGTAGCGTTAAATTTTCAATGAATAAATTAGCATCTTTAGCTAAAAGTTCGGATTTAAGGACGACGCTGCGACTAGTATCTATAACGGAATAGAGACCTTCTTTAGAAATGTTTTGTCCTGTTAATTGTAATTGTATCTCGTAAGGATGATTCATTTTAAATGCCTATGAGAAAGGTCAATTTTTTCTGCAGCCTTCTGTCCAGCGACGTAACCCTCATTGCTGCAGTTATCTAATATAATATCTTTGATTTCAGCTT